>Ga0308411_10001046_pt1 | contig 18775 bp, 19 predicted proteins | sample HotsprottomLayer_2_FD_203530 | JGI IMG/M metagenome (GOLD analysis project Ga0308411, IMG submission 203530) | Hot spring phototrophic mat microbial communities from Octopus Spring, Yellowstone National Park, Wyoming, United States -... | ecosystem: Environmental > Aquatic > Thermal springs >...
CCTCGCTGTCCAGCCGCTGCTGCATCCGCCGGATCACCCCAGGCAAGTCCTGTGGCGATACCGCACACAACCCGGCCAGTGGCAGCAGGCTCACTCCTGCGGTCAGCACCTGCTCCACCGGCACCCGCCACAGCCGTATCACCCGATAGCGAAAGTGCAGATACGGTTCGCTGCCTTCGGCCAACCGCTCGGTGTACACGCCGTTGAGGGTTCGCAGGCCGGCCTGCCGTCGCAGCAGTACCACCGTGCTGTGGACAGGCAAACGGTGCCTGTAGCCCAGCAGGGCATTGTACCAGTGCAGTCGTTGCGGCAGCAAGGTATCCGGCCCGACCTGAAAGTCCAGCTGCTCGATGTAATAGTTGTTGAGGTCGAAAAGGAGTCCCGCCAAGGCGAAAGGATCGCCCTACTGTGGTCCCCCTCCCTGTTTACAGCCTCCAGGATCGCTCAGGAAACATCGAATCCTCGGACGGCTCAACCCCAAAAGGTCGTCTCGGGCACAGATCGTCGATTTTGAGCGAGGTCTGTATACACGACATTCACATCGTAAAAATTATCGAGATAGATAGAATTCAGGCAGATGACTACCAACTAGGAGTTTCTGCCTCTTGCAGCAAGATAGGTTGCCCTGTTTTTTTGGTGCCTTTTGGGGTTCTGCACAGCACCGGAGTGGCATCTGATCGTGAGGCTCCCAAGAGGGCCAATCACCCAGCTTGGCGAATGCATGTCCGTTGGAGAATTGGTTCGGAATCGGGCTAGTCGGAATTCTCAGAGGTAAGTTCTGATTGCAGTCCTAGGGCTTCAGGAGTAGGAGTTACGCAGGGAGGGGTAAGCTCACAACGTAAGCGGGTGGATATTGTTGTCCCACTCGCGTTGCGGTTATGCGTAGAACAACAGAGAGAAGTAGAACCCAGTGATGTTGGCAAAAGCCCTGAAAATGTTTGATTCGGCGACACCAGACAGTGAAACCGAAGTCACCACCGTCACAGTCAATTGTATCAGACAACGACTCGGGAGAATTCATGAACCCGATTGAGATCTACCGACAAACCACACGGCATTTTCTACGGCCGATTGTGCCCCTGCTCGACGACCCAACGGTCTCCGAGATACTCATCAACGGGCCAGAGCAGATCTATTGCGAACGAGCCGGTCGATTGCAGCGTGTCGAGGCCGTTCGCTTTCCCGACAACGACGCACTGCTAGCAGCGGCTCGCAACATTGCCGAATTCGTCAATCGCTCTATCGACGAGGATCACCATAGTCTCGATGCCCGCCTTCCCGACGGCTCGCGCGTTCACATCATCATCCCGCCCTGTTCCCGGCAAGGGGTGTGCTTTTCGATTCGCAAGTTCCAGAAAGCTCTGTTCGATCTGGACAAACTCGTGCAGCGCGGCAGCCTCAGTGCGACAGCGGCAGAATTTCTCCGGATATCGGTCGCACTACACAAGAATCTGGTCGTCGCGGGCGGCACGGGAACCGGCAAAACCTCTCTGCTCAATGCGTTATCGACGGCCATCCCTGCCCACGAACGCATCATCGTCATCGAGGATAGTTCCGAGTTGCAGCTCAACCAGCCCCACACGCTCTATCTGGAATCGCGGCCAGCACAGCCCGATGGCCGTGGCGCGGTCACCATTCGCGATCTGTTCGTCGATTCGTTGCGGATGCGGCCGGATCGCATTGTGGTCGGCGAGGTTCGCCGTGGCGAGGCACTCGATCTGATCCAGTCGATGCTCTCCGGGCACAGCGGCTCACTGACCACAGTACACGCTAGTACGCCGCGCGATGCCGCCATTCGTTTGGAGACGCTGTGCCTGATGTCCGATGTGTCGTTGCCGGTTCACGTCGCCCGCATGCAGGTGGCCTCTGCGCTGCATTTGGTCGTGCAACTGGTGCGGCTCAGCGATGGCACCCGCCGCGTCGGGCGGATCACCGAAATGCTCGGTCTGGACGACAAAGGAGCCTATCAGACAAGCGATCTGTTCGTATTTCGTCCTCGTTCCGGCACCTCCGCTGGCACCATTCAAGGTGACCTCGAACCCACAGGCAACCGCCCAACCTTCGCTGCTGAGCCCTTCGAGATGGGACTGCAGGAACAGGTTCGACTGACAACCGATCTGTTTGTTTCCCCGTCCGTGGAGACAACAGATCCGACCATCACCAGGGAGGCGAGCAGATGAAATCACTGGTAGCTTCCGTACAGCAGCCCAGCAATCCGTTTCGCCAGTGGCAGAGAGAGGGGATTCAGCTTGTGTCCGCGTTTCGGGCCTGTTCTGATGAAATAAATCCGAATCCCTGTCCGGTTTCTGGTTGCTGTTTCGCTTACTAGAATGGGAAGTCCCTTTGGACTGCGAATCGGTCGGCCACTGACAGCAGAGAGGTAACCATGATCCAGCAATTTGGGTTTGGAACACGACTCTTCCAACTAGTCTGGACAACCCGTCCGGCTGCGACAGCCTGGATAATGGCTGCCACCCTCATCGCCCTGGTGTTCTTGATGGTTCCAAACAGCCTGGCGGCGCAAACCCTCGGTCATGAAGTTCTGCGTCGCGAACTGGCAACCGCTGTCGGGCAAATCAAGCAAAAACTCGACAACCAGCCGGCTGGATCGAGATCGGTTGCCATTCAACCGTTCATGAATTCGCGCAACACTTACGCCTCCGAAACGGGAGGGCATCTGATCGCCCGACTGATCGAACAGCACTTGCGCGAACTGGGAGTACAGGTGTTGGCAAAGGCCGCTTATGGCCTTCGCGGTTCTTTCCAGATTCTGTCCGAGGGAACCATACAGGCCAAGGTTCTCATGGAACTCGAGGATAGCAAGGGCAATGTGCTGTATAAACGGGAGATCTCCTTCCTCGAGCCGGAAGTTGTCGCGCTCTTAACCCCAGATCCGATCAAGCCTGACAAGAACCCCCTGCCGCGGGTGTACCAGGAGCAAAACAAATTCCGTACCACCCGCGAATCTCCCTTCCAGGTGGAAATTCTCGTGGCCGACGAAGCCGCCTTGCCGCGCGATCGCAAGCCGATTGCCGAAGACTACACCGCCCCGGAATGCTCTCTGAAGGACGGCTACGCATTTGCCAACCTGGAAGAAGGACAGTGTTATGCTCTCCGCATTCACAATCAGTCCGACCGGGATGCGTGCTTCAATCTCTCTGTGGATGGGCTAAACGTCTTTCAACTCTCGAAAGACCAGAAACCGCGCTACTTCATCCTTCGCAAGAAAACCTCGGTGCTGATGACTGGCTGGATTATTGATGGCCAGACGCATGCCTTTCTGGTCACCGACGAGGACAAGGGAGCCTGGAAGAAAAGCAATGTGTCGCGTTGCCAACTGCGGTGCATCAACATTGGGTTCCATTCCTTCGAGGAAAACCCGGTGGTTCCGCCACCTCCAACCACTGCCCCTTCGCCCGCTGTAGCTACCGCTCGTTCCATCGCAACAGCACCAGGGCCGAAACTCACAGGCAGCTACCGTCACATCAAAGGAAAGGTCGGCGATCTGATCGAATCGCTGAACATTCTCTACGACCGTCCGGGGAAGTAGTCGGCAACAGAGTGGGGTTCCGGGTATCTGGCCAAGGAAGCATCGACATGGTGGATCATCCCAATTACGAACTGCTCGAACAGATTGCTAGCAGCGAGCAGGCAACCGTGTGGCGAGGGCGTGTCCTGACCACCGGCAAGGAAGTGGCCATCAAAATCCTGTCGGACAGCTTGCGTGCCGATGAGAACCGCCTCAAGGCGGTTTACGAGGGAGCAGCTTTCTTGGCTCGGCTGCGGGATCGGGAACACTTCGTCGATATTCTCGATCTGGATCGCGAACGCGGCTGGATCATCATGGAGTACATGGGCCACAATCTGGCCCAGGATGCCGCCGCACCGCTGTCGCCCGACCGGGTACGCCAGATATTGTACGATGTGCTGGCTGGTCTGAGCGTGTTGGAAAAGCAAAAGCGACTGCACGCCGGTATCAAACCTTCCAATCTGTTCGTAACGGACAGTGCCCGCGGTCGGATCAAGTTGGGCGATTCGGCCGGCATCGATCTGGCCGACGAACAGAGCGGACTTCGTCAACCGGATCTTCCCGCCAAGTATTTCGCACCGGAGATGATCGACCCATCGTTCGGGCCGATCGGGCCACCTGCCGATCTGTACGTACTCGGCTTCACCGCTCTGGAACTGCTGGCCGGCCCCGCCTTCGACAGCATGTTCCCCGGTGTGGGTCCAACAGCAGCCGATCCCGACATCGCCTGGCTGCGTGTTCACGGCACCGTCGAGGGACTGCCGACCGCTGCCCACGAGTTCCTGGCTCGCCAACCGGAAGTTCTGCAACGTGTCCTGGGCCGACTGCTGAGCAAACGGGTTGAGGATCGCTACCAGTCAGCCGACGAGGTTGTGCAGGATCTCAAAACGCTGTCGCCAGGATGGGCTACCTCGTCGGTAATCTTTACCAACACGACACGAGGAAAACCCTTCCTCGCGCCTTCCCCTTTGCCGATCCCCACACCAACTCCTGAGCCGTCGCGCGACTGGAACGCCTTTTTCAGCAAACCCTATGTGCTGTATCCGACCATCGCCGGCATCGGTCTGCTGACACTACTGGCACTGATCTTTACCGGCAACTCTTCGCCCCCCGATCGCGTGCCGCTCCGCATCGAGTCGAATCCCCCAGGAGCCACGATCTCGCTGTTGCAGCCGGAGGGAGCCAAGCAACTGGAGCAAAAAACCAATCACGACTTCTCGAGATTTCCGGTCGGCAAACACCGCTTACGCTTCGAGTTGGACGGTCACGACCCGCAGGAGATTGAGATCGAGGTGCTAGCCGACGGCAGCACGCCGCCCGTCGTCGTGCAACTGCAAAAGAAGGAGACTATTGCTCTCAGACAGCCCAAGACCGAGGAAAAACCGAAGCCGACTCCGCCGGTGGTTCCCAAACCAGAACCGCCGCCGCCTCCGCCTCCGGAAAAGCCGACTCCTACGGAGTTTGTCCTCCGTGTCGAGTCGGTTCCGCCTGGTGCCAGTGTCCTGGTGGGTATGCGTCCTGTGGGAAGAACCCCGGTGAGCGTAAAGTTGCCGATGGGTCTGTACTCCCTGAATCTCACTCGGGCCGGCTACGAACCGTCTCGCCGGACTATCCAACTGGACGAGGATACGCGAGTGGAGATTCCTCTAGCCCCACTGCGTGAACTGAGCAACAGCCTCAAGATGAGGTTCCGTCGCATCGAACCGGGGGAGTTTCGGGCCGGCCCCTCCGGTACGCGAATGCGGGTCGATCGAGCGTTCTATCTGGGCGTTCACGAGGTGACTCAGGAGCAGTACGAACGGGTCATGAAAGACAATCCATCGACGTTCACCCGTGCGAACGCGGGCGGTGCCAATCATCCTGTCGAAGGCGTGTCCTTCGAGATGGCTCGCGACTTTTGCGAGGCTCTTTCCAACCTGCCGGACGAAAAGACGGCCCAGCGAAGGTATCGACTGCCCACAGAGATGGAGTGGGAACTGGCCTGCCGGGCCGGCAAGCAGACCGCGTTCGCCACCGGAGATCGTCTGAGCAAGGATCAGGCCAACTTCCTTGATACCGGCCCGCGCAAGACCCGACCCGTTGGCTCCTTCTCGGCCAACGCCTTTGGGTTGCACGACATGCACGGCAACGTCTGGGAGTGGTGTACGTCGCCGCAAGGAGGAGGCGTTCTCCGTGGTGGTGCGTACAACTCTCGCGCGGAACTGTGCCGCTCCGACAGTCGTCTGGTCGATGGCCCGCAGGCGGTCAGTTCCGCCTACGGTATTCGCCTGGTCTGCGAATTGGAAATCGAGTGATTTTTTCTGTCCGGTTTTGCTCGGCCCATTCGCTTCCTTGATATAGAGAGCGTCAAACGAAGGTTCTCTGCCCCAACGTGGGGTTCTCTGGCTGTCCTGTCCCCTGAATTCGTGAGGAGTTATGTCGATGAACTTGCTTCGCCACAATCCGCTGGTTCGCTCCCTTCGTGCCCTGCATGAGGATGAAGATGGCATCGAGACCATCCAGGTCGTCATGATCCTGGGCATCGCTGCTGTGGTTCTAATCGTGCTGTGGAACTTCTTCCCAGGCATCCGCAAATGGGTCAAGGATTTTGTCACCAAATTGATTGGTATCAATCCGAACTCCGACACGATCCAATGATGGACACTCCAGCATCTGCACTCCGTCCGAGCCGGCACCTGACACGTCAAAAGCGAGGCCAGGAAGCGAGCAATCCGGAACAATCCGGTACTCCTGGGAGAGGCAGGGGTGCTTACTGGTTATTCGGCGCAATGTTGCCTGTGGTGGTCGGTTCCGTCTGGGGTCTGGCAACAGCCCCCTGGCTTGCTGGCCACCACACCGGCACCTTCTGTACCGGCGTACTGCTCGGGCTACTGATCGTTTGCTGTGTGACCGACCTGTCACATCGCAAAATCTACAACTGGCTGACCTACCCTGCCTTTCTCTGGGCTGTTCTGGTCAACACACTCCCCTGGCCAGAATCCTGGCCGATGGGTGCTGTGGGGTTGGGCAACTCTCTGGCCGGTGCCGTGCTGGCCTTTGTGTGCATTCTAGTGGTCTACTCGCTCTCCGGGGGAGGGGCCGGCGATGTCAAGCTGGCCACCGCCCTGGGAGCCTGGCTAGGCCCGCAAGACATCCTCTACGCTCTGGTCGCCACTTACGCGGTCGGCGGCGTGTTGCTGTTGGGCCTGCTGTTCTGGCAAGTGGGGCCGCTCCGTGTCCTGGTGGCTCTGTTGCGGCGGATCGGTTCCACGCTCTTGCCGGGCTGGATCGCCGCGCCTGCCGCAGAAGATAACCTGTACCTTCAGGGCGGCGTTCCCATGTCGCCCTTCTTTCTGGCCGGCGTTCTTCTGACTTACTATCGGGAGATGCTCATATGAGGTGGCCAACCTCTCGCAACCAACGCTCGGCTGCCGTCACCGCCATCGAGGTCGTGCTGACAACCGGCCTGACCAGCGTTCTGATCCTGATCTTTCTGCCGCTGGGACTGCTTGCTTGCCGACGCATGTGGCAAATGTTTGAAACCCTGATCAACTGGCCCTACTTCTAAACGCGCCAGAAGACCAAGCATGATTGCCCTCGAAGTATATTGGCGATCCGTTGAGTGGGTGCTAGCCATCTGGCTGGGATCAGCTGTGCTGTTGCTGGTCTTGACGGTCGCCATCGTCCGCAAACTGCGTCGGCCGTCACTGCGAACGCTGTGGCAAGGCGAGCAGGGAGCGGCCTATGTGCTGTCGTACACGATGGTTTTTCCTCTTTATCTCTATCTGGTGTGCCTGATCATCGAGGCCACTGGCCTCCTGCTGGTCAAGGCGGGCACCATCTATGCCGCTTATGCCGCTGCGCGATCTGCGGTGGTCTGGCTGCCGGCCGAACCCGCCAATCAGGCGCAGAGCCGAGCGACGTTGGCGGCGTTACAGTGCCTAACACCGTTCGCCTCACCGAGCGACCTGCACGCCGACGGCCCACAGCCCGACACGCAAGAACAGACTGCCTACATCCGCGAGGCCGGCAAACGCCTGCGCGGCCCGGAATTGAACAGCTATCTGCAAGCCAAGTTCCGCTATGCGGCCAAGGCAACCCGTGTAGACATCCAGGGCGGCACTTGCTTTGAAGATCCTGTTCGTCTACGACTGACCTACCAGGCTCCAACCTATGTACCGGGAGTCGGTCGGATCTTCGGGCAACGCTCCCCGTGGGGTGGCAAGTACTACACTGTGGAAGTGATCACCGAGGTCGTCCTCCCTGATGAGACACCTCAGTCGGAAAATGGCAAGTTAGGGATCCCTTATGAATCACCCTAAATCCCGCTCGAAATGGTGGCAGAAGCTCCTCATCGACGAGGATCGCCGTTCGCCCGCGTCGCGTTGTCTGGCGAGCGACGAGGACGGCATGGTCGTGCTGGCAGCGATAGCCACGGTGCTGTTTTTGCTGGTGCTACTGGGCTTGCTCGGTAACGTGCTGCTGGTGGTGCATCAGAAAATGGAGGTGCAGAGTGCCGCCGATGCCGTGGCCGGTTCCGTCTCGGTGCAGATGGCTCGGGGACTGAACACCGTGACGACGATCAACCATCTGATGGGAGAGATTCTGGGGTTGGTTGTAGTTCACGATGCCATCGGGGGAGATCGGCTACCGAATTGTCCCAAACAGGATACGGATAGCGAAAAAGACGCCCTTGAAATTTTTAAGAATACCCTTGAAGGTCTAGGTGGCAAGGCTTCAGCCTATAACGACGTAAGCAAAGATGTCAAAGCAGAAGCGGCATTACTAAAAGGCTATAAGGATTTGATGCGACGACTGACTGAGATCTACGGAATTATGATTGTGGGTAAGACATTGCAGCAATTAGGCGCAGTGCCTTATGTAGGGCCTGTACTCAAGGCGATTGGAATAGCACTCGAAACAATCGGCCAGGTGCTGGAACAAATTGCCCACATGGAATGGCGTGTCCTGAAAATAATTGAGCAAATTGCGAGTGCCACAGATTTTATCGCACGGATGTTGTTCGATCAGCTATTGCCAGCGTTGCGACGAGCCGCTCTTGATGCTCAACAGAAGCTGCCACAAACCATTAGAGAAACTGTCCAAGGCGTTGCTAGAAGCCATCAGGTTGAGGCAGTTCTATACCCCAAGGAGCCAAAACTGCCTGTTGTAGATGATCCAGCCTCGGAGGCTGCAAATAAGGAGGAGATGATCGAGTCGCAAATCATGCGAGCCTCCTGGCCGTGGACTGTGTATCATCGCCAACCCATCATGCAATTCACAGCCTGGATGAAATTCTCTCGATTTCGTATGCACTATCGGCAAGAGACGGAAGAGTATGCCAAACGGAAAGCGTTTGATCTCTATCAGGAGGGGCATTATCTACTGGTATTGGAGGATATGAGACCGCAAACCAAAGGGCAGGAATCCTGGGCGACGGGCAATTCTCAGCGTGCCGATCAGTTGTTCAGTGTGCTGGCCTTCACGTATCGGCCACGGCTAAATCCGGTATCGCCCACGATCTTCCTCCCAGGGCAGCAAGGGGGAACCGTTACCTTTTCGCAAGCCATGATCTATAATGCCAATCCACAAACGGGGAAACAGAATGCGCAGGAGCAACCCGTGATCGGCTGGGATACGTTGAACTGGGCTCCACCTCGAGAACGTGGACGCATTTTTGAGCATCCACATCCAGGCGCAAGTGATCAGAATCCCTGGCCAGCCATCAAACAGAATTGGCAGAGCAAGTTGACTCCCGTGTCCCTGCTTGGGGAGGTTGTGTCTCAGATGGATGAGCCTTTCGCAACCCAACTCAAACGTGTCGATCCGGCAAGTCCGCTGGCCCGCACGCATTGAAAAGAGGTGAGCAATCATGCAACTTGCACGACCGACATCAAGCCATCGCGCTATCGCTTCCCTGGAAATGATCATGGTTTTGCCTTTACTGGTGTTGCTGGCAGTGTTCATCTTCCGCGTCGCAGAGGTGGGACTGCATCGGGCGAGTTTGATCGTTGAAGTTCGTCAAAAGGCCTGGAGCCAACGCCAAACGGGACAAGGAGCCGAGGAAAGTGCCATTGCCACTGTGCCCAAGGTTTTTCGCACGGTACGCAACGATGGCGGGCCAAGCGGACTGATTCGCGTTCGCTCCCAGCGTACTATTTCCATCGCCCCTATTAACGTAATGTCTCAGAAGATCACGGCTTCGCACGTCGTGTTGACCGATGTTTCAGACTATCGGTCAACCGGGTTTCGTCGTCGCGGTCAATTTCAGTTCGATCCGCGATCAATGCGCCTGGCAGCTAATCTAGACATCCCAAGCCTGAATTCTCTAATAAATCTCAACAATCCTGACATGAGGAAAATGGCCACTGATTTCCTCAAGGATGCTTTCTCGAAGCAAGTTCCGCTCCTGGGTGACTTTGATAAGCTCATGGATATGAAAAACATTCTGAACGATCCTGTTAAGGCAGTGAAAGAAATCAGCGATCCTGATAAATTGTTAGAGGCATTTGAAGGCATTGGTAAAGCTGTGGAAGGAATCGGGAAACTCGGAAAACTATTGGACATGTTGAGCGATGACTCTCCCCGTTGAACCGATACTGCCATCGAAATGGGCAGGGGTTGCATCCCGCCTGATCGGCATTCTGTTGCTGTTTGCCGTCGGCTGGTACACCCTGTCGATCTACGCCCGCTTGCTGGGCAGCAAGCCCACGCCGCCCGCGCCGACCTTCGAGCCTCCCTCGTTGGCCGACTTGCCCCCCGGCAACTGGCAACTCGCCGGTGGGCCGTGGACGATTCGCAACCGCACCGTGCCGCTCGATCAGATCGATGCTGCCCTGCACGCCGACAACGCCACCACATGCATCGACCTGCCTGATCTGCGTCTGCGCTGCACAGAAACCAACGGGCGAGTGCGCAGTCTGCGTCTGGCCAGCCGACAGAAGGACGGCTGGCAGATCCTTGAAATTGGTACGCCCACAGAGCCGAAGTCGGCTTTGGCCGTTGGCTCTTTGTCCTGGCCTGACAGGACGCAACAGGTCGCCACACGGGTCGATTCGGCCGGCAACTGGGTGGCGGAGTTGACCGTTGTCCCGGTTGGCCGAGCCGCTCTTTGCGACCATTTTCGCCATCAAGGGTGGACGGTTCAGCCAGAGCGGGACAGCCTCTTGCTGCATCGTCGTAGTGATGCGCTGCTGCTGTGGCTACCGTCGCCCGAACGGGCTGCGGAGCAATTGATCCTGGCCTTTCGGCTGCGTCCCTGTACCAAGGAGTGAGTCCAAGTGAACTGGCTGAAATTGGGTATTCCTGTTCTCCTGGGGTTGCTGGCTGGCTGGATCTACTACTCGTCGGCGACCAAAACGGTCGAAAGTGCCGAGTTCACCCGGCTGATCGAGAACATCAAAGCAGGCGACACATTTGACGATAGTCAGCTCGAAAAAGTCGAGTTACGCGGCGATGTCGAGGCACTACGCAACTCCGCTGTACTGTATGCCGAACGCAAGGTGCTGTTCAACAAATCGGCCCAGTATTCGCTCAAGAAGGGAGATCTGGTCTTCTTTCGCGACATCACTCCGCCGTCGCCGGACTTGCCGTTGCAGCCCGATGAGGCGGCCTTGCCCGTATCGCTTGAAGGAGTTGGCCTGCCGCCGCAACTCATTCGCGTCGGCGATCAGATCGAATTCATCGTCGGCAAACCAGCCGCCCCGCCTCGGACGGCTCCGGGCAAGGGGACAGCCCTCCCGTCTCCGGTCGAGGAATCGCCTCTGGAATTGGAGGTGATCGGCCCGTTTCGCGTGGTCAGCGTCGGCACGCTGACCTACCGGACAGCCGGCGATGAATCCACTAGCCGAACCTCCCAGGCCAACAGCCTGACCGTGGCCATCAAACGTCAGGGCAGCCGCATCGAGGATCGCAACGTCCTGGAACTGATCCGGGCCAGTCAGGAGGAACGCGGCAGCCAACGCCGACTCCTCAAGGTACTGCTGTTACCGACTCGACGACCCCAGCCTACGGTTGCCCCGCCTCAGAAAACATGAGTTTCTCGCTCTGGTAGGTTGGCTTCCGGCTGGCTCTGGAGGCGTTGCGAAGGACGACTGTGATGCGGATCTGGTACAACACCCTGACGGCCAACACTCGGCAACTGTACGAAGCACGCGGTTCGCGTGTGTGTATCGGCAGTGCTGAGGGCAATGATCTGGTTCTCAGCCATCCGATGATCGCCCCAGAAGCCGCCCTGATCCACCGCAAGGGCAGCGTCTGGGAACTGGTCGTGCTGGGCGGAGTCAACGGTGTACGCATCGGCAAGCAACGCCTCGGCCCGGGCCAGCGTGCGGAAGTACGCGACGGCCTGGAATTGCAGATGTGGCCGTTCAATCTGGTGATCGAACTCTCCGAGGACAGCACCGAGAGCGACCCCCTTCGCGAGCAACTCGAACGCGAAACTGGCGAATTGCTTCGTGAGTTGCATCTGAAACTGCTCAAACGCATGGACATCGAATTGCGAGCCAGCGATACCCGTCAGGACAGTGACGAGTATCTCCTGACCCTGGAACGCAATCTCGATGACCTGATGACGGAAACGCAACTCTTCAAGCCCGAGCGGGTAGCGTTGCGCGGTCACATTGCCGGGGCCGCCGTCCTCCGCGAGTGCATCGAACATCTGGTCAATCAGGCCGGCGCAACCTCTGCCTGGCACGTTACCGCGCCCTGGACGCGATTGATGACGGCCGTCCCCGAACGCGAACAGGAATTGCGACAGGTGCTGCTGTTGCTCAACCAGTTGCTGGGTCTGCCGCAACTGTCGGATCTGTCCGAACAACTGGGACGACTGGAGGAGCAGTTTCCGAACCGCTGGGGCGTTGAGCCACTCCGTCCCCATGCCAGCTTTGAAGAGTATCTGGTGCGTCGGCACCTCAAGAAAGAGATCAAGGACATCGTCTTTGGCTATGGTCCACTGGAAGGACTGCTGCGCCTGCCCACGGTCAGCGAGATCATGGTCGTGGATCGCGACCGGATCTTCATCGAGAAGGGCGGAGTGCTGGAGAAGTCCGGTCGGAGGTTCCTCTCCGACGAGATGACCGTCGCCATCATCGAGCGGATCGTGGCCAGGGTGGGACGACGCATCGACAAATCGAGCCCGCTGGTCGATGCCCGGTTGATCGACGGCAGCCGGGTCAATGCGGTCATACCACCTCTGGCGGTGAGCGGCCCGTGCCTGACCGTTCGCAAGTTCCCTGCCCGCAAGATGACGATTCACGATCTGGTCAAACGCGGCAGCCTGACCACAGCCGCCGTCCGCTTTCTACGCGCCGCCGTCCTGGCCCGCAAGAACATCCTGATCGCCGGAGGAACCGGCAGCGGCAAGACGACGCTGTTGAACTGCCTGAGCGACTTCATTCCCGACAAGGAACGCATCGTCACCATCGAGGACACGGCCGAGTTGCAACTGGCCAAGCAGCATGTGGTACGCCTGGAGACGCGGCCGGCCAACGTCGAGGGCGCGGGAGCCTACACCATTCGCGATCTCGTTAAGAACGCGTTGCGCATGCGGCCGGATCGCATCGTCGTGGGCGAATGTCGCGGCCCGGAAGCACTGGACATGCTCCAGGCCATGAACAGCGGACACGACGGCAGCTTGACAACACTGCACGCCAACAACGCTGCCGATGTGGTGCTGCGTCTAGAGGTGCTGGTGCAACTGGCCGCCGATCTGCCGATGGCCTCGATCCATCGGCAGATCGCCTCGGCCGTCGATGTGGTGGTGCAACTGCACCGTCTGCGTGACGGTCGTCGCGTGGTCACCCAGATCACCGAGTTCGTCGATGTGGATCGCGAAAGAGGCGGAGTCCGCACCAAGGATCTGTTCGTCATGCCCGAACGCGAGGGGGCGCGGTTGACACCGACCGGCTATCTGCCGACCTTCATGGGACATCTCATCGAAAAAAACCTGCTCGATCTGCAAGTCTTCTACGACGACGAACCTGCGGAGAACGCACCATGACCCCTCCCGAATCGCTGTTGTGGATCGGCCTGGGAAGCGTGGCCATCGCTCTGTGCGTCGCCGCCTTCGTCCACTGGGTTTTGCCTTTCCTCGATCGGCTCACTAGCCGACATGTGACCGATTTGCAACCAGTGCTGACCAATCTCGACATCGATCAACGCTACTTGCCCGTAGCGTTGCGCTGGTGGGTGATCGCCCAACTGGCGGTCGTGGTGCTGGTCGGCATCGTGCTGATGTCGCCCCTGCTGGCGGCACCTCTTTTGTTGCTGGTCTATCTGCTGCCGCGCGTCGTGCTGTTCGAGTTGGTTTCGCGACGACGGCAGCAGTTGCGCGATCAACTGGTCAACGGCGCGCAGGCACTGGCCAACACGACGCGGGCGGGGCTGACCCTGCCTCAAGGCATGGAGGCTATTCTCCGCGAAACACCCGATCCGCTCGCTCGCGTCTTTCGCCGCATCGTGGCCGATTTCCACCGTGGCCGTCCCTTTGCCGAACCGCTTCGCGAAGCCCAGCAGCGGTTGCAACTGGAAGGCTTCACGCTGTTTGCCTCAGCGTTGCTAGTCTGTCTGGAGCGAGGCGGCAAGGTGACCGAAGCTCTGGAACGCATCAGCCGCAGCCTCCAGGAGAATCAGCGCTTGGAGCGGAAGCTCGAGGCCGACACCGCCAGTGGCCGAATGACCATTCGCGTGCTGCTGCTGTGCCCGGTCGGCTTTCTCGGCCTGTTCTATCTGATCGACCCGCTGGGCACTTCGCTGCTGTTCACCACCCTGCTGGGCCAGTTGATCCTGTTCGTGGCAGCGTGCCTGGTTTATCTGGCGGTGTGGTGGGCCCAATCGATTCTCAAACTCAACGCCCCGCGCTAGGAGCCGATACTGCCGTGATACAACAGGGCTTGTTGGACAATCCTGACCAGTTGTTGCCTGTGGGGGCGGTACTCACGGGCTTGGCCGTCTTTCTCGTGGCTCGCACGCTGCTGCCCAGCCCACGCCCGAAACTGGGACTGGGCCAGGGCGACACCTTCGAGGAACGCCGCCGTGACGTGCTGCGGCGCGGCAACAGCCTGTACGCTGCCCTGGAACCGCTGGTCGATGTGCTGGCGGCCCGACTCGTCGCCCGCAACGAACCGCTTCTAACGGTACTCGGTCAGCAGTTGCAGGCGGCGGGCGAACGACTGCCCTGGCAACCGGCCGAGTACCTGGCGGTGCGCCGATTGGAAGCGACCTTGATGGGACTGGGTGTCGGCGTGTTGTGTTACCTGGCTCTGTGGAATCCGATCGTGGCGGGGTTGCTCGGGGCGTTAGCGGCCTATGGCTTTGCCATTCTGCTGACCGGTGAACCGCGCCGGGCAGCACAGCGACGCTTGCAAGCTCTGAAGCGACGCTTGCCCTTCTTTGTGGATCTGATGAGTCTGATGATGGAGGCGGGGGCCAGTTTTCGTGAGGCACTGCAAACCGGCGTTGCCGAACTCGGCGACAACCCCCTGGGCGAGGAGTTCGCTCTGGTGCTGAGTGACACAGATCGGGGCCGAACTCGTCGCGAAGCTCTGGAAGCGTTGCAGCAGCGGTTGGACGACCGCGATCTCAGCGAGTTGATCTTTGCCATCACCAAGGGCGAGGAGATGGGCACACCACTGGCCCAGATCCTGCGCAATCAAGTCGATCAGATGCGGCTGAAGCGGACGCAGCAGGCCGAACGCGAGGCGGGCGAGGCCGAGGTGGCTATTCTGTTCCCTGGGTTTCTGGTGATGCTGGCCTGCATTTTGCTCATCGTCGGGCCATTCGTCCTGCAAGCACTCAACCAAAAACTGGCAAGCGGCTGAGATCGGAGGAGGGGGAGCGTCCATGCCGGCAAAAATCATCATCGAGGGCGGGGAGGCCATGCCGCCGTTCAGCATTCAGGAGGAGATTTTTCGCATCGGGTCGAGTGCCCAATGCAAGCTGCGTCTACCGCGTCCCGACCTGGCTGGGCACATCGCCTCGGTGGAGTGGCGCGACGGCAAGTACCTGCTGTACAATCGGTCGAAACAGGTGCTGCGTCTGCAAGGCAAGCCGATCGAACCAGGGAAGTGGGAACCGTGGCTCCCCGGAACCCGACTCGATCTGGGAGGCGGTTTGACTCTGCTGCTGGAAGTGTCAGGAGATCCGGCACCGACCAGCGAACGCAAACAAATTGATGTCAAGGATGTGATACCAGATGTTGAGGACGATCCTGGCAAGAAGACCGCTTCTTCGACAGGTGCGGGCAAGAATCTCTGGCAGGTCGGCGTGCTGATCGGTTGTGTGGTGCTAGCGGCCCTGTCATTCGTCTTTGCTCCCCAGGACACGCCTTCCGGCCAGACCGTCAACAAACCGACCGGCGGGATCACGCTGGAGCAACTCATCGACGAACTACGTCAGCAAGAGCAAGACGGACCCGATTCGCTGGCCAACCTGCTGGAACGTGCCCGCATGGCAGAACGGCGCGGCTTCTCTGCTGAGGCGGCCGGCTTGTATCGTCGAGTGCTGCTGATCCTGCGGCAGCGCTACGGCGACGAACTACAACAGGCCAGTCAGCCCGAACAACACGCCGAGAAACTGGCGCGGCGTAAACTCCGCAGCAAGTAGGCCCCGATGACCCGGGCCAGATGATAGCCCTGTTCGTGGCTGATCTCCCGCCAGGCAAAGGTTCCCTGACGCAGTCGCTGCTCGCACGGCCATTAACTGGGCTGTTCGGCCAGCCAACCGTGGTGGCCGCACTGACCTACTGGTACACCTGCAAAGGCTTGCCCGTACCAACCCACGAAACCCGCCGGGTGGCCCTGGTTGATCGGCTGATGCACCTGCATGCCCAGGGCTGGGCAATCGCCGCAATGGCCCAGGAGGTGGCTCTGTGTACCCGAAGTGTCCCCTTGATGCTGCGCGAGCCTCCGGGTCGGCTTCTCCCCTCTAGCCGATTACCGGCCGAAGATGCCCCCAGCCAGAACGTACCCGTTTCCACATCCAGTTCGCCGCATCCTTCGCCGCGTGCCGGTATCGACCGCCTTCTCGACCTTCGCCCGGTTGAAGAATCTCTGCTTGGTGGCCCGGAAGGTCATGGCGATCACGGCTCACCTCCAGACACGGCAGGTCAGCGTGAGGACGCTGGTGAACTGGCGGAACTCCTCCAGGGGCTTCGTCGCGTAGACCGGTTCGTTGGCCACTTCGGTGCAGCGGGCCTGCGGGAAGCCGGCCAGTGGGTGCGAGCGGAAGTGGTCGGCGATCTCCTCCACCAGTTCCATGAGCGCATCGAGGTTCCCCGCCGGCGGCCCGGCTTTGCGTTGCCTCCCACGTCGATCCGGTAGTCCAAACCGTCGCGGGTGCGAAGAAATAAATCAGTGTCCAAGGCGTATATTGAAGAATGCGGCAAAATCTACGATGACAGATGACCAGACGGATTGATTGAGGGCGGGACTATTGATTGAGGGCGGAACTATGAACTTGTTCGTGGTTGTCTCGACTGGCCAGCGGGTGGCGAATCTCCCGCCCGTGCTGGAGATTGCCCAACGCGGCGATCAGGTGCTGTGGGTGGAGAGCGATGAGGCTCGGCATCGCAACTGGACTTCAGCCCCGCGCGTGGTGTTGGAGGCTCGGGGACTCCAGACGTTGCAGGTCGTTGGCTTGGCCCACATCAACGATCCGTCGTTGCTGACCGCGACGCTGGAGCCAATCGCGCGAACAGTAACGGGGCGGTACGAGGCGGTCTATCTGGTGACCAACGGCGGCACCAAGCACACGCCGATTGGCTTGCTCAACGCCTTCCACTGCTGCGCACCGCGGCTGTTGTACGGCGATGAACGCCCCGCGGTGTACAGCGTCTTCCCGCCGGGGTTGGCCGGGCCGCCCGCCGTTGCCCCGTACATCCGGCATCGGCTCGACCTGGCCGACATCCTGCGCCTCAACGGCTACGCGGTTGCGACTGGCTGCCAGCCCGTGCGTCTCTGGCCTAATCCGCTTCTAGCCGATTTGCAACGGGAACGGTACGGGGTCGATGAGCCGTACACCTACCAGTTGCACGAGCAGCACTACGCCTGGGCCTCGGTTCCTACGGGCGAGCAGCGAGTCCGTTTTGAGGAGTTAGTACATCTTGTTCCCCAAGACTACCAACGCTGGATGCGAACGTTGGGTCAACTCCAATACGCGATCACGAATCAAAATCTGAACAATGCGTACAACTGCACGCTGAATTTAGGAGATGCCGCCCGTCGGGCAGCTAGCCGTCGGGCGAATGGCCTCACTCAACCGGCGGCCACCATCGGCCGTTCGCTCGAACGGGCGGTGGCGCGCCGAGTGTGGGATTGGTTGCAATCGAATCCGCATCCTGCCGTGCAATCCGTCTGGATCGGCGTATCAATCGCTCGGGAGAACTCATTGCACCAAGTCGAGGCGGAGTTCGACATCTTGGTAGTGCTGAAGAATGGTGTCTTGTTTCACCTCGAATGTAAGTCGGCCAACGTGGAATCGCGCGATCTCGATGTAAATACGCATCGGTTACGGCAAGCCGGCTCCCAACTAGCTCGCTCCGCCGTGGTGGTGCCAGTCTTCACCCGCTGTGCCGCAACGCCCTGGTTCGCGGCTCTCCATGCCACACGCCTGCGCCTGGAGGCGCAGCTAGGCTGTCAACACGTCCTGCCTTTTACTTGGCCTGGTCAACCTGAAGAATACGAACTGCCCAATGCCGACCCGCCCGAGTCGTTTCAGTGCCAGTCCTTCGAAGACGGGCTGACTGCCTTACTACGTCCCTATCGCCAGTAAGCGACGGTCTGATGCTCTGCATCGACCGTAGGTGTCGGCCCAGCGCAGATGTTCTGCTAGGTGCGTTCGACGCAGAAGAAGCCGTCGAGCAGGAACTTGTTGGTGAATTTGGACAGGATGCCACCGATGGAGCTCGACCTCGACAGTCAGGTCGCCGGCGAGCGGTTGGAGCCGCAGCGCGGCGAGGATGGCCACCACGCCCGCGCGGAACCGTCGGCCCTCGCGGCTGATGAGCGTCTTGTGCCCGCCCCGCCGCCAGTAGTGGTTGATCGACGGCGGGTACGGCAGTTCCACTTCGAGCATGGCGGCGTCTCCGCTCGCCGCTTCCCGGGGGGATCCGCTAGATAGGTGGCTCAAGCAGCAGGGGTCGTCCAGACACCGTGCCAGAAACTTTTTCACCGACTGGCAATGGGGAGTAAGCTCATCTCATAGTTGATTCATAAAAAATTCACATGGCCTTAATAAAAAACACACATTGCCCTCGTATCGTGACGCAGT
>Ga0308411_10001048_pt1 | contig 18715 bp, 21 predicted proteins | sample HotsprottomLayer_2_FD_203530 | JGI IMG/M metagenome (GOLD analysis project Ga0308411, IMG submission 203530) | Hot spring phototrophic mat microbial communities from Octopus Spring, Yellowstone National Park, Wyoming, United States -... | ecosystem: Environmental > Aquatic > Thermal springs >...
TTGATACACCCACTGCATACAGGGTTATTAAGCCCGATAGGCATGGAAAGAGGCTCCAGAGGTTTCTCAAAGAGGGCAGGATCACTGTTGCAACCTTTACCAGTGCTGCTACCTTTAAGAACTTTGTGGATATAATGGGCGAAGAGGCAATAGATTTCCTAAAGGGGCTATCAATTGCTTCAATTGGTCCGGTAACAACGAGGGCAATAGAAAAGGCAGGGCTAAAAGTGCACATACAGCCCAAAAGGGCTACCATCAAGGACATGGTTGAGGAGATAATCCAGTGGGCAACTATGGGCAAAGGGTGTGATGGCTAAAGGCAAGACTAAGGTCATATTTAGTTGCATTTTGATAGCCTTTTTTACTACCCTCTTGGCCCTATCCTGTCAAAGAAAAGGGGATAGGCTCTTTAAAGAGACCCGCCATGCCATGTACACCATCACTTCCTTAACAGTTGTTGCCTCAACTGAAACCCATGCAAAAGGGGCTATAGAGGCCGCATTCAACGAACTCAAGAGATTGGAGGCAATGCTCAATTATTATTCAAAGCATAGCGAGGTAAGCCAGATAAACCAGATGGCGGGCATAGGGCCCGTAAAGGTCTCAAAGGAGACACTTGAAATAGTCTCTAAGTCCTTAGAGGCCTCAAGGCTTACTGAGGGCGGTTTTGATATCACCGTAGGTCCATTGATAGCACTGTGGGACTTTGAGGCAAAAAGGGTCCCCCTTCCATCAGACATTAAAAGGGCACTAAAAAAGGTAGGCTATAAGGAGTTGGTAGTAGACACTTCTAAGGGCACTGTATTTTTGCAAAAAAGGGGCATGGAGATCAATTTAGGTGGGATTATCAAGGGCTATGCTGCACATAAGGCTACAGAGGTGCTCAAGGCAAGGGGGATCAAGGCTGGGATCGTTTCAGTAGGTGGAGACATACAGGCCTTTGGGCATAGGCCCGATGGCAAGGGTTGGAATATTGGGATTCAGGAACCGAGACCTAAGGTTAATAAAGATGAGATCATCGGCAGTATCGCAATCTCAGACAGGTGCATATCCACCTCAGGGGATTATGAGAAGTACTTTGAACAAGGTGATAAGCGATACCACCACATATTAAACCCTACTACAGGTTTCCCTGCTGAGGGCATAAGGGCAATTACGGTAGTGGCCACAGAGGGGGCCCTTTGCGATGCCCTTGCCACAGGGCTCTTTGTCTTGGGTGTTGATAGGGCCCTTCAGCGGATGGTTGACAAAGGAATTGAGGGACTGATAATTGACGATAGGGGACAGGTCCACATGACTCCATGGTTCAGGAGACACTTTATCAAAAAGGGGGCATAAGATGCAGATCCGATGTCCAGTTTGTAACACTTTGACCACATGGCAGGAGAACAGGTTTAGGCCCTTTTGTTCAGAACGGTGTAAGTTGATAGACCTTGGCCGGTGGGCAACAGAGCAATACAAGGTGGTGGAACCAATTGGCCAACAGTCTGATGTCCTTGAAGATATGGGCCAGACCGACAGATCTGAAGGGTAGGAGGCAGGGCTGTGGAGAGGATAAGGATACCGAGGATCATGCAGGAGACCTCTAAGAAGCTCCTGTATAAGTCCAAGAGCATAGGTTTTGTGCCTACTATGGGCGCCCTTCATGAGGGGCACCTCAGTCTTATCAGGCGTGCAAGGGTGGAGAATAACATTGTAGTAGTGAGCATATTTGTCAATCCCTTACAGTTTGGACCTAAGGAGGACTTTGATGCCTATCCACGCCCTATTGACAGGGACATTGAGATCCTACAAAAGGAGCAAACAGACATCCTATTTATGCCTGATGCCGCCTTAATGTATGCTGAAGGCTTTTGCACTTTTGTGGAGGTGGAGGGACTGTCCAACAAGCTCTGCGGGGCCTTCAGGCCTGGGCATTTTAGGGGTGTTGCCACAGTGGTCTGTAAGCTCCTCAACATAGTGAAACCAACAAACCTTTATCTAGGGCAAAAAGACTACCAACAGGCCATGATAATAAAAAGGCTCTGCGATGACCTTAATATTGATACCAATGTGGTGATATGTAGGACCGTCAGAGAGCCCGATGGACTTGCCATGAGCTCAAGAAACCTCTATCTTAATGAGGCTGAGAGGAAGGCAGCGGTAGTCATATCTAAGACATTGACTCACATAAGCGATGCAATCATAAAGGGTAGGATTAGTTGCACAGAGGTGCCCAGTATGATGCATAGGCTGTTAAGAGAGGAGCCCCTTGTTAGCGAGGTCCAGTACGCTGGTATCTTTGACCCACATACCTTTGAACCGCTTACTGAATACAAAAGGGGCAACCTATTGGCAATAGCCCTCAAGATAGGCACCATAAGGCTTATAGACAATATGCTTGTGGAGATAAAGTGAATTAGAGCCCCCAAAATGAAACATTCATCTTATGCCCGTTTTGTCTTGTTCTTAGCAATCTGTCCCCTTTTTTTGGTCTTCTTTTTTTCTGTGAAGCTTTTTACTGGTTCTGTCTTTTTGTAGGTCGCCTTCTTTACTATGGGGGTTTTGCCCCTTTCCCTTCGGTCATCTAAGTCAAGGACAAACTTGTCCTTTGGTGGGAGGTTTAGTCTCTCTCCCGGTTTAAGGGACTCTATACCTTCAAGGGAATTCATCGCAAGTATCACACCTATAGGGAGGCCTGTCTTTTGGGCCACCTTTTTTATGGTGTCTCCTTTTTGGACTATGTATGTATCTACACTGACACGCTCCCCTTTGGGTATGGTCTCAAGGTTTTCAAAGAACAACTCCTTGCTACCCACAGGGATCCTTACGGTGTAGTGCTTTGCATTAAATGGCGTGCACCAGCGTCTAAGTTCGGGATTAAGTTCCCTAATTACCTGTGGAGTTGTTTCAGAGGCCAGGGCAATTACATCAATATCAAGCGGCTCTGTAATTGTGACCTCTTCAAACTCAAAGGGCTCGTGGTAATCAAGGCCTTCAAAGCCATAGTTATGAGGGGTACGGGCGATCTTTGTGGCTGCAATATATCTCGGCACATACTCCTTTGTCTCACGGTGTATCTTCCTTGTCTTTAAGAGGTCCCAATAGTCATTTGCCCCTGTGCTCTTTAGTGCCCTCATGATCCTACCCTCTCCTGCATTGTATGCTGCAAGGGCTAGGTGCCATGCGCCAAACATCTTATAGAGGTCTCTTAGATAGTTAGCAGCGGCCTCTGTGGACTTTACAGGGTCCTTTCGCTCATCACGCCACCAGTCTATGGTAAGTCCGTATCTCTTTGCAGTGCCTGCAATGAATTGCCATGGACCAACAGCGCTTGCCCTTGAGTAGGCGTTCATGTTAAAGCCACTCTCTATGATCGGGAGAAATACGAGCTCCTCAGGCAATCCACGCTCAGCCAGGATATCCTTCATGATCTCCAAATAACGGGCAGACCGCTGAAGCCATATAGAGAACCTCTCCTTTAGCCTTTCAGAAAAAAAGACAATATTCTTGTCAATAGCCCTTGAGGCAGTGTTGTTGTCCCTGTACCTTATGCCTAACGGTGCCTGAGATGGTCTATCTTGGGAATGATTTTCAGATTCTTGGATATTTTGATAAGTCTCTAACGCTTCAGTGGTGAGTTCTGTAAGGGCTGGATCATATAACTTTTTAATGTCCTCGGTCTTGTTGTCTTGGATAGCAATAATCGTCTTTGATGAAAATGTGCGTCCTGCATCGGTGTCCACCTTAGCACTGTGTATGATCTCATTAGTGTTAAGGCCTTCTATGTTTAAGCCCGCAAGACCATCATTAATACCACAAAACAGGATAATTGATAGTAAAACTATTATTGCACCTCCGCACCTCATATGTCCCTTCAATATTCTCATAACCCCTCCTGTTTTGCTATAAGGTTTTGTCAAAGTGCTTATCAATAATACTTATGCTGCCATCTTAGTCTCAAGCCTCTCCACCCTAACGATCAGGTCTTGCACTATCTCCTTTGTGGAGAGTGTCACCTTGAGTTCACCGTGCATCTCAGAGATGATTATATGTAGGTCATCAATCCTCTGATTGGTCTCATCAATCCTCTTGTTGACCGCATCAATCCTTTCGGTATTCTTCATTATCTCCAACTTCAACTCTGCCCTTGTATCGTCAATCCTCCTGTTGACTTCGTCTATGCCTCGTCTTATATCCCTTAACTCGTTTTCTATGTTGTCTTGCCTAGACTCTAAGGCAGACATCCTCGCTTCAATACTACCCATTCGGGCGTTCATGGATTCTATTGCAAACCTAAAACCGTTGAGTTCTCCTGTAACAGAGGCCCTAAACTCCTTGAATTCCTCCTTTATCTGACCTAATACCAAATCCCCTACCTTTTCAGCAATCTTTTCCCATTCCATACAGGCAACCTCCTTTGTGTTTCATTAATACTACGCAGCTGCCTTTGCCTTCTTTGCTGCCGCTGCTGCAAAGACTGCCTGTGCATTGAAAGTCCCATCTATTGCCTGCACAGGGCATCGGGCAGTACAGATCCCACAGCCAATACACCTATTTTGATCTACCTCGTGCCTCTTCTTTGGCTCACCAAAGGGTGCGTCTACAGGGCATATCTTTTTACAAGACTGGCAACCTATACACCTTTCAGTCACAAAGGCCTTTGGCCTTGCTGGTAGTTTATCTACAATCGCCTTTGTGGGACACTTTGTGGTGCATAGACCGCATACACGACACCTATTTATATCAATCCTTGAGAGGTTCTTCTCTATGCTTACGGCCTCATAGGGACAGGTCTTGACACATATCCCGCAGGCAATGCACCCAACCTGACAGTGTTTTCTCGTATCCACGCCCTTGTCTCTTGAATGACAGGCAACTATAACGGCCTTTGAGGCAGGCAACACCTCTATGACCTTCTTTGGACAGGCAGACTCGCACTTTCTACAGCCTGTGCATTTTACCTCATCCACTACAGGTAGCCCATTGTCTCCCATATGTATTGCATCAAAGGGACATACCTTCACACAGGTGCCGTATCCAAGACACCCGTAGGCACAGGACTTGTCTCCACCACCCGCTAATACCGCTGCCCTGCAGTCCTTGACTCCTTCATAAATAGATCTCTTAGAAGAGTTACTGAGTCCACCTTGACAGAAGACCCTGCTGAGATCTCTTTCTTTAAAATCGGCCTTCTTGCCTGTAATTAAGGCCACTGCCTCGGCCCCCCTTGCCCCTGCAGGTATGCATAGGTTTGGCGGTACCTCTGGGTTCTTTACCACTGCCTCGGCGTACTGTTCACATCCTGCATAGCCACAGGCACCACAGTGGGCATGGGCAAGGTGCTCCTTTACCTGCTCAACCCTTGGGTCAATCTTTACAGCAAACCTCTTTGCCGCAATGGCAAGGCCGACCCCAAAGACAGTGCCTACACCTGCCAAAAATATCAATGTGAATTTGACTACAGCGGCAAAATCAACACTCTCCCTCGCCTCTACCCCGCCCCCAACACCTGTCTGAGGTATCAGATGACTCAGCACATCAAACAGTGGGGCAAGGTCGTTGATATTAAAAAGGTCTAACATTGTTACGATACTCCTTTTATATTGTTATGAGCCCAGAAAAGCCTGTAAATGCAAGGGCAATTAGACCTGTTACCACAAAGGCTATCGGCATCCCCCTAAAGGGTGCAGGCACATCTGCAAGCTCTAATTTTTCCCTTATGCTAGCCATTATGATTAGTGCCAACGCAAAACCTATCCCCGAACCAAAGCCAAAGGCTATACTTTCCAAAAAGCTATAATGCTCTCCAGCATTTATAAGGGGCACAGCAAGTATGATGCAGTTTGTAGAAATAAGGGCAAGGTATATGCCGAGTTTGTAATAGAGGTCTGGGGCCACCTTACGCATTATCGTATCTGAGGCCTGCACAAGGGCAGCCACTATGCCAATAAAGATGATGATCTTGAGGAATGTGATGTCAAGGGGTATCATGAGATAGTTAAATACAAACCAGCTTACCGATGCACTTACCATCATCACCGATGTAAAGGTGATACTCATGCCTACCGCTGTCTCCATCCTTTTTGAGACCCCAAAGAATATACAGAGCCCCAAAAAGCGTGTAAAGACAAAGTTGTTGATTATTGAGGCCGCTATGATCAACTCAAAGAGCTTTGTAAAGTCCATTTTCATCTTGTGCCTCCTTTAGTTAGTGGTGCGTTGTGGTGCTGGATATGTACCGTTTGTCAATCCAGTTAAACAGGGCCATCAATATGCCCACTGCAAAGAAACCACCGGCCGGCAGCACCATTATTAGTAGTGGTTTTGCATTTAAAATGGATACACCCCAAAGGGCCCCCTTACCAAGCAGCTCTCTGAAGAAACTTATCACAGTGAGGGCAAACATGAAGCCTATCCCCATGCCTAAGCCGTCAAACATGGAGGGCATAACATTATTCTTGCTGGCAAACATCTCTGCCCTCGCTAAGATGGAGGCAAAGGCCACTATAAGTTGGATGTATAAACCCATTTGCTTATAGGCATCGGGTGCAAAGGCAGCCATAGACATGTCGGTAATGGTCACCCACCCCGAGATCACGAGCATGAATATGGGCAGCCTGATCCTTGGGTGGATAAAGCTCCTCATCAGGGAGATAGTAATATTTACCATTACCTGCACAAACATAACTGCCACACCCATAAGGAAGCCATTTCTAAGGCTACTAGTCACTGCAATGGCAGGGCATAGACTAAGGGCGAGCTTGAATATGGTGTTTTCCTTGACTATGCCATTGAGAAATAGTTCTTTGTAACTAATTTTTTTCTGTTGAGACATACTAAGCCCCTCCTTTTATAGTCTTTATCAGAAAGGTAAGGCCGTTTTTTACCGCATCATCAGTGACTGCCCTGCTTGATATGGTGACACCTGTAATGGCCTGTATGTTTTCCTTTGTCTCTGTCTTGACTAATCTTATCTGCTCCACCGATTTGCCCACAAATTGACCCTTAAACTCAGGGGTCTCTATCTCATCACCTAAGCCCGGTGTCTCCGCGTGAGATAATATATCAATCTTGAGCACCTTAAAGTCTGGGGCCACTGCAATAAGGACATTGATATAGCTTGAATAGCCCTTACCAAAGGATTGGATAATATAGCCAATGGTCTTGTCGCCCTTTTTTGCAACAAAGTATTCGGCAGCCTTTTCATGGATCTTCCAGTCGCCGAGTTTCTCTACCTTGTCGGCCTCAGGGAGCATCTTTTTAAGGGCCCTGTCTTTCTCAATAATGGCATTTCTATACATGATGGGGGAGGTCTTTGCATAGACCCCTGCAAGCAAAAGTCCCCCTATAAGGTAGACAACTACAAGGTTGAGTGTTATCTTGATAATGTCGCTGTTTGTCATCTCTTCACCACCTTTACCTGTCCAAATACACGAGTCTTAAAACCCCTGTCTATAAGGGGGGTGAAGCAGTTCATTATGAGTATGGCAAACATCACACCCTCAGGGTATCCACCCTTTAGACGAATGAGCATGGTCAGTATGCCGCATCCTGCCCCAAAAACGAGCTGCCCCGTTTTTACCGCTGGACATGTCACATAATCAGTGGCCATGAAAAAGGCACCTAAGAGCATACCACCGCTCAAGAGGTGCACTATCGGATCACCTGTAAAGAGTGCTCCCTTACCCCCAAAGACCCATGCCAATAGGGCTGCACTGCCAAGAAAGGATACGGGTATATGCCACGATATATAGCCTCTATAAAGCAAGAAGGCTGCCCCTATCAAGATTGCTATTGCTGAGGTCTCTCCTATTGACCCTGCCCTGTGCCCAACGAGTAACTGGGTGTATAGGTTTACGGTATCTCCAAAGACCTCAATCAGTTTATTGAGCCCTTCTTCTTTGAGTATGCCTAAAGGGGTTGCTGTGGTCTTTGCGTCAATTTGGACAAATGCTGAGGTAGGCTCCTTCCATATGGTCATGAGCTTGGGGAAAGAGATGAGCAGAAAGGCCCTACCAATAAGTGCTGGATTGAAGACATTGTAACCAAGCCCACCAAAGAGTTGCTTTGTAATTACCACTGCCACAAAAGAACCAATTATTGGTATGTAAAAGGGTACTGTGGGGGGCAGGTTTAAACCAAGAAGTAGGCCGGTCAGAAAGGCGCTGCCATCGTTGACAGCGATCGGCTTTTTCAGAGCCCTCTGGTAGAGGTACTCAAATACAACCGCAGAGACTATTGAAAGGGCTACATTGATGGCTGCAAGGGGACCAAAGAAATATATTCCCATAAGTGTTGCAGGAAGGAGTGCAAGGCTTACACTCCACATAATACGGGCCGTGGTCTCTTCGCTCTTTATATGGGGACTTACTGTAACAAGTAACTTTTGCTGACTTTGTACCATTTGCATTGATACTCCTTTTAGGGTTTTGTAAGTGACTTTGCAAGTCTCACAAACTGCACTATTGGTCGCTTTGATGGACAGACATAGGTGCATGAGCCACACTCAAAACAGTCAAAGAGGTTATAGGCCTTTGCCTCCTCATAAAAACCCTTTTCACTGTAAATACTCAGCATAAAGGGCATAAGCCCCATTGGACAGGCCTCAATACACCTACCACAGCGGATGCATGGCCCAAAGTTGTCCACATGCATGACCTCTTTCTCAGGTAATACCACAATACCGGATGTGCCTTTTGTAACAGGCACATCAAGGCTTGTCAATGCAAAGCCCATCATTGGCCCACCTGAAATGACCTTAGCAGGGGTACCCTTAAAGCCTCCACACTGTTCAATCAATTCAGAGACTATAGTACCGACCTTTACAAACATGTTTTTGGGTTCTTTAATCCCCTCTCCCGTCACGGTCACAACACGGTCTATCAAGGGCTTCCCATACCTAACGGCCTCATAAATCGCAATGGCAGTGCCTATGTTTTGCACTACCACCCCCACATCCATAGGCAGTCCACGAGGTGGGACCTCACGGTTAACACAGGCCTTTATGAGCATCTTTTCTGCACCTTGAGGATATTTCACCTCAAGGGCCACGACATCAATATCTGGTATCCCCTTTATAGCATCTTGCATCTTTTTAACGGCTTCAGGCTTATTATTCTCAATCCCGATAAAACCCCTCTTTACGCCAAGTATCTTCATAATAGCCTGAAGGCCCTGTACAATGTCTTCAGGCCGTTCAATCATTAGCCTATAGTCAGCGGTGAGGTAGGGCTCGCACTCCGCACCGTTGATGATTGCCACATCAATCGGTTTTTCCTTTGGTGGTGAGAGTTTTACATGGGTAGGAAAGGCAGCCCCTCCCATCCCTACGATACCAGCATCTTTGACCTTTGCCTTTAGCTCGTCAGGGGAGAGTTGCATAAAATCGGGGTTGTCTCTTAGGGTAGTCCATTGTTCGGTCATATCGTTCTCAATGACCACTGCAGATACTGCCCTCCCTGTGGGAAGTGGTGCCTCACTGATAGCTACTACCTTGCCACTTACAGAACTATGCACAGGGGCCGAGACAAAACCCTCAGGCGATGCAATTACCTCGCCCTTTTTTACCGCCTGTCCTACTACAACGGTCAGCTTACAAGGGGCACCAATGTGTTGGACTATTGGGATGGTAACCTTTTTGGGAGGACTTTGATGAGTTATGGCACAATCCTTGGCAAGTTCTTTCTTATCCGGTGGATGGATACCACCCTTAAAGGTGAGAAGGGACATCTATTGACCTCCGTGAGAGCTGATTTATATAAAGGGAAAGGCCTAATTTATTATCATTTTTAGGCCTTAAGTGTCAAGCCAAAGGTCTTCTCTGGCAATCCTGCCCCGTTCAGTCAGTATCTCGTTCAACACCTCGCGCATGAGGTTACAGGCGAGGATAATCTTAGGGTTTGCAATACTGTAAAAGACATTCAGACCATCCCTCCTGCTATTTAAAATACCCTTACCCTTCATAATAGACAGATGCTGAGATACATTGGCCTTATGTGAATTGAGGATAGCTACCAACTCTGAGACAGTCTTCTCCCCGTCCTTAAGGGCATTGATTATTGCGATCCTTATAGGGCTTGCAAGGACCTTACAGATGTCGGCCTGGATCTCGTAAATATTTGCCCCCTTTTTGTTCATTGGATAGGATTTTAATGTCTTGATGCACCAATGGTCAACCTATTGTTTCCACCCTTGTTCTCCAATAAGGGGGACAAAGACACAACCGGTTGAGTATTCCGTAATATAGGCCTCTCCTTTTTTCCTTACCTTAGCAAGTTGTTGGAGATGTCTTTCACCCACAGGGGCTATTAGTATCCCCCCTTCAGAGAGTTGTTTACAGAGGCTATCAGGGACCTTAGGGGCTGCGGCTGTTACCATAATCCTGTCAAAGGGTGCGGCCTCCTCATAACCCTTTGATCCATCACCCACAATGAAATGTATATTTTTAAACCCGAGGGCCTCCAAGACCTCCCTCGCCCTCTCCGACAGGGTGGCTATTCTCTCAATAGTGAAGACCTCTTTTACAAGCGATGCCAGTATCGCCGTCTGATAACCTGAGCCTGTTCCGATCTCAAGTGCACGACTCTCTGGGCGACATTCAAGCAACTCTGTCATAATGGCAACCATGTAAGGCTGTGAGATGGTCTGTCCTTCTCCTATTGGCATTGCCATGTCGTCATAGGCGATTTGTATCTGGTTAGCCGGCACAAAGAGGTGTCGTGGTATAGTCCTCATGACCTCAAGGACACGGTTGTCCTTAATCCCCCGCGGGATCAGCTGGTTTTCCACCATCTGCTGCCTTATTTTATAGAAGTCAACCACTGTGTAACCTATATCTTTGAGGCATCTCTGAACCCATGACTAAAGTCTGGGTCATATAGCCTTGAGTGCTTGTCCATTGCCACCCTTGAGGCCTTTAGGGCATCTCCGACATAAATTAGGGCCGTCTTTTTTATACCCTGATCCTTTACTATTTTGGCGATAGTACTAACAGTCCCCCTTACAATCCTCTGCTCAGGCCAAGTAGCCCTTTCAATAACTACAACCTCTGTTTCATGGTTATACCCCCCTTCAAGCAGCTCCTCACATACCCTTTCTATCATTGCCACACTGAGGAAAATCACCATTGTGCAGTTATGTTTGGCAAGGCTACTTAAACTCTCCCTATCAGGCACAGGCGTCCTCCCTTCAAGCCTTGTAAATATTACCGTCTGAGAGACCTCTGGTATGGTCAACTCCTGACCCAATACCGCTGCACCAGCCATCGCTGAAGAGACACCGGGGACTACCTCGTAGTCAATCTGGTGCGCTCTAAGCCTCTCAATCTGCTCAGTAATGGCACTGTATAAAGATGTATCACCTGTATGTAACCTCACTGCCATTAGTCCAGACCTTATGGCATCTACTAATATCTGTGTAGTTTCATCAAGGGTGAGAGAGGAAGAGTCATAGGTCTTGGCCTTTAGACCATCAAGGAGCCTTAGATTCACTAAACTCCCAGTATACACAACAACATCGGCCTCATTTAAGAGCCTTCTGCCCTTGATGGTTATGAGTTCTGGATCCCCTGGACCTGCCCCGATAAAATAGACCTTTTGCACTTACACTGCCTCCTTCTTGACTATACAGGTTTAACCATATAGGTGGCAGGCCACATCCCTGCCCTGATGTTTTTTTAACTCAGGAGCAATATCCTTACAGGGGCCAAAGGCCTTTGGACATCTGGTATGAAAGAGACAACCTGTTGGCGTATCCAGTGGACCTGGCGCCTCACCTGTCAGTAGCATATCCATGGGCTCCTTACCAATCTTTGGTACCACAGAAAGCAATAGTTCTGTGTATGGGTGAAGGGGCGTGTTGTAAATGGTATTGGTGTGGCCGTGTTCTAAAATCCGTCCAAGATACATCACTGCAACCTCATCACTCAAATACCTGACCACATTGAGGTCGTGGCTTATAAGTAACAGGGAAAGTGAATATTCCTTCCTGAGTATCTGAAAGAGGTTGATTATCTGAGCCTGTAAAGATACATCAAGGGCAGATAGTGGTTCATCGGCTATGATTAACTCTGGCGAGAGGGCAAGGGCACGGGCTATACAGACCCTTTGCCGTTGCCCCCCACTGAACTCGTGTGGATAGCGATTCAAGACCTCTGAAGAAAGACCGACCTTGTTCAGCAACTCTACTACCCTTTCAACCCGCTCTGTCTTAGACCTGCATAGTTTATGGACTACTAATGGCTCTGAGAGTATATCAAGGACCTTCATTCTCGGATTGAGCGATGCAAAGGGGTCCTGAAAGATGATCTGGACCGCCCGCCTAAAGGGCAAGAGGGCCTTACCCTCTAAAGAGGTAATATCATTGCCCTTAAACACAATAACACCCTCTGTAACAGGCATTAGCCTTAATATGAGCCTCGCTACGGTGGACTTACCACATCCACTTTCACCTACAAGGGCAAATACCCTATTTGGCTTAATACAAAACGAGACACCATCAACGGCCCTTATATTGCCCTTTGATCCAAATATAGACCCTTTAACAGGGAAATATTTTTTGAGTCCCTTGACCCTTAACAATTCCATCTTAAACCTTTATACACCTGACAAGATGGCCGGTTGCCTTAATCTCAAGGTCTGGTTCAGCGTCATTGCAATGCCTATCAGCAATAGGGCATCTATCAAAAAACTTACATCCCTTTGGAATACGGGATGGGTCAGGCACAGAACCCTTAATTGGTGTAAGTTCTTTACCCCTTTCTGTAGGGAGGGAGTTTAAGAGCCCTTGAGTATAAGGGTGCATGGGCATTGACAGGAGCTCACTGACTGGAGCAGACTCTACGATACGACCAAGATACATGATAGCACAATACTCGGCCTGCTCTGATATGACCGCCAGGTCATGAGTGATAAGGAGCATTGAAAGCCCTCTGTCCTGTCTCAGTTTTTTAAGCAACAGCAATATCTCGGCCTGAATGGTCACATCAAGGGCCGTTGTAGGCTCATCAGCTATGAGGAGTCTTGGATTACAGGCAATGGCCATGGCTATCATGACCCTTTGTCTCATCCCACCCGATAGCTGATGGGGATAGTCCTTGATCCGGTGCTCTGGTGATGGGATCCTCACGGCCCTCATCAACTCTACTGTCCTATCATAGGCCTCCTTCTTTGAGGTCTTCTCGTGGGTCCATATGACCTCTGCTATCTGATAGCCTACTGTGAGGACTGGATTTAGAGAACTCATGGGTTCTTGAAAGACCATGGCCATCTCTTTTCCCCTTATTGCCCTCATCTGGTCCTCACTTAGGGGAAGCAATCCCTTTGAGTTAAACACTATGCTCCCCGTTAAAGTGGCATTTTTTGGTAATAGCCTCATGATAGATAAGGCCGTGAGGCTCTTACCACAACCACTCTCGCCAACTAAACCAAAGACCTGTGACCTATTGATGTTAAATGAGACAGAGGACAGAATATTCAAAGGACCTGAAGGTGTCTGTATATTAAGACTTACATCCTGAAGGGATAAAAGCGGTTTGTCCATAGTAAGCCATAATAAGGATTTAAAAACGGTGTTGTCAAACAAAGAGGCCCAAAGTAGAGCCCACACAAATTACAGTAGCAGTGATCAGTCCATTAGACTGACCACTGTTACACCTACGCCGCCTTCGGCAGGGGTGCCCTGTCTGAATTTCTTCACTAACCGATGCCCCTTTAGGTGGCCCTGTATAGCCCTTTTTAAGGCACCTGTGCCAATACCATGGATAATTACTGCCTCAGATATGCCTGACAAAAAGGCATGGTTTAAAAAGGGCTCCAACTCCGAGAGGGCCTCATCTACCCGTTTGCCAATGAGATTTATAGTCCTTACAGAGCCATTAGTCTTTATGGTGCTTACAGGTTCAGAATCACCAACCACCTTGCCATCCTCTTTCAATAACGAGAGGTCGTCCACAGGGACCTCAAACTCTATACCCCTTGCACCTACTCTCACCCTACCCTGTTTTTGGTTCACCTGTAAGACAGTGGCCTCAGCATCTGCTATTTTTGAATAGACCTTGTCCCCAACCCTTAAGTCCTCAATCTTTAAAGTGCCATGCTCCATAATAGGTCTTAGTTCTTGGGAAGACTTATTTATCGCCTTGGCCATCTGCTCTACCTTCTTTAAAGAGGCCTTCAGTTGCGCCCTATCTTGCCTCTTTGCCTCCTCAAGGAGCTGAAATATCTCAGCCCTGAGGCCTTGCAGTAGCCCCTCTGCCTCTTTATGGGCCTTCAAGAGTATTTCCCTTTTTGTCTCTTCGGCCTCTTGGACAAGGGCCTTTGCCCTTTCCCTCTCTGCCTCTAACCCTGAAAGCCTCCTTTGCAGTTCCTCAGAGAGTTCCTCGTAGCGGTGACTCTTTTGCTGTAAATCCCTTATCATGCTGTCAAGCTCAAGTCTTTGGCTGCCAAGTAAATTATGGGCATCCTGAATGACCCATTCAGGCATACCGTAACGCCTTGCAGTCTCAAAGGCATAGGACTGTCCGGGCATACCAATAGAGAGCCTATAAAGGGGGGTAAACCTTATGGGGTCAAACTCCATTGAGGCATTAACCATACCCTCAGAACGGTGGACAAAGCCTTTGATCTCCGATAGGTGTGTGTTGGCTACGACAATGGCGTTAGTCTCCCTTAAGGCCTTCAGGATGGCCGAGGCAAGGGCAGCTCCCTCAACAGGGTCTGTCCCTGTGCCCAGTTCATCAATAAGCACAAGTGTAGAGGCATCTGCCTCATTAATAAATCGGGATAGGTTGGTTATATGTCCTGCAAAGGTTGATAGGCTATCCTCAAGGGACTGCTCATCGCCAATGTCCACCAGTATCTTCCGAAAGATCGGGAATACTGACATTGAGGCCGCAGGCACAGGCATCCCTGTAAGGGCCATAAGGGTCAATAGACCAATAGTCTTAAGGGCAATGGTCTTGCCACCAGCATTTGGCCCTGTTATAACCATTACAGACCTGTCTCGCTCTATGGTCACATTTAGTGGTACAAGCCTGTCCTCAATGCCTCTCATCTTTAGGCCCTCATATAGGAGTGGATGACGGGCATTAAAGAGCCTCAGGCCTCTACCTTCATCAATCAAGGGCATCTCCATTGAGAGTTCCTCTGCGTAAAGGGCAATGGCATTGAGGATGTCAAAATAGACCAGTGCCTCAAAAGACCTTAGTAGTCCCTCTGAGTTTGCCCTAATACTGCTGGATATATCCCTTAGGACCCTTATCTCTTCAGCCTTTTCATCGGCCCTGAGGTTTTCAAGCTCGTTTGTGAGATTAATGACCCCAAGGGGTTCAATAAAGGCCGTCTCGCCTGAATTTGAGACATCGTGCACCACTCCCGAGACCTGTCCTTTTGAGTCCATCCTTACAGGTATAACCCAGCGACCAGAGCGTTGGGTAATAAAGTCATCTTGTAGAAATGGCGACACCTCAGGGGATTGCACAATAGACTCAAGCCTCTTCCGTATCTTGCCCTCAAGGGTCTTGATCGCACTCCTGATCTCCTTTAACAGAGGCGATGCAGTCTCTAAAACATTGCCCTCATGATCAACAGAGCGTTTGAGCCTTTTGAGTAATTCAGGATAGCTATTGATGGCCTGTAAAACCGCTTTAAGATTAACAAACTCAGGATGGCCTACAGCAAGGCCAATCAATGCATGAAAATTCTCCAATACAGGGATGAGGCTATAGAGCTCAAGGCCATCAAGCATTGCACCTACAGGGGTATTCTTTCTGATTAAGGGTCTGATGTCTGTAAAAGGCCCAATGCCCACACTGACACCCTGTTGATAGACCTTTCTTATCTCACTTATCTGTAAGGCCCTCAATCGGATCTCCTCTTTGTCTTGAAGGGGGTTAAGACCAATAAGGGCATCCCTTGATACAGGGCTATGGGTCTTTGCCGAGATGAGGGTAAGCAGTTTGGGAAAATCAAGCTTATTTAAAGAGAGCCTATCCACAGTGCCTCACCCTAAAGGTCTCTTAATATATACTTGAGATCTGCATAGCCCTGCAAAAGGGCATCGGCCTCATAGCCGTTATGACGCCTTGTCTCATTTCTAAAGAGTATGCAGGCCATGCCTGTGGCCTTTGCGCCCATTAGATCCCTCTGTGGGTTATCGCCTATATATACGGCCTCCTCAGGCCTGACATTTAGTCTTTTTAGGGCCTTTTTAAAGAGTCTGGTATCAGGTTTTTTATACCCATAACGAGAAGAAAGCACCCTTACACCAAAAAACTGCTCAAGATTGAGCATGGCTATCTCTGGTTCAGTAAATACCCATTGGGCATCTGATACAAGGGCAAGCATGTATCGTGGTTGCAGATAACTCAGGGTCTCAATAACATCACTAAAGAGGGCAAAGTGCCTGATCGTGAGTGACCTAAAGAGCATGCAGACATCAACAATGACCTGCTCCTTGTAGATGCCTCTACCATAAGTGTGCATAATGCTGGAGAATATCTCATAGACATTGACCTCTGGGAACTCTTCTCGGGAGGTATTGAGTTGCCTCTGGAGTATTTCAAAGTATGCCTCCTGAAGCCTTTCAGGTGATACCTTAACGCCATGATAAGACAGATACCTTGAGAGGTGCCAATACACAGCGGGGTCTCGCTCTTCGGTCCTTATATCAATCAGCGTCCCATAAAGGTCAAAGAGCACGGCATTGATCATCCCTTTAAACCCCCCAAGAGGCATGAACGGGCCTCTTCTGTAAGCCTCTTACGATAGCCCCAATCAAGATACAGATTCCTTGCAACCCTCAACTCCGTAAGGGCCATATAAAAGGGTATCCTCATGGAAAGTCTTCTAAACTCTACCTTTGGCTCTTCACTGTGTTTGGTATATTCCCTAAGGAAGTGACCAATAAAGGGCTCTGCCCTTAGGGGATCCCCGACCCTCCAAAAGAAGGCGTGTTTCAGTTCACCGCATATCATTCCTATGTCATAGGCAGCATCACCATAGCGACTCCTCTCCATATCAATAGCAGCCACAGTGCCATTAGGGGTGAATATAAAATTAGTGGGCGTTGCATCGCCATGGATTATCACATCCCTTGCCCCCTTTAGAATACCCCTATAAACCCACTTGTCAACGGCCTGTTTAAAACCAACAATCTCTCTATGCTCTATCACATTGTGCAGACTTAGATAGTCTATCAGGGAATAGATGTAATGGATAGAGGCCTCACCGTTATTGTAAGTATCAGTTTGGGTCCTCCTGTGCATCTCCCACAAAAAGGATGCAAGGAGTGTAAGTCTATCATATAGGGGGGCCTCATCGGACTGAAAGACGGCCTTTTTAAGATAGTAGTCCAAGTCCTTGCCCTTGATGTATTCTTCTACTACTGCAAGGCCAATGGACTCCTCCTTTGTGATGGGGCGTACCACATAAAAGGGTGCGGAATCAAAGCCAAAGCCACGAATCCTTAAAAGGTTATCATACTCACCCTTAAGCCTTGCCAACCTTTCCCTGTTTGAGTCGTTGGGATCAAAGAACTTACAGACTACCGCAAGCCCGCTGTTTTGCTCAGAATACTTATAGACCTGTCTATAAGAGATCTTCTCTACCTTAAAAGAGGGTCTAAAGACGCCATTAAAGACCCTTGTAGCAAGGATGCCGTACAGGGGGTCCTGCTCTTGGAGGTGTCCGAGATACTGTTTAGGCATTGGCTATTTTATCACAACGCAGACAGTATTTTATTGCCTCTTGAAGGCACTTTACACAGTGGGGGCTAAAAAAACGGCCTATTCCGATTCTACTTTCAATGGTATGTCCATCAGCCTCTGCCCTAACAAAAAGTTGTAAGTTTAGTCAAACGAAATCCTTCTCCTGCGTAGCCCTTGGTTGGACATTTTGGTCCTCCCATTTCTTATTGCCCAACCCCCAATCCACCTTTTCTCCAGTCCCCTTTTTTGTCATAAGTGTCTCTGTGTAATTATCTAAATTCAATACCTACCTTCCAGACTAACGGAAACACCCATCAATCTCTCGTTACCCTACCTTCATTTTTGCTGTAAGGGTATTGACTTGATTGTCCCACCGATGGCTTATATCCTCCGAGACCTGTTTAATGAGCCTTAGGCCTAAATCGTCAGGCATTGTAAGGCTCTCTAAGGGATTGTAGGGTGTACCACTGAATTGAAGGGTGATTGTCAGGTTGTTGTATCGTTCAGAGTACTCAATGGTGAGTTGAAGGGTAGAGGTTTCCAATACAGCCACCATCAATTGAAGCAATTCCTCTAAAAGCAAGAGTAGATTGAGACGAGTAGATTTAGGCAGTATGTAACGGTCGCAGAATGCCTCTATCTCTGCATTCATGGCATAGAGGTCATAGTAGGGGCCCTCTATGTGATAGTGAAAGGCACGAATCCGATTTATAAATGCCCTTGTTTTATCATTCTTAGGTGAATCAAAGATCGTCTCTGGTGTGCCTTCTTCATACACCACCCCCTCATCAATATATAAGACCCTGTTACTGACATCACGGGCAAAGTCCATCTCATGGGTCACAATGAGCATGGTCATACCCTCTTTAGCAAGCCTACGGATCACTGCCAGTACCTCACTCACCATAGTAGGGTCTAAGGCAGAGGTAGGCTCGTCAAAGAGTATTGCCTCAGGCCTCACGCATAGACATCGGGCAATGGCTACCCTCTGCCTCTGCCCACCAGAGAGAGTTCATGGGGAAAGTAGTC
>Ga0308411_10001049_pt1 | contig 18706 bp, 16 predicted proteins | sample HotsprottomLayer_2_FD_203530 | JGI IMG/M metagenome (GOLD analysis project Ga0308411, IMG submission 203530) | Hot spring phototrophic mat microbial communities from Octopus Spring, Yellowstone National Park, Wyoming, United States -... | ecosystem: Environmental > Aquatic > Thermal springs >...
CGACGGCGCCACGCCCGTGCTGGCGAGGTTGCCGTGATCGCTGTGGAAGACAGCCTTGTTGTCGGACAACTTCGGATTGCTGATGATGGTGTCCGCGAGGAAACCAGCGAACCAAGCGCGCGCGCCGCGGGTGATCTTCGCCGAGAGATCACTCAACGCGCCAACATCGTCGTTCGTCAAAACCTGGAAGCTGACAGCGAAGCCCTTCGCATAGCTGCCAAGCTTGTACGACGCAAGCTGCTTGCCCTCGATCGAGCCGAAGGTGATCTCGCCACCCTCGTTGATCAACTCAAGCGCCGGGCCGTCCGACACCTCCAAGACGTGCCGGCTTCGGAAGTCCGCCATGCTGGTGCGCCGGAATACCTGCTGGATGGGCGAGGGCGCCGCGCGGAGCGTGAACAGGCTCTTGTTGAACAGCTCCGCGAGCAGCGCACTGAAGTCGCTGGTCGTATGCATGGCGCGCGTCAGCAGCTCCGTCGGTGAGCCCAGCGTGCTCAAGCCGCGCTCTTGCAGGATGCGCTTCGCCAGGTCGCTGAAGCGCGAGTAAGCGAACTCGCGCCCCTCCTTGGGTTCATGCGCCGGGCTGATGCGGCTGTACAAGCCGTCCGCCATGCGGCTGATGAGCCCCTCGCTCGCATCCCGCACCACCACTGCCGGCCCGCGGTTGTCGATCACCGGCTGGCGCCGCGCGGCTTCGGCGATGAGCTCGGTGCGGATGCCATCAAGGTTTGCGTGGCGGCTCGCCACTTCGTCAGCCACCGCCTCGGGCAACGCCAGAGCGGCGGCGATGTTGCGCGCCTGCGTGAGCAGGTCGCCGTGATCTGAATTCATACCTCCACCTCCGTAAGTTCGAATTGTCGCCGCCGGATCGGCTCCCAGCGGAACGAATGAAATCTCTCGCGGCGTCCACCGCGACGCGGTCTTCACGCGCTTGCCGTCCTCGCGCGACTCGCGCCACTCCTCGACGCTGTAGCCCACGCTGACGTTGCGAATAATTCCGGCTCGAATATCGGCGATAATTCCGGCAATTTCCGGGCGATTTCCGAAGCGAATTACCGCCTCGCCGCGCTGTCCATCGACGTGCGCGTCCTCAACCACGCCCAAGATCGCCTCGACGCCACTGTGCCGGTCGTGATTGTTCAAGACCGGCGCGCCGCGCAGCATCGACAAGTCCACGGCCTCGGGCGCAAGGCTCAGGCGCTCGATGTACTCGCCCGAGAGATCGCGCCGGGCGACGTCCGCGCCGGCCGAGAACACCACGCGGATGGTATTAGTTGACGCGTCAAACGTTGTTGGCTCAAACGTCGCGCGGCGGGTGAGAAGGTCGGTTGTCATTGATTCTCCTCTCTGCCTCGAATTTCTCCAAGACGTCGCGCAAATCTGCGAGGCGCCCCAGCCGGTGCTCCGGCAGGCTCCCCAGAACGGCCCGCAGGCGGTAAATCAGCTCCCAGGCGTGCGCCACGGGCCCGCGGCCGCGCTGTTGGCGCCAGTGATTCGGTTCGAAGTGCGCGGCGGTCATCATGAGTCAGCTCCTTGTTCGGCGGGCACGTCCTGGCCCTGTTGCGTGCGCCGGCGCGCATCGCTGTCAAAGACAAGTCCCAAGGCATCCGCGCGCGCGTTGTCGGCGGCGATCTCGAGGTCCACGTCCTCCGCACGCCAGCCGGTTCGGCCGATGATCTCGGAACGGCTTGCGAAGCCGGCACGCACGCGCAGAAGGTCGGTCAGCACCTCCGCGCGGCGGTCGAGCATTTCGATCTCCGGCGCCACCCAGCGCCGCACTTCGACGTCGGCGTCCGGCGTCAGCACGCCCACGGCGCGCGCGAGCTCGCTCCAGCGGCGCAGCACGGGCTCACAGAACAGCGGGATGAGCAGCCCGTACTGGATCGCCTCCACGGTTCGCCGGAACTCCAACAGCCCCGCGCGGCCGCTCGCGAAGGTGACCTGGCTCAGGTCTCCGCTCAGCACCTCGTACGGAATGCCCAAGCCTGCGGCGATGCGGCGCAGTTGGGTTCGAACGAATGGGTCGAACGCCGCATCGGTCGCCGGCGGCTCGGCGAACTCGACGCTCTGCCCGGGCTCGAGCTTGATGACAGACCCCGGCTCAAGAGTCGGTAGCTCCTGGTTTGGCCCCCAGGGGGCGATGCCGTCGGGGGTGGTAACGAATGCGGTCAAGATCGCGCCCACTTTTGCGCGGACCAGCCCGGCCTCGAGATAGTCGGCGAGCTCGCGCAGCGCAATCAGCACCGGCGCCAGCCAGCTTTGTCCCCGCGTCGCGCCGGGCAAGAGCGGGCGATAGACGTGCAGTACCTGGTCGGCTGGCACGAAGACGGATTCGGCTGATGCGCCGGCCAGGGTCGGATTCTGCCGGTACAGCCAGTAGCCGGCCGGGCGCAAGCCGTCGTACCGGATGCCGGCGATGGTTGTCGCGTCAACCTTGGACTCGTCAAGATACTCCGGCCCGAGCACCTGCAAGGTCAACGGTACGCCGGGCGCCGTCTCGTCCACGCGCATGATGATGAAGGCTTCGCCGGCGACAATCACAGACGTCAGGATCTGGGCGCCAAGCCCCACCCAGTCCAGCCGCCCGGCGGCGTCGCACGCGCGGCTCCAGCGCTCCCACAAGGTTTGCACCGCGCGGTCAGTGAACAGCGGCGTGATGCCCGAGCCGCCCCAGCAGGCGTTGGTCAACGCCTCCACCGCACGGCGGGCAAGGGGATTGTTGGCGAATTCCTGCGCCGCCCGGGCGCGCAGCACGGAGGGGTTGCTCCAGGGGGAATTGGGGCTGCCGGGCTGCGGGCCCCAGTCGGTGATGCGCGACACAGGCCGCGCGGCGTCCCAAGATAAGTAGCGCTTCTGCGGCGGCGGGGCGGTCAGCGCGCGCCAGGCGGCTTGGATCCGGTCAATCATGCTGTGTTGTTATAATGCCACACATGTGTGTCAAAAGCAACACGATTGTTGCGCCTGCTGGCGCACCCGCAATTGCCTGATTCCAAGGCGCTTGCGCCACGAACGGAGCGTTTTCGGCCGGATTTCGGGCCCTGCCGCTAGCGAATTTGTGCAATGCGCCCCACCCGCCGCGGCCGCGGGCGAAAAATCCTTTGGGGGGGTGGTGTGTCAAGTTTGACACACCACCGGCGCAGGTTCAGAACAACGACGCGTCGTCAAGCGGGATACAGAAGGGCTCCGCAGGAGGGTAATCCTCCAGGAGCCACTCCGCACGCAGTCGCCCGCCGAATCGCCCCACGGGTTTGTCCCACCATTGTGGGGGCGGCTCCCAGCCGTCCAAGAGCTTCTGGAGCGTTTTGCGCTCGTCGATGCTTCCGTCGGGGTTGAACACGATGAGCCCCCACCAGCTCAGTCTCTTCAGGGTTCGCCACCCTATGCGTAGGTCTTTACATAACGCTGTTTTGGTCATGCCCGTCCTCTTGATGTTTTCGGTTTTCACCATTTCTTCTCTCCTTTACCTGTCAAAGTGGCCCACCTTGCCAAGAAGTGGCCCACCTGTGGCTCACCTTTCCAAGGCAGGTGGGCCACTGATAAGTCCTTTCCAAACAGTGATTTAGGCGGGTTTTTGGGCCGGTGGCACACGTGGCCCACCTCTCTCTTACCTTAAGGAGTAAATCCCCCGCTCCCCACCTCCTGGCCTCCCCACCAAGAACTACTCTCCGCGCGTATATAGGTGAGCCACGTGTGCCAGGTGTGCCACATACGATAAACCGCACGTAGAATCAATGTGTTACAGGTGGCCCACCTGTGGCCCACCTGTGGCCCACCTTTATTCGTTCTGGGGTGCCACATAAAAGTGCTCCCTTTGCCCCCCTACTTGGCGTCGAGCCCTGCGCCATCCAAGGCGCGCCATGATCATGCCAATTCGAGTCTGCGCGCCCTTGGTCTGTTGGCTCTTTGGCAGGTCGAGGCAACTGTCGAACAGGTCTTGGGTCGAAACCTCGTCCTTCATGGCGATGTAGCGGCTGATATGCGCCTCCCAAGGGTCGGCCGAGTACCGCTCGTCCACCAGGTCGGCGGCTGCGGATTCAAGCTCTTGTGGCAGCCACCACGGCTCGCCAGCGCCGAACAGCACCACGGCCTCTGCCCAGATCTGGTCGCGGTCGCGGGCGAGTCCGTCCACGTCCACTCTTGGGCGAGTCACGCCACACCTCACGGGGATGAACCGTCGGCCGCCCGTCGGATCGTCAAGCCACTCGGACGTGTTGGTCGAGCCGGCGAAGACGCAGGTGCGAGGGTGCGGCGCAGGCAGCCGGTCGTACGGTTTGCGGAAGCGGTCCACCGGCTGACTGATGAACCCTTTGACCGTCTCCCACTCGGCGCCGCGGAAGGCGCGAAGCTCGCTGATTTCGAGACACCAGATGCCCAGCAGTTGGAGCATGGCATCCTTGTCTCGAAGATCGGGAAGGTGGTCTGTGAACCAGGGCGTGAACAGCGCCTCGACACTCCGGCTCTTCGCGATCCCCTGCTTGCCCTCGAACACTGGCAGCAGATCCGCACGACAACCGGGCCGCATGATTCTGGCCACGGCTGAGATGATCCACCGCTTCAGACCGTCCACGACTACTGGGTCAGGTTCGGCACCGTAGTACTCGGTCATGCGCTCGATGCGCTTCTGACCGTCCCAAACAAGGCGAGTCAGGTACTCTCGCACAGGATGCGTCTTGCGCTTGATCGCCGCCACTCGCACGCCATCCATCGCGATTTGGGGCGTGACGTAGACGCCATGCGCCTGGAGCCAGCTCGTCAGGCAGCTCAGGTCTGCATCCGTCCAGACACCGCCGGCAGCTCGCCAGGGCAGGTCGCACCGCACTTCTATCCAGCCCGAGAATTCATCGTAGACAAGCGTGTCTCGCAGCTCCGGGGCAAGGTCGAAGGCCATCTCCACGCTTAACTGACAAGCGCGGATGCCCGCCTTGGTTCGCGGCAGTTGGTAAAGCCAATCCGCATCGCTCTCGCGCTCGATGCGGGCGCCTGGAGCCGGCCGCTCGATGCCCAGCAGCGCCAGCGCCGAGGCGGCTGCCTCTTCGCCGATCAGCGAGCACAATGTCGGCCAGCCCGTGATCGTCTCGCCGGCCGCATAGCGCTTGTAGGTGGACTCAACCTCGGCCGCAGCCTGCCTGCGGTCAGGGTTGGCAGGCCAGAGGCGCTCATAAATGGCAATGGCAAGAGACTTGGCTGTTTCCTGAGAGACGCCGCGGGCTGCGAGGCATCCTGCCAGCGCGAGGAAGCACCTGTTCCTTGAGCCCTGCGGCGGCCATGCGGCTGCAAGGATGTCAGCCGCCTGCTGGATGGCATCGGGCGAGGCGCCCTCAGCCTCGGTGCCTGCAGCAGCATGACCGTTCGGCTTCGGGGGCGGCTCATCGGCATCAACCGGGCCGAGCATTTCCTCAAGCTCGGAGACCTGATAGCGCCGGCCCGAGCCGATGATGGAAACAAGACGCTCGTCGCCCTCGAGCTTGCGGTTGATTGTGCCGGCAGGGCGCAGCACGCGCGCCAGGTCATGGGTCGAGTCGATGGTCCAGCCACGCCGGCGCGCCGCGCCAAGAAGCATCGCCTGCCAGCGGCGCACGAGGCTCGATATCCGCGCGCGCTCTTCGTCGCGCTCAATGAGGAACGGCTCTGGAAAAAGCCAGAAGGCTTGCAGGCCGTGGCCCGAATGCACAACCAGGCTCGGCTCCGGCGCAGCGCCGCGCAGGAATTCCAGCGCCGTCTCGACGTCGGGCGGGAGGCTCGTCTGCCGGTGAGCCTCTCCCTGAACATCCAAGTCCAACCAGAGGCCGGGCACGCTGATAGCGTCATCCGCTTTGCCCCGGCTGCCCGGTGGCGGGGCGGATCGGAGCAGGCACACGCCTGCGTAGGCATCGCAGGTGGACGCCGCGCGCGCGATGTGCTTCACCGCGGCCTCCACCGCGCCCTCGCGGCGCAGGTCGAACGCGCGTGTTGCCTTGGTCTGGCGCACCCAACAGGTGAGCCATCCCCGCGGTTCGTCGCCGTGTAGTGCGAGCAAATATTGCCGGATCGCATCGTGATCGGGCGTCACCCGGGAGGCACGATTCGCCGCCGATGCGGCCGCAGCCGCCTCAGCCGCGCTACCCCCCTTGCTTTGAAAGTGGTTTTGAGGATACTCTATAGGTGTAAGCTTTTCCACCACGGATCCCATCCTTTCCGGCCCGCCCTGCCCGGCGGGCCCCGCCGTTTTCTGGAGCATCAGCGCGCCTCCGCCCCCTCGGGCCTCTGCGGTTCGCGCTCCTCCGTCGCATCCAGCCACGCGAGGAATTTGTGCCGCGGGATGATGATCCGCTTGCCGATCCGCTTATGCGGAATTTCACCGCGGGCGATCGCAGCATAGAACCCGCCCCGCGAAATCACGCCCGGCCCCAGCAGCGCATATGCCTGCATCGGGCTCAGAGCCGCCCCATGATTGTCCTTTGTGTCCACCATGTGCCATCTCCTCTTGACTTGAGATCGTCCAAGTGATATTCTGCACTTGTGACATCTCCAGTAAAACATAACCGCTCGGATATGTCAAGAGGGGAGACTCCCATGATGGACGTCCGTGATGCTCTCCGGGAACTCCGGCGCCGCCTCGGGATGACGCAACAAGATCTTGCAGTTCAACTGGATAAAGCCGTCGTCACCGTAGCGCGCTGGGAGACCACCCGCCCCCCGCGCGGGGGCGAACTCTCCACGTTGATGAAGCTCGCCGTCCAGCACGGCTGGCCAGACCTCGCCGGCGTCTTCGCGCACTGGCTCGGTGAAGACCTCGAAATGCGGGGCGAGCGCTTGCCCAGGACAATCGAGGAGAACACGGTCGCAGATTTGCTGTTCACGACGATGCGCAACCGCCACCTGCCCGAAGTGCAGGCGGCGTACGATCAGGCACTGCGAGCGCTCCTGTCTGGTCTGGAAGCCGTAGGGCGCGCCCTCCGCAGTGGTGAGAAGGTGCTCGGAATCGACGACTACGGTTTTCAGATATTGGAGTCTGAAGCCCGCGGTCTAGCGGAGGAGCTCAGGCGAGAAGCGGGACAAAAACGGTCAGAGGAGGGGGCATGACATGAAAGGATCAGTCTTCAAGGTTCGCCTTCGTGATGGGCGCGTGGTTTGGCGGTTCATGATCGACGCCGGCCGCGGCCCGGACGGTCGCCGGGTCCGCATCACCAAATCGGGGTTCGCGCGCGAGCGTGATGCCATTGAAGCGATGCACGCCGCCATGCGCGAACTGGATGCCGGAAGCATCACGGCGACGCCCACCACGCTGGCTGAATGGCTCGCCGATTGGCTTCCTCGCCACGCGGCGACAAAGCCGCTTGAGCCAACCACCGCGGAGCGCTACCAGTCGCTGGCGAACCGCGCCAAGCGCGCCCTAGGGCAGATCAAGCTCAAGGATCTCACGACCCACATGCTGGACAAGTTCTATGCCAGCCTTCAAGGCGAGCTCGCGCCGAAAAGCATCCGCGAAATCCACAACGTTCTGCACGTCAGCTTGCGCCGCGCCGTGAAGGCGGGGCTGATCCCCCGCAATCCAGCCGATGGTGCGGATCTCCCGCGAGTCGATCAGAAAGAGCCCCGGGCCCTGAGCAGCGAGGAGCTCGCCAGACTCCAGCAGGCCGCGGCCGGCACCTGGCTGGACTTGTTCATCCGCTTGGTCGCATCAACCGGGTTGCGCAGGGGCGAGGCGCTCGCTTTGCGGTGGAGCGATGTCGATTGGTTTGCCGGCACGCTGCGGGTTGAGCGGAGCCTGTACCAGACCGCCCACGGTAAGCTCGGGATCAAGCCGACGAAGACGCGCCAGAGCCGGACGATTGCGCTGCCCCAGTCTGTGCTGTCCGCTCTGCGCTTCCACCGCGACCAGCAAGAGCAGGACCGCGCCTTCTTCGGGCCGGACTACCGCCACGATCTTGATCTGATCTTCGCCACACCCTCGGGCGAATACCGCAAGCCCGATACCGTGTCATGGGCTGTTCGGGATCTCGCGCAACGAGTCGGGCTGCGTGATGTCAGCCTGCATACCTTACGGCATGCGCATGCCAGCGCATTACTCGCCGCCGGAGTCCCGCCGGCAAACATCGCCCGCCGACTAGGTCACAGAGACGTGGCCACGACCCTCAAGATCTACAGCCACGCCCTGCCCAACTTGGACGGCGCCGTGGCGTCGCTCTGGGACAAGTTTTTGGCGGGAGACTTGCGTTTTGGCACATCGTGGCACATCGGAGGGGGCGAAGAAAAGGCTATGTCGCTGAAAGATAAGGGGGATAGGTGGCGTCCCCAGCGGGATTCGAACCCGCGTTATCGCCGTGAAAGGGCGGTGTCCTAGGCCTGGCTAGACGATGGGGACGCTGTCAACTCGCGGCCTGGAGCGCCGCGGCATTTCTCATTCTAACGGGCTGAACCCGGCCGGGTCAAACCCGGCCCTGGCCGGCCCGGCTCGAGGACGCGAATGGCTGCTGCCGGCGGTCGGGTCGGCCGGTATTCGCGCCACTTCAGGCATTGAACCGGCCGCAGGGCGGCTGGAAAGGCCGGCTCGGCTGTGGATGGAACGGTGACTCAAAGGAAACCGCAGCGCCGGGACGCCGTTCGCGGCCGACCGCAGATCCCCCCGGGGCCGCAGCCGTTTCGTCCTGCCGAATCCGCTCCGGCAAAAGCAGCCAAACTTTCGCCGTCGCAGGGCTGTCCGCTCGGCCGGCCGCCGAAAGCAGACATGTCCAATTGGGGCAGCCGGCAGGCCCGCTTCGGGGAGCGGCCCGCTGCGCTGCAAGCATCGGCCATCGGCGACAGCGCGGCTGGCTACAGCGTTTTCAGGTAGGCCAGCAGGTCGGCCTTTTCCTCTTTGGAGAGGATATCGGCGAAGCCGGGCATGGTCCCCTTGCCCTTGTCGATAATCGCCATGACATTGGCCTCGGTGGGCTTTTGGCCGTTGGTCATTTTGGCCTTCTTGAAAAGCCCCTTGAGCGACGGCCCCATTTTTTTCTCGTCGGTCGTCGCCGAATGGCAGACGCCGCATTGCTCGAAAACCTCCTTGCCCTTGGCCGGGTCGCCGGGCTTTTGGGCGGCCAGAGGCAGGGCGGCGGCAGAGACGGCGGCGCACAGGACGAAAGAACGGGCAAAACGCATGGGAACAATGGCTCCTTTGCCGGGATGAGGATCCGGGATCCAGTTTGTATGGATGAAACGCAAGGCGGCGGCGTTGCCGCCACCTGCCATTCTACCGCCGCCTTGGCTGGCCCTGCGCCAAGCCGCCTAAAATTCCCCCGAGCCAGGCCGATGAGAGCAGCACGGGACCGTGAGACTCATCTCCCTGCGCAAGTATCTCGACCGCGATTCCCGGGGCGGGGAAGCGGCCCCCGGCTGCGGAATGCTCTGCCGGGAGCTGCTGGCGGCGGTCCTCCAGGAATCCGCCATAGAGGCCGCCGCGCCGGACAGCATCCCCGACGAGGCCTTGTTCGCGGCCGCCACGGACAGGCTTGCACAGTGGGAAGCGGAAGCACAACAACGCGAGGCCGAGTGGCGGCAGGAATTCCAGCGGCTGGTAGCCGCCTTCAACCGCGCGGTGCTGGCGCTGGCCGATGGCGGTACGCGGGCGTCGGAGCGGTTCGCGGCCATCCGCCAGACGCTCGACCGCGCCGCCCGCGCCGACAGCCTGGGCGCCATGCGCGCGGCCGTATACGAAGCGGCCGAGACGCTGCGGCGCGAAAGCGAAGCGCACCGGGCGGAAACCGACACGCAGGTGGCCGCGCTTGGCAGGACGCTGGAGGCGGTTCGCGGGCGGACCGTCCAACAACAGGCCCGGAACCCCGCCGAGGGCCGCGAGGCGGCCGTGGCGGCGCTCCGTGCAGCCTATGAGACGGATCGAGCCGGGGCGGCCGTGGCGGCAGCGGTTTACGACCGCCTGCCGGCGCTGGCCAGCCGCTTTGGCGACGCGGTAGCTGCGGAGGCGATGGCCGCGGCGGAGGCCGAGAAGCTGGCGCCGCTGGCAGCCGGCGGCGCGGTTTACCCGTGGGGACCTCAGACGCGCGTCTGGCTGATCGAGTGCGGCGACGGCGCGGCGGTGCGGGACCGGCTGGAGAGCGAGCTGGGCGAGCCGTTCGAGTACCGCGCGATCATCGGCAACCGCACGGCGGTGTTGTTGCTCGAGGCCCGCTGGATGTGGGGCCTGCTGGCCGACGCGGACCTGAATGCCTGGATCGAGGAGATTGACCTCTTTGCCGCAGGCGCTCCCATTCGCCGGTAACGGCGCCCCTCATTGCAGCCGGCAGCCGGACGATGGCGCCGCAACGGAATTCGTCCGCAATCTGCAAAGGCTCTACCGCGCCATCGCCAGCCAGGCCAGCCTTGCCGAGACGCTTGAGGCTGTCGCAACCGAAGCGTCGGCGGCTGCCGGCGGCGCCATGGCGGTGGTCTTCCGCCTTGAAGACGGGCTGTTGCGGACATCGGCGGCCGCAGGCCCGGACAAGGCGGCAATCGGGGCGCTGCCGCCTCTGCTCGAGCCGCGCCTTGCGCCATGGTGGCGGTGGCGCGGCAAAATCGCCGCCATCGGGGACGAGCGGGAATGGGCCGCAATCGGAAGCATCCGGTCCGGCTTGCACTGGTGCTGGTCGGACCGGCTGGAAACGGCGGCCGGGGAGGTGGCCGGCTGCCTGACGCTGTTCGGCAGCGGGGTGCAGCCCGGCGCCGCCGCCTTGGCGCCGCTGGCGGAGCTGAAGCAGGCCGCGGTGCTCGCGATCGAACAGGCCAACCTGCTGGAGGAGCTGCGCTACCGGGCCGAACACGACCCCGCCACCGGCCTGTGGAACCGCGACAAGTTCCAGCGCGAGGTCGCCGGGCGCCGCGTCGGCGGCTGCGTCCCGGCAGGGACCCTGTTGCTCGTCGCGTGCGACGGCGTGCGGCGGGTGAGAGAGATCCTCGGCGAGGAAACCGGCGATGCGCTGCTGCGGGAAGTGGTGCGGCGGATCCGCCGCCTTCCGGGCGAGCCGCTGTGCGGCCGGCTTTCCGGCGACGAGCTGGTGCTGATGCTTCCCTCCTGGAGCAGCCAGGATCCGGTGCGGTTCGGCGACAGCGTCCTGAGCGCCCTGCGCGAGCCTGCGCTGGTCGACGGTCATGAGTTCGCCGTCCACGCTGCCGTGGGGCTGGCCCGGGAGCGGCAAGGCGAGCCGTGGGCGGAATGGCTGCGCCGCGCGCGGGCCGCAGCGGCAGCCGCGCGTCTGCGAACCGGCGCGGGCCGCTGCGTGGAGTTCGATGATTCCCTGACGCTCTGTTCGCCCGAACGGCTGGAGCTGGAGCGGCGGCTGCGAGGCGCTGCCGCGCGGGGCGAATTGCAGCTCTACTACCAGCCGCAGGTGAGGACGCGCGGCGGCGGCATTGCCGGCTATGAGGCTCTGATGCGGTGGCGCAACCCGGAAATCGGCACCGTTTCCCCCGCTGCGTTCATTCCGGTTGCGGAAGAAACGGGGCTGATCGTGGAACTCGGCCGGTGGGCGCTTGGCGAGGCCTGCCGCCAGGCGCGCAGCTGGCAGCGCGAGGGACTGCCCGCACGGGTGGGCGTCAACGTGAGCGCCGTGCAACTGGCCGAGTCCGACTTCCCTCGCCACGTCGAGCAAGCGCTGGCCGCTTCGGGGCTGCCGCCCTCGCTGCTCGAGCTGGAAATCACCGAAAGCATGGTGATGCAGAACCGGCAGCTCGCCGCCGAGCGGATGCGCGGGCTGCGCCGACTCGGCGTCGAATTCGCGCTCGATGATTTCGGCACCGGGAGCAGTTCGCTCGCCTATCTGAAGGACCTGCCGGTGCAGCGGCTGAAGGTGGACCGCAGCTTTCTGGCGGAGCTCGAGCGCGCGAGCGCGCCGCTGCTCGAATCGATCATCCGTCTCGCCCATCAGCTCGGGCTGGAAGTGATCGTTGAGGGCGTCGAGACGCCGCGCCAGCTCGAGCTGCTGGCGGCGATGGGCGCTGACGAGATCCAGGGGTATCTGACCGGCAGGCCCATGCCCGCCGAAGAGGCGGCGCGCCGGTCGGTGCTTGCGCGGCAAGGCGCGTGAGTCGCGCCTGCGGCGCCCGCCCCCAATCGGACATTTGACACCGATTTTCCCGGCGTGATATCCCTGAATCTTCAGTCAGGAATCTGCGATGCCAGACGACGAGAAGCCGGAAGGCGCTCCCGCGCCAGAGCCAACCCGCGAGCCGGCCAAGCCGCCGGCCGCTCCTTCCGGGGCTGAAGCTCCCGCAGCAGGCGTTGCACCGGCGGCCGCTGCGCCCTCTGGAGCCGGCGCCAGGCTCCCCGCGGCTGCGGCGGGCAAGCCTCCTGCCGCCGGCGCCGCAAAGCCCGCCCCGCCGAAGGCCCCGCCCGCCATGGCTGCGACGCCTTGGGACAGCGAGCTGACGCAGGCGCTCAAGGCGGAGTTCGGCGACCAGATCCTCGAATTCAGCACTTATGCCGGCCAGAATTTTCTGGTCGCGAAGCCCGAAGCGGCCATCCCGATTCTCGAGTCGCTCAAGGAGAACCACGGCTTCGACTACCTGGTCGACATCACCGCCGTGCACTGGCCGGAGCGGCCCGAGCCGTTCGACATCGTCTACGTGATTTACAGCTTCCCCCGCAACGAACGGATCCGCATGAAAATCCGCATCCGCGAGGGCGAAAAGCCGCGCTCGGCGGTGCCGGTCCATCTGACGGCGAACTGGCTGGAACGCGAGGTCTACGACATGTTCGGCATCGAGTTCGAGGGCCACCCGGATTTGCGCCGCATCCTGTTGCCGGAGGAGTGGGAGACGTTCCCGCTGCGGAAGGAAAACAGCATCCTGAAAATGGACCAGCACTGGGTCCAGGAAAATCTTGGCATCGAAAGCGGGCAATAGCCATGGCGGATACCTTCCTCGACTCCACCGAGCTGGTGCTCAACATGGGGCCGCAGCACCCCTCCACGCACGGCGTGCTGCGCGTGATCCTGAAGCTGGACGGCGAGCGGGTGCTGTCGACCGAGTGCGTCATCGGCTACCTGCACCGCGGCGTGGAAAAGATCGCCGAAAACCGCACCTGGCAGATGTTCGCCCCTTACGTCGACCGCATGGACTACGTGGCGGCCGTGTCGAACGGGCTCGGCTACTGCCTGGCGGTGGAGAAGCTGCTCGGCGTCGAGGCGCCGCCGCGAGCGCAGGCGGTGCGGGTGATCCTCGCCGAGCTGAACCGGATCGCCAGCCACCTGTTGTGGCTGGGCACGCACGCGCTCGACATCGGCGCGATCACCCCGCTGTTCTACTGCATGCGCGAGCGGGAGCTGATCCTGAATATCTTCGAGAAATACTGCGGCGCGCGGCTCACCACGCACGCCTTCCGCATCGGCGGCCTGCAATATGAAACCTACGAGGGTTTCGAAAAAGAGTGCCTCCAGTTCTGCGATATTTTCGACAAAAAGATTGACGAATACGAGGAATTGCTGACCGGAAACCGCATCTGGCAGCAGCGCCTCAGGGGCGTCGGCATCCTGACGGCGGAAGACTGCAAGGAATACGGCGTCACCGGGCCGATGCTGCGCGCGGCGGGCGTCAAGTGGGACCTGCGCAAGGCGCAGCCGTATTCCGGCTACGAAAAATACGATTTCGAAATCCCGACGGGGCAGAACGGCGACACCTACGACCGCTACCTCGTGCGCATGCAGGAGATGCGGCAGAGCGCGCGGATCGTGCGGCAGGCCGTTGCCGGCATCCCCGCCGGGCCCATCATGGGCAAGGTGGGCAAGGTGATCAAGCCGCCCGTGGGCGAGGCCTACGTGTCGATCGAGGCGCCCAAGGGCGAGCTGGGCTATTACGTGGTCAGCGACGGCTCGACGCAGCCGTACCGCGTGCGGATCCGTCCGCCCTCGTTCGTCAACCTCCAGGCGCTCGACAAGATGTGCCGCGGGGCGCTGGTGGCCGACGTGGTGGCGATCATCGGCACCACGGACATCGTGCTCGGCGAGGTGGACCGGTGAGGCAGGCGGGCGGCATTCCGGGAGGGGCGCAATGAACGCTTTGCTGCGGAAAGTGTTTCTTGTCGATCTGATCCAGGGCTTGCGGGTGACGTTCCGCCACCAGCACCCGAAGCAGATCGTGACGGAGCAATATCCGTTCCAGCGGCCGAAAATCGGCGAGCGCTACCGGGGCGCGCCGCGGCTCAACATCAACCCGGAAAACGGCGAGACGCTGTGCATCGCCTGCGACCTGTGCGCGCTGGCATGCCCGGAGAACCTGATTGTCGTCGGCTGGGTGCGCAATCCGGAGACGAAGAAGAAAGAGCTGGTGACGTTCACGTACGACATCTCCAGATGCATGTTCTGCGGGCTGTGCGAGGACGCCTGCCCGGTGGACGCGCTGGAGCTGACGCAGGATTTCGAAATGGCGGCCTACTCGCGGGAAGGCGCGATCCTGGACCGGCAGACGCTGGAGCAGGGGTTGCTGCCGACGCAGTACCGCTACTGATCGAGGCGCCGCCGCGAAGGCGGCGCGCGGGAGTGGCTGATGACGGAAGCCGTTTTCTTTTACTGTTTCGCGGCGCTGGCGGTGGCCGGCGCGATCCTGACGGTGACGATGCGCAACGCCGTGCATTGCGCCATCTCGCTGATCGCTTCGCTCGGCGGGGTCGCGGGCCTGTACCTGATGCTGCATGCCGAGTTTCTGTTCGCCGTGCAGATCGTTCTCTACATCGGCGGCATCATGGTGCTGTTCCTGTTCGTCATCATGCTGGTGAACCTGGAGGCCGCGGCGCGCGAGCGGCAGTTCCACCGCAACTGGCTGGGCGGGCTGCTGTGCGCCGGCGGCACGGCCGCGCTGGCGGCGTGGTTCTGGCTGCGCGGCGCCGGCACGCTGCGCCTGCCGCCCGCCGTGCAGCCGACCCCGCGCGAGGGCGGCAACGTCGAGACCCTCGCCATGGTGCTGTTCCGCGAATACCTGGTGCCGTTCGAGCTGGCCTCGCTGCTGTTGCTGGTGGCGATCGTCGGCGGCGTGATGATGGCCAAGAAGCGAATCTGAGGAGGCCCCCAGTGCTGGCTCCGGTGACAACCGCGCATTATCTGGTGCTGAGCACCATTCTGCTGTTCATCGGCGTCGTCGGCATCCTGACGCGGCGCAACGTGATCGTGCTGATGATGTCGATTGAAATCATCCTGAACGCGGTGAACGTGAACCTGATCGCGTTCGCGCGGAACCTCGACCAGGTCGAGGGGCAGGTGTTCGCCATCTTCGTCATCTGCGTGGCCGTGGCGGAGGCCGCCGTCGGGCTGGGCATCCTCATCGCGCTGTTCCGCAACAAGGAGACGGTGCATGTCGACGAGATCGACCTGCTGAAGTGGTAGGAGCCGAGGCATGAACTTTCTCGAACTGATCTGGCTGATCCCGTTGATCCCGCTCGGCGGCGCGGCGGCGATGCTGTTTTTCGGCCGCCGCATGGACAAGCCCCTCATCAGCGTGATCGGGCCCGGCACGGTGGGCCTGAGCCTCGTGCTGTCGATCGGCGCGGTGGCGCAGCTGGCCGCGCTCGGCAACAAGTCCCACGAGGTGGTGCTGTTCGAGTGGCTGCCGCTGATCGGCGCCGACTGGGGATTCCTGCTCGACCCGCTGTCGGCGGTGATGATCCTCGTGGTCACCTTCGTCGGGTTTCTGATCCACATCTACGCCACCGGCTACATGGCGCACGAGCCCGGGCCGCGCCACGGCGGGTTCTACCGCTTTTTCGGTTACATGAATCTGTTTGTCTTCTTCATGCTCACGCTGGTGCTGGCCAACAACTACCCGCTGCTGTTCGTGGGCTGGGAAGGCGTGGGGCTGTGCTCCTACCTGCTGATCGGCTTCTACTTCCACAAGAAGAGCGCCTCGGACGCAGCCAACAAGGCGTTCATCGTGAACCGCATCGGCGATGCCGGCTTCATCCTCGGCATGTTCTTCCTCTTCCAGTCTGTCGGCTCGCTGCGGTTTGCCGAGGTCAACGAGGCGCTCGCATCGGGCCGCTTCGCGGCCGAGACGGGCGCTTTCGGGCTGTTGAGCCTGACGGCGGTGCTGCTGTTCGTGGGGGCCACGGGCAAGAGCGCGCAGATCCCGCTGTTCGTCTGGCTGCCGGACGCGATGGAGGGCCCGACGCCGGTGAGCGCGCTGATCCACGCGGCGACGATGGTCACGGCGGGCGTCTACATGTGCGCGCGCTCGAACGCGCTGCTGGCGCTGACGCCGGAAACGTCGCACATCATCGCGGCGGTGGGCGCGGCCACGGCCATCCTGGCCGCCTCGATCGGCCTCGTCCAGAACGACATCAAGCGCGTGCTGGCCTACTCGACCGTCTCGCAGCTCGGCTACATGTTCGTCGCCGTGGGCGTGGGCGCCTACTGGGCGGCGATCTTCCACCTCTACACGCACGCGTTCTTCAAGGCCCTGCTGTTCCTCGGCGCCGGGAGCGTGATCCACGCGATGAGCGGCGAGCAGGACATGCGCCGCATGGGCGGCTTGAAGGACAAGATCCCGGTCACGTTCCGCACGATGTTCATCGCCTCGCTGGCGATTGCGGGCATCCCGCCGCTGGCCGGCTTCTTCTCCAAGGACGAGATCCTGTGGCAGGCGTGGAGCTCACCGCTCGGATCCAAAGCGCTGTGGACGGTGGGCTGGGTGACGGCGGCGATGACCGCCTTTTACATGTGGCGGCTAATGTTCATGACCTTTTACGGCGAGGGGCGCATGGACGAGCACACGCGCCATCACATCCACGAGTCGCCTCGCTCGATGACCGTGCCGCTGACGGTGCTGGCGGCGGGCTCGGTGGCGGCGGGCTGGATCGGGATGCCGAAGGTCTTCGGCGAGAGCCATTTCCTCCAGGCGTTCGAACACTGGCTGGCGCCGGTGTTCGAGGCGGCCGCCCGCGGAATGCACGGCGCAGGCGAGGCGGCGCACCATGACGCCGCCATGGAGTGGGTGTTGATGGGCCTCTCGGTCGGCGCGGCGCTCGGCGGCATCCTGCTGGCGCGCCACATCTACCTGCGGCTGAAGGAGCACGAGCGACCCTCGGGCGGCTTCCTTTACCCGGTGCTCTACAACAAGTGGTACGTCGACGACATCTACAACGCGGTGTTCGTCGAAGGCCTGGCCAAGGGCGGCGGCAGCGCGCTGGCGCGGTTCGACGCCGCGGTGGTCGACGGCGGCGTGAACGGCACGGCGTGGATGACGCGCGTCATCTCGAAGATCTCCATCTGGTACGACACCTGGATCGTCGACGGGCTGGTGAACCTCGGCGCGTTCACCGTGCGGGCGCTGTCCTTCCCGGTGCGGTTCCTCCAGACCGGCTTCATCCATTCCTACGCGCTGATGTTCCTGGCCGGCGTGCTGGCGATCTTCGGCTACTACTGGTGGGTGCGATAGAGGAGGCCCGCAGCGATGACATCGAATCTGATTTCCCTGGTTCTGTTCACGCCGCTGGCCGGGCTGCTGGTGTTGCTGTTCATCCCGCGCGAGAAGACAACGCTCATCAAATGGTGGGCCAACATCACAGCCGCGGCCGGCTTCCTCGTGTCCCTGCCGCTGCTGTTCCGCTTCGACCGCAACGCCGCCGGCTACCAGTTTGTCGAGAAGGTGGAATGGATTCCCTCGCTCGGCGTGAGCTATTTCGTCGGCGTCGACGGCATCAGCCTGTTGCTGGTGATGCTGACGACGGTGATGGGCTTCCTGGCGGTCTTCTATTCGTGGGACGCCATCCGGACGCGCGAAAAGGAATACTACGCGATGTTCCTGCTCCAGCAGACCGGCATGATCGGCGTGTTCGTCTCGCTGGATTTCCTGCTGTTCTACATCTTCTGGGAGCTGGTGCTGGTGCCGATGTACTTCATCATCGGCGTCTGGGGCGGGCCGCGGAAGCTGTACGCGGCCATCAAATTCTTCCTCTACACGCTGGCCGGCGGCGTGCTGATGCTGCTCGGCATCCTGACGCTGTACTTCCAGCACGCGGCGCAGTACGGCCGCTACACGTTCGAGATCACCGAGCTGATGAAGCTGAACCTGCCGCTCGGCATGCAGCAGTGGGTGTTCTGGGCGTTCTTCCTCGGCTTCGCCATCAAGGTGCCGATGTTCCCCTTCCACACCTGGCTGCCCGACGCGCACACGGAGGCGCCCACGGCCGGCTCGGTGATTCTGGCGGCGGTGCTGCTGAAGATGGGCACTTACGGCTTCATCCGGTTCTCGCTGCCGCTGCTGCCGAAGGCCTCGTCGGACCAGATGATCGTCACCGCGCTGGTCGTGCTGTCGCTCATCGGGATCCTCTACGGCGCGCTGGTGAGCCTGATGCAGCAGGACTGGAAAAAGCTGGTGGCCTACTCTTCGGTGAGCCATCTGGGCTTCTGCACGCTTGGCATTTTCGCGCTGAACCAGGCCGGGCTGGCCGGGTCGGTGATCCAGCAGATCAACCACGGCATCTCGACCGGCATGCTGTTCCTCATCGTCGGCATCATTTACGAGCGCCGCCACACGCGCGAGATCCGCGATTACGGCGGCCTGGCGCACGTCATGCCGAACTACGCCATCGCCTTCGCCTTCGCCATGCTGTCCAGCGCGGGCCTGCCGCTGCTGAACGGGTTCGTGGGCGAGTTCACCATCCTGCAAGGCGCCTTCCAGGCCAACCGGTGGTGGGCGGCCTTCGCCGTGCCGGGCGTGGTGTTGGGCGCCGCCTACCTGCTGTGGCTGTACCAGCGGACGATGCTCG
>Ga0308411_10001051_pt1 | contig 18699 bp, 16 predicted proteins | sample HotsprottomLayer_2_FD_203530 | JGI IMG/M metagenome (GOLD analysis project Ga0308411, IMG submission 203530) | Hot spring phototrophic mat microbial communities from Octopus Spring, Yellowstone National Park, Wyoming, United States -... | ecosystem: Environmental > Aquatic > Thermal springs >...
GGCTCTTTGAACGAAGCAATATATTTTGACCGCCAAGGCGAAAACATTTTGTCCATAACAAGTCAAACCGAAAACTTACAGTTGTGAAAGGAGTTCTTTGGCATTGAGAATGTCCATATACTCCCATTCACGATACGCCATCACGAACACGCGACGATTGGTTGCGGCACGCACAACATCTTCTGGAATTGAAAGCGATGCGAAAATCGGCACTAAATCAAGCGACGCATATTCAGGAAATAATTGACGAAATACACTGATTCTGCTTTCTACAAAGTCCGTTAGATAATCAAAGCGCGGCGTAGATTTGACTTCAATCAAAAACACTTGCCGCTCTGAAACCGCCACCACATCAAATTCTGCACGCACATTCCCTTGCTGACGAAAGACGCGCGTAGCAATTTGCTGAACCTTAACGCCAAATACGGACTCAATAACAGGACGAGATGCAGGAAAAATAATGTCTTCAACTATCGTTCCGAGTTTGTTGGAAAGTTCGCCCCATTGCTTATTCCATTGCCGCTTACTTTCTTTGAGGTCGTTCTCCAACTGTTGCTTGCTTTCTTTGAGGTCGTTCTCTAAGCGTTCCGCCGATGCTTGCAGTGCCACTTTGAGAGCCTCCGTATCACGTCGGATTTCATCTTTGAATGCTTGCGTGTCGCGCTCAATCGCTTCTTTGAAGGCTTGCGTATCGCGTCGGATTTCATCTTTGAACACGCGCATTTCCGCTTTGAGTGCCTCCGTATCGCGTCGGACTTCGTCTTTGAAAGCTTGCGTATCACGCTCAATTGCTTCTTTGAATGCCTGTGTGTTGCGCTCAATCGCTTCTTTGAACGCTTGCGTGTTGCGTGCCAATCCCTCTTTGAACGCAAGCATTTCCTCTCTGAATTGCTTGGATTCAGCCTCAAAGCGTTGTTGTGCGAGCGTGTTATACCTGATGTATTCCGCTAATGCCGTTTCAAGGTCGGTTAAGCGTTGTTCTGTATTCATCTGTGCAAAAATCTATATGCGTGATAGCATTTAGAAGATATGGAAATTGCGACAAACTTACCGATTGAGAACTTGCGTGTAGAGATGCTCATAGATGGGAACAATCTTTTCGGTATCGAAGCGGAGTGCCGTGTTCCGAGCGTTTTCTGAAAAGCACTTCCATCGTTCTTGTGATTCCAAGATGTGTAAGACGTGTGAAGCCATCGCTTCAATCGCACCGACATCACAGAGAAACCCGTTGAAGCCGTGAGTAACGAGTTCAGGCAAGCCGCCGATGTTTGTGCAAACCACAGGCACACCGCACGACATTGCCTCCAACGCCGCTAACCCAAACGATTCCGATTCGCTCGGCATAATCATCACATCAGCAATCGAGAGCAATTCAACGACGGCTTCTTGCTTGCCAAGAAAGCGCACGCAGTCAGCAATTTTCAGGTCGCGTGCAAGATGCTCAGCTTCAGCACGCTCGACTCCATCTCCAATCAAAAGCAATCGTGAGGGAATTTCACGATGCACTCGTTCAAACACTCGAACAACATCTTTCACACGTTTCAGGGGGCGAAAGTTGGAAAGATGAACAATAATGCGCTCATCTTTCGATGCAAATGCCGCACGAAATCGCTCTGAATTTGCCTTGCGGGAAAATTCATTTGTATCAACAAAATTTTTAACGACGTGAATTGGGCGTGTCGGCGAGAAATCTTCAATCGTTTTCTTCTTCAAGTAATCCGATACCGTTGTTACCATATCCGATTGATTGATGCCCAAGCGCACTGCGCCACTCAAACTTGGGTCACTCCCCACCAGCGTAATGTCCGTTCCGTGAAGTGTTGTAACGATTTTGGCTTCTTTGCATTGAGGTGTCAGGCAGGCTCTATCGCGCTGAATTTCTCGTGCCAAGAACGCGCTGATGGCGTGTGGAATCGCATAATGCACATGCACTAAATCCAACTCTTCATAACACATCACCTCTGACATTTTGGAAGCCAGCGAAATAGAATACGGCGGATACTCAAAAAGCGGATAGGTATTAACATCAACCTCGTGATAAAAAATGTTTTCTGAAAAGGTGCGTAGCCGAAACGGCAAGGCGTAACTGATAAAGTGAATGATGTGTCCTTTTTCAGCAAGGGCTTTGCCAAGTTCAGTAGCAACAACGCCGCTCCCGCCATAAGTTGGATAACACGTGATTCCGATTTTAAGTCGTTGCATATCTTCAAAAATGATTGCGATGCTGTTTCTTATCCGCCCTGCGTGGCTCTAACGATTTCAAGCCTATCGCCTTCCTGAACGATGATTTTCCCCCATTGCGATTTCATCACCACCTCGTCGTTAAGCGCAACGGCAATGCCTTTTTGGTCAGCTGTAATGCCGTGTTGTTTTAGAAGTTGTGCAAGCGAAAGATGCGGTGCGATTTCAAAGATTTTGCCGTTAATCGTAATCGTCATCGTTACGCTGAAAGTTGAGCTTTGAAGAAACGAGAAGCGTCGAACGGTTTAGCAAGGTCAGAAAATATGCCGTCTAAAATGCGCGAGGTCATTTCAACGGCGGTAACGGGCGTAAGCAGAATGCCATGTCGGTAATAGCCATTCGCATAGAAAATGTTTGGAAAGGGCGATTCGCCAATGATGGGCTCGTTATCGCGTGAGCCCGGACGCAACCCGACACGCACTTCTTGAAGCGACATTTCGTAAATCGCAGGCACAGCCTCGTAGCCTTCTTGCAACAAATCCATCACGCCGCCAGCAGTGATACTGTCATCAAAGCCTTTCTCTTCCGATGTTGCGCCAACCATTAAGCGACCGTCAGGCTTCGGCGCAAGATACACACGCGGCGAGCGCACCACTTTGGAAAGCCGCAATGCCTCGCTCATGTGAAGTCCCAGAATTTGTCCTTTCACAGGGCGCACCGGCGGAAGATATGATTCAGGAATACCGCCTATCAACCTGCCCCAACACCCTTGCGATAACACCGCACGCGAAAACTCTATATCACCTTTGGTCGTCTCAATGCGCTTTTCGTGCGGCTTGATAGCACGCGCTTCGCATTGCTCAACCAACGTGCCTCCCTTCTTCACAAAGGCTTGCTTAATTGCAGAAATCAACAAGCGATTATCAATTTGCGCATCGTTTGGAAGCCAAAGCCCAGAGACAACCTTCGGCGAAAGCATCGGTTCAAGGTCGCGTGTTTTTGTTGCTGAAAGCCACTCCGCAGGCAGTTGAAGCGACTTGCGAAAGTCATACAGCCGTTTAAGAAATTCGCTATCATCTCTATCTAACGCAACCATGAGCGTTCCGCATTGGTCGATTGGCACATCAATTCCTGAATCTTCTTTGAGCTCCGCCAAAAATTGTGGATACAGTGCAAGGCTTTTTTCGCCGAACTTCAAAAAGTTGATTTCTTCAAAGCCGACTTCGGCATTCGGCGCAAGCATTCCTGCCGCAAGCCAACTTGCCGCTTTGCCCGCTTCGCCTTTATCTATCACGGTGACTTCAACATTTCGCCGCAAGAGTTGCCACCCGATTGAAAGCCCAATAATCCCACCGCCGACAATCACGACATCAGATTTTGCTGGTAAGTTCATTTGTTGGAAAAGGTTAATGTTGACTAGAATGTTGATTACTGATCTAAGAAGGGATACTCAATCGCAAGTTCTTTGCCTGTGAAGCCGTCGATATAAAGTCGCACGATAGGCTTTTTGTAGCCAATATCAATTTCAACTTCAAACGCTAAATGCACGCTCGACTTGCGCAAGCGTCGCTCAATCACTTCGCCTTGTGCGTTTTCAATATCGTCGTAATCTCTCGCTTCATACACGCAAACGCGCTTCACCTTGATAACATCGATTCTATCGACCAAATACGAAAAAGACTCTTCACCCAAATCCACTGTGAATCGGCGATAGAGAAGTGACTTCGTGAGTTGATTTGCCGAAATTTGAACTGTGTCTATCGGCAAGTTTCCTTTGCGAATTGAAGTTGATGCCAGCACAGCAATTTCGCCGTTTTTTCCCATCACAAATTCAATCATGCCTTTTGTTTTTCCGCCTGCGCGATAGCCATTCCGATAATCCGAACATTCAAACAAGATGCTCCTGTAACCGTTTTCCTCAACAATAGAGTTCAAAATAATTTGGGTTGAAGTGGTGTGAAAAAGAGACGAGTGTTCATCAATAAATCGCCGAATTGCCATCAGCATTGCCGAAGTGGTGTCGTGATTTTTGAGATAGGGTTTGTAATTGAGCGTAATCGGCTTTGCCGCATATGCAAGTTGGCTAATTGTGCAACCGACCGAATCTAAAATTTCTCTCAAATAAATGAATTGATACTTCTGCTTAAAGGCTTGATAGGCGGCGTTGAACGATTGAAACGCAACCGAGTCAAAAGTAATTTGAGCGGGATAAAATTTCGGAACACGCAGGTCGCTGTTTTTCTTCGGAGATTGTGCAAAAAGCAGTGGTGCAATGCCAAGCAACAGCAAAAGCAAAAAAACTCGCATAGATTGAAAAAGAATTGAACCCACTTAAACCGTCTGAACCAAGAAACTCTTGACAAGCGATTCAAACAGTTTGCGTCCATCGGTTGAGCCAAGCAAGGCTTCGCTGGCGCGTTCAGGGTGAGGCATTAAGCCAAGCACGTTTTTCTTTTCGTTGCAAATGCCTGCAATGTTAAGGAGTGAGCCGTTTGGATTGGCTTCGGGCGTGATGTTGCCGCTTTTATCGCAATAGGTGAAGATGATTTGATGATTGGCTTGAAGTTTTTTGAGCGTTTCGTCATCGGCGTAATAGTTGCCTTCGCCGTGTGCAATCGGAATACGAAGCACCTCGCCGCGTTGGTATTGGCTTGTGAAAATCGTTTCGTTGTTTTCAACGCGAATGAAGATGTGTTTTGAAATAAATCGCCGATTGATGTTGCGAAGTAATGCGCCGTCCAGCAGTCCGCATTCCGTCAGGATTTGAAAGCCGTTGCAAATGCCAAGAACAGGATTACCTTTTTCTGCAAAGTCTATCACTTCGGTCATGATGGGAGAGAATTTAGCGATTGCACCAGCGCGCAAATAGTCGCCGAAAGAAAAACCACCGGGCAAAATCACGGCATCAACTTGTTTGAGCGAATGTTCCTTGTGCCACAGCATAACGGCTTCGGTGTTCGGGAGTGAGTTGACGACAAATTCGGTGTCGTGGTCGCAATTTGAGCCGGGAAAAACGACAATGCCAATGCGAAGTTTGGACATAATTAAAAGTTGAGAAGTTCGGTTAGGTTTTCTTTCAATCTTCGTTTTGCAAGAAACTCGTTTTCGAGCAAAGTAGAAAACGGCACAGGCGTATCCATCGAGCCAAGACGCATCACAGGCGCATCAAGATAGCGAAAGCACTGTTCGCCAATCCACGCCGCAAGTTCGGCACCGATTCCCATCGTGAGCGTGTCTTCGTGCAAGACAAGGCACTTGCTTGTTTTCTTCACAGACTCAAAAATCGTGTCTTTATCAAACGGCAGAAGCGTGCACAAGTCAATCACTTCGAGTTGATTCGGAAATTCATTCAACAGTTCTAATGCCCAATGCACGCCCAAGCCATAGGTCACAATCGTTGCTTTTGTTCCTTTTGAGACCACATTTGCAACGCCAAGCGGCAAGTTGTAGTAGCCATCAGGCACATCGCCCTCAATGCTTCGATACAAGGCTTTATGCTCAAAGAATAAAATCGGATTCTCTTCAAGAAGCGATGTGGTAAGCAATCCTTTTGCATCAAACGGTGTCGAAGGATACACGATTTTCAATCCCGGAATGTGAGCGAAAATGGCTTCTAAACTTTGCGAATGAAACGGACCAGCACCAACGCCTGCACCTGTGGGCAATCGAACAAGAACTTTAACGCCATGCCCCCAGCGATAATGCGTTTTCGCAAGGTTGTTGATGATTTGACTAAATGCGCACGAAACAAAATCAGCAAATTGCATTTCTACAATCGCACGTTTGCCTGCAAGCGAAAGCCCCAGCGCACAAGCGATTGCACCCGATTCCATAATTGGCGTATTGCGAATGCGTGCTTTGCCAAATGCTTGAACAAAACCATCAGTAACTTTGAAAACACCACCATATTCGGCAATATCTTGCCCCATCATTACGATTGAAGCATCGCGCAACATGGCTTCGCGCAAGCCATCAGAAATGGCGTTGACAAATCGCTTTTTAGTTTGCTTGTTGGAGTTTGGCGGCGTGAGTGTATATCGAGTTGGAGCATAAACATCGGCAAGTTCTTCATCAGCGTTTGGCACAAGTTTCGGCTCTTTGAAAACGGCTTCCCAAGCCTCATCAATTTTTTGCTTGAAACTTTCTTTTAGGTCTGAAATCATGTCTTCATTGAGCAAGCCGATGCTCAGCAAGAATTGTTCATAGTTTTGCACGGGGTCTTTCTTTGCCCATTCATCAAAGAGGTGTTGCGGGACGTATTTCGTGCCGCTGGCTTCTTCGTGTCCGCGCATTCGAAAGGTCAGGGCTTCAACAAGCACAGGCTTTGGATTATGGCGAATGGCATGAGCAATCTCTGAAATAGTGTGATAGACTTCTAAGAGATTATTGCCGTCGATTTGCACGCCCTCGATGCCGTAGCCAATCGCCCTATCAGCCAGCGACTTACAGCGGAACTGTTCGTGTGTCGGCGTTGAAAGTGCATAGCCATTATTTTCAACAAGAAAAATCACGGGCAAATCCCACACGGCGGCAAGGTTCAAGGCTTCGTGGAAATCGCCTTCTGATGTGCCGCCTTCGCCTGAAAACGCAAGCGCAATTGCGTTATCCCCATCGAGTTTATGCGCCAAGGCAACACCATCAGCAACGCCAAGCATTGCGCCCAAGTGAGAAATCATTCCGATAATGCGATGTTCAGGCACGCCAAAGTGAAAGGAGCGGTCGCGTCCCTTTGTGTAACCTGCTCTTCCGCCTTCCCACTGCGAAAAGAGTTTTTGAAGCGGAAGGTTGCGCGAGGTAAAAACACCAAGATTGCGATGCAACGGAAAAATGTAATCGCGCTCATCTAAGGCTTTCGTTGCACCAACGGCAATCGCTTCTTGCCCAATGCCTGAAAACCACTTCGAGATTTTGTTCTGACGCAAGAGTTTTAGGCACTTTTCTTCAATCAATCGTGGCAAGAGAATCGCTCGATAGAGTTCGAGCAACTGCTCATCGGAAAGATTCCGACGGTCGTAATGAATTGCAGGTTCAATTAAGGTTGTCATTGCCAAACGGTTAAATCGGGCGAAGATAGGTTATTTCTGCCGTTCTAAATCTTCGATAATTGCATCGTGAAGTGCGCGGCGCACCGAGAGAATTTGGCGATTGGCGGAAGTCGGATAGACGCGATTTGTCAGAAAAATCACGCACAGATTTCGTTCAGGGTCAATCCAAATGCTTGTGCCTGTAAAGCCGGTGTGTCCGAAGGTGTTCATGGAGAAGTATTTGCCGGTTGAAGTTTTTTCGCTATTGGTGCGCATATCCCAGCCGAGTGCGCGAAGGTTGTGTTTAGTGTCGCGTGTTGTGAAAAGGCGAATCGTTTCAGGTGTAAAGAAGCGGAGTGAATCAAGCGTGCCGCCGTTCAAAAGCGGAAGTAAGAGCCGCAAAATGTCGCTTGCATTTCCAAACAGCCCAGCGTTACCTGAAATGCCGCCGAGCATTGCTGCCGTTGGGTCATGGACTTTTGGACGCAGAAACGAAAATTTCCAAAGCGTGTCGACTTCGGTCGGCGCAATGCGATACGAAAGCGATTCAGGCGGAACGAACATCAGGTTCTTCAAACCAAGTGGCTTTGCGAAAGTTTCCGAAAAATGCTCGTTCAAACGTTTGCCTGAAATGGCTTCAACGACTTTGCCAAGCAGAACAAAATTCAGGTCGCTGTAAATCGTTGTATCGCCAATGCGCCGAATCAAGGTATCGCTGTAAATCCTTGATAGAACTTGTGTTTCGGTTGAACAGCAATCGTAATAGCGTCTAAACGCAATAAGCCCTGATTGATGCAAAAGCAAATCTTTCAGCGTAAGATTTTCCTTGCCCCCATTTGCCGTTTGAGGTAAAAATTTTTTGAGCGAGTCATCAAGGCGAAGTTTGCCATCGCTATGGAACTTCATGAGCGAAAGTGTAACGGCAAGCGGTTTTGTAAGCGAGGCAAGGTCGTAGAGCGTGAGCGTGTCGGCTTTGCGAGAAGAACGCTCATAGGTTAATCGCCCAAAACTTTCGTGGAGAAGCACCTTACCCTCTTTCCAAACCAAGAGCGTTGCAGAAGGAAAGGCTTTGTTTTGAATCGACGATTCAATCACGGCGCGTGTTTTTGCAAAGTCAGGCGCACCGAATTGAAAAAAAGCAATAAGCAGAGCAATCAGCATCAAGTTCGGGCGACTTTTCTTAAAGATTCTTGCTGAAAACAGCGCGGGGATTTTCCAACAAGAAATTTAAAGACACGGTCAAAATACGCCACACTGCTAAATCCAACTTGGAAGCACACTTCTGAAATCGAGAGGTTTGAAAAGGCAAGCAATTCTTTGGCGCGTTTGACTCTTTCTTGATTGATGAACTCAATCGGCGTGATTCCAAATTCCTGTTTGAAACTGCGGAAGAAGTGCTGTCGACTCATGCAACTCTTTTTGCAGAGTTCGTCAATAGAGATTTTTTCGTGCAAGTGCGTCTTGATGTATTCAACGGCGGCGGCAAGTCGGTTTTGATTTAGCCATCGTTTGCTCTCTTGTATAAGAAGCGAGCGGGCTTGGGTTTGCATCAGGCGCACAAGCAATTCTCGCAGTTTGAGCGAAGCCAAAACATCTTTTGCAGGTTCATTATCGACAAAAATTTGAACGAGTTGATGAATCGTTTGTAAGACACGAGGGTCATCACCCAAATGAAATTCGCGATAATCCAAAGCCCATTCGTTGCGGTCAAGTTTGGGGTATCGTTCGTTCAGGTCATTGATAACGGAGCAAATCAGTTCAGGAGAAATTGCTAAGGCTAAACATCGAGTTGGATTTGCAAAGGTGGCTTCGGGAAAATCAATTTGCATGGGTTGATTGGCAGGCAAAATCAGCGATTGATTCGGGAAAAAATCAAAATGGTGTTGATTCGGAAGGTGCATCACTTTTTTACCTTGAATCATCGTAACGGCAACAGGTTCTCGGAATTGAAGCTCGACCGCAAAACTTTTTTGATAGGTTTCAAAGAGATTGAGTTCAGAGTTTGATAATGTGTAGACAGTGCGGTTTTCGATAAGGGTTTGCAAGCGTTTTTCAAGGCGGCGATAGTGCGGTGCTGAAATCATGGTCGTACTCCTCTCATTATGCCGATAACGAATAGGGAATCGGCGGTTTAAGTTAATTGGAAGCGAAACGCACAGAACTTACGGTAAAATTTTCTTGAAAACAAAATGAGATTATCGTGCAATAATATTAGACGATTGTGCAACATGATTTAGGAAAGATTGTTGAGTTTCGCCCCAATGCCATTTGGCAGTTTTATTGAGTATTCCAATTAACCAAACTTGTAAGGAGAACTTGTATGACAATGCTTGTGGAAGAAGCAGTTAAGAGCAAAGTCCACCCACGCCCGACGTTCAAATCCCGCTACGACAATTTCATCGGTGGCAAATGGACACCACCCGTCAAAGGTCAATACTTTGAGAATTTCTCGCCTGTTGATGGTTCGCTCATTTCAGAGGTAGCGCGTTCAACGAAGGAAGATATTGACCTTGCGCTCGATGCGGCGCATAAAGCCTTTCCGAAATGGTCGCGCACCTCTGCCACAGAGCGTAGCAACCTGCTCCTGAAAATTGCTGACATCACCGAAAAAAATCTCGTCTATCTCGCCGAAGTTGAAACGATGGACAACGGCAAACCCATTCGTGAAACACTCAACGCCGATTTACCGCTCGTTGTCGATCATTTCCGCTACTTCGCAGGTGTCATTCGTGCTGAAGAAGGCACTGCGTCAGAACTTGATGCCAACACGCTTTCGCTCAACATCAAAGAGCCGATTGGGGTTGTCGGACAAATCATTCCTTGGAACTTCCCGCTCCTGATGGCGGCATGGAAAATTGCGCCTGCACTTGCCGCGGGCTGTTGCACGGTTGTCAAGCCTGCTGAACAAACGCCCACAAGCATCATGGTTTGGCTCGAGCTGATTCAAGACCTGATTCCCGAAGGCGTGCTGAACGTTGTGAATGGCTTCGGACCAGAAGCAGGCAAGCCGCTGGCATCATCGCCACGCGTGGCAAAGGTTGCCTTCACCGGCGAAACCACCACAGGACGCTTGATTCTGCAATACACGGCTGATAATCTTGTGCCAGCCACGATGGAACTCGGCGGCAAATCGCCTAACATCTACTTCAAGAGCGTGATGGATGCCGATGATGAATTCCTTGACAAGTGCTTGGAAGGTGCCACGATGTTTGCGCTCAATCAAGGTGAAGTTTGCACCTGCCCGTCGCGCGTTTTGGTGCAAGAAAGCATTGCCGAAAAGTTCATTGAACGCTTCATCACGCGCACAAAAGCCATCAAACAAGGCAATCCGCTTGATGAAGAAACGATGCTGGGTGCACAAGCCTCCAACGACCAGATGGAGAAGATTCTCTCATACTTTGATATTGCGCAGAAAGAAGGTGCGCAAGTTCTCTTGGGCGGAAAGCGTGCCAGTATCAACAGCGGATTGGAAAAGGGCTACTACATTGAGCCGACCATTCTGCGCGGCAATAACAAAATGCGTGTCTTCCAAGAAGAAATCTTTGGTCCTGTAACTGCCGTAACCACATTCACAACGGTTGAGGAAGCGATTGAAATAGCCAACGATACAATCTACGGCTTAGGTGCAGGCGTTTGGACGCGCGATATGCACGAAGCCTACACTGTGCCACGTGCTATCCAAGCAGGCAGAGTGTGGGTAAATTGCTATCATGCTTATCCAGCACATGCACCGTTTGGCGGCTATAAGAAATCAGGGTTCGGACGCGAAACACACGCCATGATGCTCAATCACTATCGCCAAAACAAGAACATCTTGATTTCTTACAGCAAGAACAAACTTGGCTTCTTCTAATCTGTTGTGAATTGTCTTCGGGGCGACGACGCGATGTTGCGGCGTCGCCCTTAAATTTTCTTGTTGGAGAAAACGATATGGTTAAACGTGTCTTAATCACACCTGAAGCAGAGGAAGTGGTGCAACGCCTAAAAGCCGAGCATGGCGACTTGCTTTTTCATCAGAGCGGCGGCTGTTGCGATGGCTCTGCGCCAATGTGTTTTTCCGTTAGCGATTATCGCGTTGGGGATAACGATGTGAAGTTAGGCGAAATCGCAGGTTGCGCGTTTTACATGTCGCGTGAGCAATTTGAGTATTGGAAACACACGCAACTTATCATTGATATTACCAAAGGGCGTGGCGCAAGTTTCTCGATTGAAATTCCACTTGGCGTGCGGTTCTTAACACGGTCAAGACTTTTCACCGATGAAGAACTCTCGCAATTAGAGCCTGTTCAAATTGGTGCGGAAGCCGAGTAAACTTCCTTCTTGCGATGCATTTTCCGATTAAATATGGCTTGAATACGTCCTTTCACATATCGCCATAAAAGCCCTTGTGGAAAGAGTTTGTGGTAGATGTACCGCGTTTTTGAAGGAAGCGCAATCCAAAAATACTTGGAAAAATGCGTAGCGAAACTCGGCTCAAAGTAACAATTCACCGTGCAACCTTCGCAAAATGCATGTCGCCCTTCCAATTTGATTTCTTCTTTAATCAAAGATGATTTCCGCATTTCAGATAAACGATTGTCTATCGGCAATTTTTTGTAGCCTGCGTGATAGCACGGCAGAATCATCTCGTTTGACGGCGAAATGACAACCACTTCCGAGACGGCTTTACAGACAGGTTTTTTAATATGATTCCCACCATCACGACGGAGTGCAATAAACGCCGCATTCATATACACCAACCGCTTCTTCGAAAAATTCAGCACATACTCAAACATTGCTTCCGTTTGCTTAGCAGTGAAGAACGCACCGTATTGAAAAATCGGATTGAGAATAAGCATCAGATTGTTTGGGCGTGAAATGGTTTCATACACAACGGGGAGTTCTTCATAGTTGCTGGCTTGAACAGTGAAAATGATGTCAGGGTGTTCGCCAAGCGATTTTGCAACCTCAATGCTTTCTAAAATTTTGTCGTAACAGGCAACGCCACGCGACTGGTCGTGTCGCTCTTTGTAGGCAGAATCCAACGAGAAATGTAACAAGTCAATTTTGCCTGCGAGGGCTTTGGCGTATTTGGGATAAAGAAGCGTGTTTGTTGTAACGGTAGTTACGAAGCCCATGTGTTTGGCGATAGCGAGAATTTCGGGCAAGTCGCGATGCAAGAGCGGTTCTCCGCCTGTAAAATCAACGAACTTCACGCCAAGCCGTTTGAGGTCGCGAAGGTTTCTTTCAACTTCACTGACTTTGGCATACGGACTGGGTTTCTGCCAAATGTCGCAAAAGCCACATTCGGCGTTGCAGCGGTAGGTCAGATAATAATTGCAGAGAATTGGCATTGATGTTGGAAAGCCGTTTTTCAAACGTAACGATTCTTTTCACATCACGCAATTTCTTTGAGAGGCTTTGATGAGTTCAAAAAGTGCGATGCCGACAGAGACAGCAACATTAAGCGAGTGTTTGACCCCATACTGCGGAATTTCAAGCGCAAGGTCGCAGGCGGCTAAAACTTCATCATCAATGCCTGAGACTTCGTTGCCGACAATTAGGCAAAGCGGAAAATGTTGTTGTGAAAGCGAATCATAACGGACGGAGTTCGTGGTAATTTCAAGTGCGGCGATAGTTACGCCATTTGATTTGAGACGCGTAATTGCATCAAGCGGATTTTGCACATACTCCCATGCAACCCATTCTGTTGCGCCAAGTGCAGTTTTATCGATTTCCTTGCGCGGTGGCGTGGCGGTGTAGCCTGTGATAATGACCTTTTCAACTCTTGCTGCATCGCACGAGCGGAAAATCGCACCGACATTCCACATCGAGCGAATGTTTTGGAGCATCACATAAATCGGAAATTTTTGAGCAGAGCGGAACGTGTCGGGGGAGAGGCGATTCATTTCTTCGCTGCGCAATTTCTGAAAGGTCATTGAACGCGCTGAACATCTTCGAGAGAAAGTTGCAACGCCTCTGCAATCTGTTCATTCGTTAAACCAAATCGGCGAAGGGCAGGAATTTCTGCTAACTGTTTTGCGCGAGCCATTTCTTGTGCGATGTCTTTCGCCATATCCTTTGCGATGTCTTTCGCAAGGTCTTTCGCCATATCCTTTGCGATGTCTTTTGCCATGTCTTTTGCAAGGTCTTTTGCCATTTCCTTTGCGATGTCTTTCGCAAGGTCTTTTGCAAGGTCTTTCGCCATATCCTCTGCCATTTCTTTTGCAATCGCAGGAGCGATTTTGTGGCGTGCAATGTCATGCACCAAACGATTGTTTGAAAAGTCAAAAATTTCTTCCATCTCAATCATTGCTTCTAACTCCTGATAGGTTAAAGGTTCGTGTTTTTCCAAAAATACGTTAATCAGCAGGTTTAGGAAAAAGCGTTTTCGAGTGTAAGGTATTTCGGGCTGTTCTAAAATTTGTTTGAACGATTTGGCGACTTCGAGGTCAGCGGCAAGACTTGATTTTTTGACTGTTAGTTGAATTAACATTTGTCCAAGATTGCGCGTTTCTTCGTTTAATGCTTCATTTAAGTAAATCGGACGAATCGCGCCTGATGTAACAAGCGGCGAGAACATACCTGCCCCTTTATCAAGATTGCGCGAGGCAAACATCACAACCATTTGCGTTTGTGGAAACTGCCGATTCTTCGCTCTGAAAATCAGCGTCTCTGAAAGAATACGCTCATAGATAAATTCATCAGTCTGAAATTGCACTTCCAAAATGATAACGGGTAAATCGGTTGAATCGGGCAACAACACGCCATCAATCCGATATGATATTTCCTTGACTTCAATTGATTGAAACGCATAGTGCTGAAAGAGTGCCTCATCGTAACCGAGCAATGCAAGTGCAGTTTCGGGCGACTCTTGAAAGATGCTGTATATCAGTTTATCGGTCTTCATCAAAAAAGTGTTTTGACTGAAAGGCGAAGGTTCGGAAAAATTTGAATAGTTTGATTTCCTTGTCGCTCAATTTGATACCAACCGCTTGCTGAAATTTCAACGGTTTGAGATGGACGATAGGACATACTCGCAGTCGGACCAATATACAGCAAGTTTGGGAGCGGCAACTCAATGAGTTCAATCTCATCAACTTTAGGGCGAGTTTGAAAGTTGGATTGGCTTCGGGCAAAAATTCTAATTCCAAACGAGCTCAAAAGTGATGAATACCGTGCTTCTATTTCAAGTAAAAGTGAGCGGTCGTTGAATCGGCTGAGCGGTCGCTCTGAAAAGTCGTTCCAATAAAGTTCAGCGCGCTCATAAAGACGTTGCTCATAGAGCAATTTTAGTGTGATTGCATCACTCAAAAAAAACTGTGTAGAATCTAAAAACGAAAATTGTCGGAACGAAAAACTGCGGGTTTGCGAGCCAATTTCAAAATCATAAACCGTGTAGTTTGCCAAAACCCCAAATTCATTGACGCTCTCAATTTTTTTTGGAACGCGCCAAACTGTCGTCGGCGCAAATCGCAAAATATAATTCTTTGTATTGTTCGCACTGCGCTCGCGGGAGATGAAAACATTGTTTGTTGTTGCAAACGAGGCGGCAAGGCGAAGACCAAAATAAGCGTTGAGGCGAAGACTATCGGAAAGCGTGAGCGCGTAGCTTACTTCATCGCGGTCGTCGGTGTTCATTGTATCAGGCGTATCATAACGAAACCCGCGCATTTGTGCGGAAACGAAAACTGTATGCACAGTGTCGCTCACCGCATTAAACTGCCGCCAAATTGTTGAAAAATAAAGCGTTGCAACTTGAAACGTGTTATTGCGAAATTGTTCGCGTGCTATTGCGACAGGGTTCTCGGAGAGGGCATTTATTGGGCGATAGGTTTCGGACTGTTGCTGAAATAAAATTCCGGCAAATCCTTGAAGCGATGATGACTCGAGTGTAAAACCTGCGTCAGTAACAAGACGAAGTTGTTCAATTTCGTTATCATAAACGGCATTGTTTAAGTCCGAAAACTGCTGACTATTTTCCCGAATAATGACTCGGCGGCGAAGTTCTACTTTTGCTCGTGTTGTAAGATTAGAGAAGGTTTTGTATGAGATGCTATCAATAGTAAAAAAGTTTTGTTCTATTCGGCGTTCAATAACGGTTGTCAGAGCTTGTCGTGCAAGCACATTTGAAAAATAATCTCGCCGCTCTTCGTTTATTCCGCTTGAAAGTAATAACTGCGCACGGCTATATCGTTGATTAAGGGAAATAAAAATGCCTTTCTCTTCATTTCGGCGAGGTTCTAAAAACTCTTGCGAGAGCGTAGCACGCGAAGAAAGTTCAAAATTAGAAAATTGATAGTCCAAAAAGTCGCCACGAAGCGTGTATAGAAATCCTGAATTAAACTGGTCTAATTGTCTTTCTCCCTTAAATCCGCCGATTGCCTCAAAATTTGACCAAGACGAGGGTTGTATAGAAAGTCCAACTGCCGCACGATTAGAAACGGCACGATTGCGAAATAAATTACGGTTATCAGAAAGAAAATAATTTGAACCTTCGAAACGAAGTTTTGAGTATGAGTTAAGTGGACGGCGCAGGGTGAAACTAAACTCGTTTTCATCGCGCAAAGCACGCTCACTGAGATTGATGAGAGTAGATTGAAAATTATTATTCGCTGTAACTGTCCAAACGCCGAGTTGATGGGAAGTATAGAAATCAGCCTTCCAAAAATAGGTGTTTAAGAAGCACTCGAACGACGTGTTAGAAAGCGTTTGTGCTTTACAAAAAACAGGCAGAGATAATACAAACAAAGCAAGCCGAAGACCCATCAAGCATTCTATAAGGTCGATTTAGCACAAAGAAAATCGCCACTGAAAAGATAGAGAAAATAGGCAAGTAATAAAATCATCAAGTTTTTTCGGCTTCTAACTCTCGCTTCAAGGCTTCGCGCTCAATTTCAAGGCGGCGAATTTCGCGATTGATTTTATCTAACGCTTCGGGAACGCTGTCGATTTCTAAACGCAGTTTTGCAGAAGCTTCGTCAATTAAATCAATGGCTTTATCGGGCAAAAATCGGTCGGAAATATAACGGTTAGAGAGTTCTGCCGCCGCAACGATTGCGCTATCGGTAATTCTAACGCCGTGATGAATTTCATATTTTTCTTTTAAGCCGCGCAAGATAGAAACAGTGTCTTCAACGCTGGGTTCAGCAACGAATACAGTTTGAAAACGGCGTTCCAAAGCGGCATCTTTTTCAATATACTTTCTATACTCATCGAGCGTTGTTGCGCCGATACAGCGAAGTTCGCCGCGTGCAAGTGCAGGCTTCAAGATATTTGCGGCATCAACGGCACCTTCTGCGCCACCTGCGCCAACAAGCGTATGAATTTCATCAATAAATAATACGATTTCGCCATTTGAGTCTTGCACTTCACGCACAACGGCTTTTAGGCGTTCTTCGAATTCGCCTCTAAATTTTGTGCCTGCAATTAACTGCGCAATATCAAGCGCGTGAATTTGCTTTGATTTCAAATTTTCAGGCACATCGCCGCTAATAATACGCTGTGCAATGCCTTCGGCGATAGCCGTTTTACCTACGCCAGGCTCGCCAATCAATACAGGATTATTTTTGGTGCGCCGCGAAAGAATTTGCAAGACACGGCGGATTTCTTCGTCTCGTCCAATCACAGGGTCAAGTTTGCCTTTGCGAGCAAGGTCGTTCAAATCACGGGCGTATTTTTTTAGTGCGTTGTATCGGTCTTCGGCAGTTGGGTCTGTAACACGTTGAGAGCCGCGTATAGAAGCCAATGCTTTAAGCACTCCATCGGTTGTAGCACCCGCATCTTTCAAAATTTTAGAGACGGTCTGTCCTGATTCTAACATTGCAATAAATAAATGCTCCGAACTAATATACTCATCTTTTAACCTTTCGGCTTGTGTGGCGGCAAGGTCAAAAATTTTAGCAAGATTTGGCGAGAGATATTGCCCTGAAACCGATGCGCCTGAAACTTTGGGAAAACGGTCAATCTGACGCTCTAAAATCGTAATTACTCGTTCGGTTTGAAGTCCCAACTTTTCTGAAAGTTGATACGCAATATTATCCTTGTCAGAAAGCATGGCAAGAAGCAAATGTTCAGGTTCAATTTGTTGATGTTGAAGTTTTGCTGCGCGTTCTGCGGCATTTTGAACTGCCTCTTGCGCACGAAGCGTGAATTTATTGGGATTATAGTTCATAACGCTCTCTCTAAAATGGTTCTGTTTGAAATTCTAACTCATTGAGAAACGCATGTGTTTGTGAAGTTAGTTTCCAAAAAGAATCTGGTATCGCACCGACGCAATAATATCGGTTGAACTTGGAATTCTTACGCCGTTTGCTTCTTGTTCGCCCACGATAAAGAAGTTGATGTCTGCCGTTAAGTTTTGTGTTGGCGTGATGTCGTAAATCGTGCTTAACCCAATAAGTGTTCGACTGAAATCGCCGAAGGTGAGCGAGGTGCGAAGTGTCGGACGAAGCGTGTTGTTCAAGAAGCCGTAGCCGACCCCGGCATCTATCGAGTTGAAAGTTTGTGCGACTAATTGTTCGCGACGTGTAACTCTTCCAAGCGTTGTGTCGAGCCTAACCCCCGTAACAAATTCGCTGCTTTGATTGGAGATGCCGCCGTTGATACGAAGCGAGTTCGCTAAGGTTAGTGTGCCGTTCAGTGAAAGTGTGCGGCTGGAAAACTGTTGAGATGTAACTGACTGCAAATCAAAGGGTGAGACATAGACATTGCCTAACAAAATAGCGTTGTCGCGCGTGGTGTCGAAAGGTGTTTTGAGTATGCTTAAATCGCGATTTTCACTCCGATTTGAAAAAACGGTGCTAAACCCAAGTTGAAGCGTTCTTGATTTTTTGAGATCGAAAGTCTGCTGAACATCAAAGTTGAAAGTATTGGTCACGTTGTTGATTTGCGCGCCCAAAGCACTGCGAGTGCCAGCAAATACAGGCGTTTGAGCATTGAGGCGAATGGTATCGCGATAAGAGGCAGGAACCTGATTGATGTTGCTTTGGCGGCGATATTCTAAACGAATTGAAGGAAGATTAAGACCTGGAAAAATAGATGTGCCGAGTGAGAGTAATTCACGAGATGTAGTTCCATCAAAGGTCTCACCTACCTGTGTTTTAATGTTGCGCTGTTCGTTGAGGTTGTCGTTCAAGCTTTCATATCCGAATGAGAGAAGTAAGCGGCTTTCAAGTAAACGCAGTCGGTCGCTGATGCGAATGCCTGCAATATCGGGCTGATAGAATGCAAGTCCGAAAGAGCGGAAGTTCGCACCTTGACGCACATATTCAACCTTGAAGAAATTGCCCCAAGAGCCAAAGTTGTTGTTCAAGGTTGCGCCTGCACGCCATGCGGTTGCGCTACCTAACGGCGTTGGAAAGGCAAGGTTAGGATTGACGGTAATGAAGTTCCGCAACCGTTCATAGCCGCCGGGAAATCGGTCTAAATCCTTTACAAAATTCACGCTGTCTTGCCCCTTTTTGCCTAAAAGTTGCGCCACTTGTCCTGCGCTCAACGAACCACCTGTAATATC
>Ga0308411_10001056_pt1 | contig 18622 bp, 17 predicted proteins | sample HotsprottomLayer_2_FD_203530 | JGI IMG/M metagenome (GOLD analysis project Ga0308411, IMG submission 203530) | Hot spring phototrophic mat microbial communities from Octopus Spring, Yellowstone National Park, Wyoming, United States -... | ecosystem: Environmental > Aquatic > Thermal springs >...
ATGTCGATGCCGGGAATGTCGATGATGGTGAGCCGCAGCCGCGTCCTGTGCTCTGGAACGCTCGAGCCACGAGCGAGGCGCATAGATCGCCCGCCCTCCCCCACACACCGCGAGCATCGCACGTCAGCCTTGGGCAAGCTGCGGTTCGGCTCGACACGGCGCCTGCTGCCGGCAGTGTTGCGGGCGGCCTGACGCCGGCCCGATCCGCCGAGCCTGTCACCCCGGCCGTGCCCGTGCTAAAGCGCCGCGGACGGCGTGGTCCCTGTGGGAGAGGCGCGCGTGAGCCAGAGATACTACACCGTGACGTGGGATCAGCTGCATCGGGACGGCAAGGCGCTCGCCTGGAAGCTCCTCTCCTTGGGGCCATGGATCGGCATCGTCGCGATCACACGCGGTGGCCTGATCCCGGCCGCGATCGTCGCGCGCGAACTCGACTGCCGAGTGATCGAGACGGTCTCGGTGATCACCTACGAGGAAGAGGCGCGCGGCGAGCCGCGTCTGACGAAGCCCCCCGCTGCTGCAGGCACCGGCGCGGAGTGGTTGATCGTCGACGACCTCGTCGACACGGGCACCACGGCGAAGGTCGTCCGCGCCTTGCTGCCGGAAGCGCATTTCGCCACGATCTACGCCAAGCCTGCCGGCAAGCCGCTCGTCGACACGTTCGTGACCGAGGTGAGCCAGGATACATGGATCCTGTTCCCGTGGGACACAGAGCCGCAGTTCACCCCGCCGATCGCCAAGGTGCGCAACGGGGTCGCCTGACCATGCGCGTCCTGCCGCCAACGACACGGCTTCCGCCGGCGCTTGCCGCGGTGCGCGAGACGGTAACGAGGCTGTTCTCCAGCCGGATCGCTCGCGAAATTTCCGCTTACGAGGCGCGCGGCGAGTTCCCTCGCCCGCTCATTCGTGCGATGGGCGAGGCCGGGCTGTTCGGCGCGGCCTTTCCGGAGGAGGTCGGCGGGTCGAACCTCGGGTTCATGGCGGTCGCGGTGATCGCTGAAGAGGTGAGCCGCATACGCCCCGATTTCGGCTACTGCATGAACCTGCAGGCGATGACCTGCCCCTTCACCATCCTCAACTGGGGCACGGACGCGCAGATCGCGCGTTTCGTCCCGCGCTTGATCGCAGGCGAGGCGATCGGCATGTTCGCGCTCACGGAACCAGGCGGCGGCTCGGACCCGGCCGGCGCGATGCGAACCACTGCCCGGCGCGAAGGCGACCGCTATATCCTCGACGGGTCGAAGCAGTGGATCACCTTCGCCCACGAGGCCGATGTCGGCGTGCTGTTCGCGAAGACCGACCCGGCAGCCGGGCATCACGGCATCACTGCCTTCATCGTCGAGCCGAAATCTGGCCCCGGCTATCGGGCAGACCCGATCCCGATGCGGACGCTTTCGCCAGTCCTTGCCTCCTGCTCGGTGTTCCTCGACGGTTTTGCGGTGCCTGCGGAGAACCGGCTCGGTGCGGAAGGGGAAGGTTTCAGGATCGCGATGAACGCGCTCGAGTACGGGCGGCTTACCGTCGCCGCACGGCTGGTGGGTGCCGCGCAAGCCTGCCTCGAGCACGCGGTGGCCTACGCACGCGAGCGCGAGGTGGGCGGAATGCCGATCGGACGCCGCCAGCTGGTACAGGGACTTGTGGCCGACATGGTTGCCGAGATCGCTGCCGCGCGCGCTCTCGTTCGCGAACTCGCCGAGACGATGGATGCCGGTGAACCGGCAAACCGCATCGCCTCGATCGCGAAATATGTCGCGTCGCGCGCGGCGAAGACCGCCGTCGCGAACGCAGCCGAGATCTTCGGCGGCTACGCGCTCGCTGACGAGTACCCGATCAGCATGTACAAGGGGTTCATCGAGATGCTGAATGTCGGCGAGGGCTCGCAGAACGTGCAGAGGGTGCTGATCGCGGAGGATGCGCTCGGCTTCAAGGACGCCGATCGCGCCTCAGTTCCTGCGCGAGGGCTCCGCGCACGCAAGGCGGGGTGATCGCCCGTGCCTGGCCTGTGGTTCGAACAATTTGCGGAAGGCATGGTCATCGACCATCCGATCCGGCGAACCGTCACCGAGGGGGACAACGTCCTCTTCTGCGCGATCACCATGAACCCCGCCGCTTTGCACCTCGATGCGGAGGCAGCGAAGGCGACGGCTTTCGGCCGGCCGATCGTGAACTCGCTCTACACGCTCGGCCTCATGGTCGGAATCTCGGTCTATGACACCACGCTCGGCACCACGGTTGCGAATCTCGGCTTCGAGGAGGTGGCGTTCCCCGCTCCGCTGTTCCATGGCGACACCGTCTCTGTGCGCACGACGGTGCTCGCCGTCCGCGAGAGCGCGTCGCGCCCCGCCGAGGGGATCGTGACACTCCTGCACGAGGCCTTCCGGCAGGACGGCGTTGTCGTGGCGCGCTGTCGGCGCGCAGCGCTGATGCGCAAGCGGCCGGTCGGTGAGGCCGCAGCATGAGCCTCGCTCGCGCCTTCCTGTTCGTTCCGGCGGACAGCGAGCGCAAACTTGCGAGAGCGGCGGAGAGCGGGGCGGATGCGCTGATCCTTGACCTCGAGGACAGCGTCGCGACCGACCGCAAGCCGCTCGCGCGCGCCATGGCGGCAGACTGGCTTGCCGCACGCGGCGCGGCGAGGCCTGAGGCCTGGGTGAGGATCAATGCTCTCGAGAGTGGCCTCGCCATGGCCGACCTCGCTGCCGTGGTGCGGGCGCGGCCGGACGGAATCGTTCTACCGAAATGTTCCGGCCCCTCCGCGCTTTGGTCGCTCGACGCCGCTCTGTCTGCGCTCGAGGCGCGCGAGGGACTCGCCGATCGCTCCATTGTCGTGATGCCGATCGCAACGGAAACGCCTGCCTCCCTGTTCGCCCTAGGCGCCTATGCGCGCAGCCCGCGCCTCGCCGCCCTCACCTGGGGGGGGGAGGACCTCGCCGCCGCCGTCGGCGCAAAGGCGAACCGTACGGCCGATGGCAGCTGGGACGAGCTGTACCGTCTTGCGCGCTGCCTCACCCTCGCCGGCGCAGCAGCGGCGGAGGTGCCGGCAATCGACACAGTCTATGCCGATTTCCGCAACGAGACGGGCTTCGCCGCGGATTGCGCCGAGGCCAGGCGGATGGGCTTTGCGGGCCGGCTTGCGATCCACCCAAGCCAGGTTCCGATCATCCTCGCTGCCTTCGCGCCGACGGCGGAGGAACGCGCTTGGGCCGAGGAAGTCGTCGCCGCATTTTCGGAAAATCCCGGCGCTGGCGTCGTTTCGCTACACGGAAAGATGGTCGATCGCCCACATCTGTTACAGGCGCGCCGAATTCTCGGCACGCGATAGTCTTCGTTCGAACATGCGGATGCGTGGATTGCCTTTCCGGAGATTTTTACGTTCTATTAACCCATAGCTTGCCGAGCAGGAGAGACGGCCATGGACGGTACCGCCGAGGTCATTCCTTTCCGTTCCCGTCGGGACGCAGCACCAAAGGCGGATGCCGCGGCGCAGGAGCGCCTCGCCCGTGCGCTCGCGCTCCTTGATGCGGCGCTGCTCGAGCAGCAGACCGCCATGGACCAGTTCCGGCTCGCGATCGGCGATCTGAGCCGCGCTGTCTCGCGGCTCGAAACCGGGCTTCTCCGCTACGGCGACGAGCTCTCCTGCCTCGAGCACGATCTCGAGAGGCTCGCGATCGAGGCGCGGGCACTCGAGGCCTGGGCGGACGAGGCGCTCGCTCGTCCCGGCCGCTGAATGCGGCCGCGCGAGCCTGTCTCGGCGGAACGACAACGCCGCTTGGCCTGATCCCGTTCGAACAGCGGAACTTTGCCCTCCCGTTCCGCACAGCGTCAGGGCGGTCGACCGCGGCGTTGCGGGAAGCACTATCGGGCACGCGTCCAAGCAGCCTCGGAGGCACCGGCCCCTATCGAGGGTAAGGTCAGTGTGCCCGCGCTGCCGATGCCTCCGGCACAGCGTGCGGCGACGCTTGTCTCCGTGAGGCGCAGCTGTGGCAAAGGGAAGCCTCGCGTCGGTCTCGCTGACGTCGAGCCGGCAAACCCAGCACAAGGGGGGAAACCCGCGTACGCGAGGCACGCTTGCGCAGCGACGGTCAACCGGCGCGGCCCCGCTCTCCGTTCCGCTTGGCGCGGCACTTGAGAGTTCCGCACCACTTCCCCGCCCGAAGCCTCAAGATCGCGATTTGCCGGCGTTCATCATCCGATGCCAAGCCTCGACCCGTTTGCGACAAGGGCCAGGAGCGACCGGTTGCATTTCGCGACGGCAGCGTTCCGACGCCTCACCGCGGCATGAGGTCCCCGCCGGTCGGTGGCGTGACGTGCGTGATTGCGCAGCGTGGCGTAACCCGATTACTCGGACCTTGCGCGCCCCTGCCTCGCCGCGCACCGTGCGGTACTTGCGGCGATCATCCCGTTCCTGATCCTGTCCGATGGGCTGCCGGGCTGTTGGGGTATACTCGGTCGCAATCAAAAGCCCGGAGGAGACACCGTGACCGAGATCTTCCGCAGCGATTCGCGTGTGCCTGCCAGCATCGCCAGCGCTTGCCTTCGGGGCGCCTGTTGCGTCCGCGACACGACCATCCCCGCGAAGGGCCAGTTCCGGCGCGAGCGTCTCATCACCCCAGTCAGGCCTGTCTACGGGCCAGTCGCCCGCCGCGTGAGCGACCGGTGCTTGGCCGCATGGCTGTTCGGCGCCGCGCAAGCCGGTCTTGAGCCTGCGTTGGCCTGCGCAGGCAAGCGCGAGGTCAGCGGGATGCCGATCGGACGCAGCGAGGTTCTGCGCACGCGTCTCGAGGGCGAGTCGGGCGCGCCGTGGATTCGCAAGCCGCTTGCTGCAGTCCAGCGGGCCGAGGCAGCGCAGCAGGTGGCCTGAGTCATGGAAGCCAGGCGGCGGGTCGTCGTGCTCGACGACGGCTACCGCGACTACGAGGCCGAGCGCTCCGTGCTCGCCGCCGAGGGGGCGGAGCTCGTGCTTCGCCCCTGCCACGGCGACGCCGCCAAGGCAGCCCAAGAGATGACGGATGCAGACGCGGTCCTCGTGCGCGAGACGCCGGTCAATGCCGCCGCAATCGCCACCACGCGCGCAAGGATCATCGTCCGCTACGGAGTTGGCTACGACAACATCGACATCGCCGCCGCCTCAGCCCGCGGCATCGCCGTCTGCAACGTGCCGGACTACTGCACAGACGAGGTGTCGGACCATGCACTCGCGCTTCTGCTCGCGGCGATACGTCGGATCGCAGAGGCGGACAGGCGGGTGCGCGCGCACGGCTGGGGCGTGCCGATGGGCCGAAAGATCCACCGCATTCGCGGCGGCACGCTCGGCCTCTTGGGCTACGGCAGGATCGGCGCGGTGTTCCACCGCAAGGCAGCCGCGCTCGGCTACGCCCGCGTACTCGTGCACGATCCGTTCCTGCGCGAGCCGCCGCCCGGAGCAGAGCTCGCGAGTCTCGAGGCGCTTGCCGCAGGGTCGGACGCGATCAGCCTGCACGCGCCTCTGACCAACGCGACACGGCATATCATCGGCCGCGCCTTCCTCGCTCTGGTGAAGCCGACGCTGGTGCTCGTGAACACCGCCCGTGGCGGGCTGATCGACGAGGCGGCGCTCGTCGAAGCGCTCGCTGAGGGGCGACTCCTCGCCGCCGGCCTCGACGTGTATGAGAGCGAGCCGCTGCGCCACGACAGCCCCTTGCGCAGCCTCGACAACGTCGTTCTGACCGACCATGCCGCCTGGTACAGCGAGGAAGCAATCGCCGATCTCCAGCGCAAGGCCGCCGAGGAGGTCGCGCGGGCGCTGCGCGGAGAGAAACCCTTGCACCAGGTGAACGCGACCCGCTGACCGCTTCCGGAGAAACGCACCCATGACCCACCCGCTGCTGCCGCGCCTCGTCGAGGCGCGCGTCGTTCCGGTCATCCGCACGCGGTCGACCGAAAACGCTCGGACGGCCATCTCCTGGCTGCGGGAGGCCGGCTTCACCACTTTCGAGATCACCCTCACCGTGCCGCGGGCGACAGAGCTGATCCGCGAGCTCGCTGCCGACCCCACGCTCCTCGTCGGCGCGGGCACGGTGCGCACCGCCGCCGAGGCCTATGCCTGCGGCGAGGCGGGGGCGCGGTTCATCGTCTGCCCCTGGAACGAACCCGAGATCGTTCCGGCAGGCAGGCGCTTCGGCGCTCTCGTCATGCTCGGCGCACTGACGCCAGACGAGGTGGTCGAAGCCCTCGAAGGGTTCGCTGACGCAGTGAAGATCTTTCCCGCCGCATCGATGGGGGGGCCGCAGCATATACGCGCGCTCAAGAGCGTGTTTCCGGACGTTGCGTTCTGCCCAACGGGCGGGGTCGAGCCCGGAAACTTGCGTGCCTATCTCGAGGCCGGCGCGGCCTTCGTCGGCATCGGCGGCAGGCTCGCCGACGAGGCGCTGATCGCTGAGGGAGCGAAGGACGAGGTGATGGCAGCGGCGCGCGCAGCGCTTGCCGCATGACTGCGAAAGAGGAATGACAGCAATGGAGAGGAGGCTGCGCGACGGCTTCCGCCAGACGAAGAGGACGGCGCCTAAATCGTTGCGTCTGTCGCGTCAAAGGAGGTGCTTCGCCTCGCCCGCGAGAGCGACGCGCACAGGGCCGAACAGGCGCGGCTGATCGTCGACCCTCACGCGCTGCGCGAGAGCCCTGCGAGGCAAGGGCAAATCTGAAGGGACATGCCATGGCGGTTGACATCCTCTGCATGGGCGAGCCGATGCTGGAGTTCAACCAGCTTCCTCGCGGCCCGGACGGGCGCGTGCTCTACCTCCAGGGGCACGGCGGCGATACCTCGAACGCTGCGATCGCGGCAGCACGGCAGGGCGTGCGCGCCGGCTACATCACCGCGATCGGGCCGGATTACGCCGGCGACAGCTTCATGGAGCTGTGGCAGGCGGAGGGCGTCGACACCTCGACCGTGATCAGAAGCGCGGAGGCGCCGACCGCAGTCTACCTCGTCACGCACGACGCCGGCGGTCACCATTTCACCTTCTACCGCTCAGGCTCCGCTGCCTCGCGCTACACGCCGCGCGACGTGCCCGAGGCGGCAATCGCCGCTGCGAAGATCTTCTACGCGTCCGGCATCAGCCAGGCGATCAGCACCTCAGCAGCCGATGCCGTGTTCCACGCCATCGCTGTGGCGAAACGGAGCGGCGTGAAGGTCGCCTACGACACCAATCTGCGGCTCAGGCTCTGGCCGCCTCAGCGCGCGAGAGCGATCATCGAGGCGGCGATCGCGATGGCCGACATGGCCTTCCCCTCGCGCGAGGATGCGCTGGCGCTCACAGGCCTGTCCGACCCGGATGCGATCGCCGACCATTATCTCCGTCTCGGCTGCCCGCTGGTTGCGGTGAAATGCGGCGCCGATGGCGCCCTTCTCGCCACAGCCTCGGGCGTGCGCATCCGCGCGCCTGGACACAGCGTGAACGCCGTCGATGCGACGGGGGCTGGCGACACATTCTGCGGGGCGTTCATGGCCCGCACCGTGCTCGGCGACGATGCGGCCAAGGCGCTTGCCTATGCGAACGCCGCCGCTGCGCTTTCGACCACCGGCTACGGGGCGGTCGCGCCGATCCCGCGCCCCGAGGCTGTGCGTGCCCTGCTCGGCTGCTGATCAGGGCCGCAAGGCGAGGCCGGGGCGGAGCTTTTTGAAGGGCAGCGTCGCAGGGTCCGCAACCACCGGCCCGGGCGCGGTGACCACCAGGATCTCCTGCGCGATTGGCTGGAAGTCGGCGCGGAAATGCACGCTCGACTTGAGCGCGAGGATCGGCACCGAGGCCGGCTCGACGCCGACATGGCGGAACATCGCCTGGTCGTAGGCCTGCATCTTCCGGCTCGCCACCACCACATGCACGCCCGCGGTCTCGAGCAGCGCCGTGGGGCCGAGATCGGCGGTGTTGCCGCGGGTCATCGGCCCGGTGCAGGTGAAGCGGCCGTCCCCGAGCCTCAGCACGGTGAAACGGCCGCGGAACGGCACGCCGTCGCTGAGGCCGCCGAGCGCGAGCTCGATCGTTGCCCCCTCGCCGGCGGCATGCGCCGCCGCAGCGCTCGCGGCATCGTTCAGCACGCCGACCACCGCACCGCGCGCACCGCCGGCGATGAGCGCGGCGAGCAGGCCCGTGCTGTCGCCATGTCCGCCGCCACCAGGATTGTCCTGCGTGTCGGCGAGGATGACGGGCGGGCCTCCGAGCCGAGCCTTGGCGCGCGCGTAGGCAACCGCCTCTTCGGGCTGCCACAGGCGCACAGAGAAGTTGTGCCGCTGGTCGACGACCAAGCGGTGCAGCCTGCGAGCCGCATCGTCGGCCGCCGACTGAGTCGCGGCATAGGCCGTCACGGCCGGGCCGCAGCCCTCGAAATCGCAATACGGGAAACCGAGCGAGAGCGAGAGGTCGGCCGCGCCGAACGCGGCCTGGAGCTCGGGCAGCACGGCATAGATCGGCTGCATCGGCGGCAGCATCGTGCACTGGGCGGGAAGCGGGATCAGGAAGTCGACCGGCGCCAGGGCCCGCGCCCAGGGCCGCCCGTGCGCGATCCGGGCAAGCAGGAGCTCGAGCGCCCGCGCTCCGGTCTCCTTCATGTCGATGTGCGGATAGGTGCGGTAGGCGGTGAGCGAATCCGCGAGGTCGACCATCGCGCGCGTGACATTGGCGTGCAGGTCGAGGCTGACGGAGATCGGCACGTCGGGGCCGAGCCGTTCGCGCAGCCGCCGCAGGAGCTCGCCTTCCCCGTCGGCCACGTGCTCGGCCATCATTGCCCCGTGCAGGTCGAGGCAGAGCCCGTCGAGCGGCATGGCGGCGGCTGCGTCCTCGACGATCCAGCCGACGATCGTCTCGAACGCCTCGCGCGTCACCGGCGCCGAAGGCATCGCGAGGCCCCAGACGAGCGGCACGACTTCGTGTCCTAAAGCCTCCGCGGCCTCGATCGCGCCTGCGGCCGGAACGCGCGTTCCCGCAAGCGCGGCGCGTAGCCCAGGGCCGCGCGAGAGCGGCGGGAAGCCGCCCGGCCTCTCGAATGCCGCGAGGTCTGCCGGGAACAGCGCGAAAGAGTGGCTCTCATGCTGGAATCCCGCGATGCCGATGCGCATGTTCAGCCCCTCTCAGGCGACGCCGGCGGTGGCGAGGACCGCGTCAGCGAGCACCCTGCAGCCGGCTTCCGCCCAGGCGGGCGTGATGCTCTCCGCCTCGTTGTGGCTCAAGCCACCGTGGCACGGGCAGAAGATCATCACCGTCGGCACGCGGCGGGCAACGTAGACCGCGTCGTGTCCGATCCCCGTCGACATCTCTCGCCAAGCGTAGCCGCGCCCCGCGGCTGCTTCGCGCACGCGCGAGACGAGGGTCGGATCGAACGGCGTCTCCGGGAAAGACCAGAACGGCGCAACGGAAGCCGCCACCCCACGTGCCGAGGCGATCGCGGCGACGCGCGCGCGCAGCATCGCCTCCATCCTCTCGAGCGAGGCCGCGCGCGGGTGGCGCAAATCAACCGTGAACCAGGCGCGGCCGGGCACGACATTGCGGCTGTCGGGCACGACAACGAGACGCCCGACGGTGCCGTTGCCGCCCGTCTCGTGCGCGATTCCCTCGACAGCGGCCACCATCAGCGCCGCGGCCACTAGGGCGTCCCGCCTCAACGCCATGGCGCTGCCGGCATGCGCCTCTCTGCCCGTCACCGTCACGTCGAACCAGGCCTGTGCCGAGGCGCCGGTGACGACACCGATCTCGGCCCCTTCCGCCTCGAGGAACGGCCCCTGCTCGATATGCAGCTCGAAATAGGCGCCGATACGCCGCAGGAATGACGGATCCGCCTCGCCGCGCCAGCCGATCCGCGCGAGTTCCTCGCCGAACACCGCCCCTGCCGCGTCGGTCTTCGTAAGCACCTCGGCCTCGTCGAACAGGCCCATCGCGACGCCCGAGCCCATCATCGGCGGCGAGAAACGCGCTCCCTCCTCGTTCGTCCAATTCACCAGGAGCAGCGGCGCGCGCGTCACCGTCCCTGACTCGGCGAGCGCGCGCATCACCTCGAGGCCGGCAAGCACGCCGAGCACGCCGTCGAACCTGCCGCCGGTCGGCTGCGTGTCGAGATGGCTGCCGAAGGCGACGGGCGGCAGCGACGGGTCCGCCCCGGGACGGAGAAACGCCATGTTGCCGACGCGATCGACCGTCATCGAAAGACCGAGCGCCTCGCACCACCTCTGCAGGAGGCGCCGGCCCTCGCCGTCGGCATCGGTCAGTGCCTGGCGGTTGGAGCCGCCCGCAACGCCAGGGCCGATGCGTGCCATCTCCATCAGGCTGTCCCAAAGCCGCGACCCGGAGATGGGCAGGTTGGTCGCCATCACGCGCGCTCGGTGCCGCACCAGGCGGCGATCGTGAGCGCAAGCGTGCGGGTGATCGCGTGCATCGATGAGAGCCTCACGCTCTCGTCGATGCCGTGAATCCGATCCGCCTCCGGACCGAATACCGCGACCGGCGTTCCCTGGTAGAGCGCGAAGAAGCGCCCGTCGGTCAGGCCGGTCGCGGGATAGCTGCGCAACGATCCGCCGGTCGCCTCCGCATAGCAGGCGCGGGCGACGGCGACGATGGGGGCGTCCATGTCGAAGAGGCAGGGGTCGGCCATGAATCCGCCCCAGGACAGGGAGAGCCTCGCCCCGCGCAGCGCCGGATCGGCGGCGGCCTCCGCGACGATGCGCTCGATGTCGCGCCTCGTCTCAGCGGCCGTGCGGCCCACCATGACCCCAATGCGCAGCCCGATGCGCGCGCGCGAGGGAACCGAGCTGTTCCACTCCCCGCCCTCGACCGTGCCGAGATTGACGTTCACCGGATGATTGACGCCACGGAACAAAGGGTGGATCCGCTCAGCCCGGTTCATCTCGTTCTCGTAGTCCTTGAACCGGGCGACCACCGCCATTGCGGCTTCGATCGCGTTCACGCCGGCCTGCATCTCGCGCACATGCGCGGGCCTTCCCAGAACGGTGACCCACGCCCAGACGACGCCGACCTCCGCGCTGTAGACCGCAGGGAACCCAGGGCCCGGCTCCGGGATGATCACCGCATCTGGCTTCGGCATCGCGAGCATGGTGGCAAGCGCGCCGTTGCCGGTGCATTCCTCCTCCACCACCGCCTGAAGCTGAACCGGTGCGGCCGGGGCGAGGCCCACGAGGCGAAGCGCCCGGATCGCCATGATGTTTGAGACGAGCCCGGCCTTCATGTCGCCGGCGCCGCGGCCATAAAGCCGGCCCTCGCGTATCTGCGGCTCAAAGGGAAGCGAGGTCCAGAGCTCGGCTGCGCCTTCCGGCACGACGTCGAGATGCGCCTGCAGGCAGAGGCTTCTCCCGCCGCCGCCCCGCGGGACATGCAGGGCTGCGACGTTGTCGCGCCCGGCGTAGGAGATGAGCGGGGGAGAGAAGCCTGGGTGGCCGGCAAGGGCTTCGGGATCGGTCGGGATCCTGCGCACCTCGGCGCCGAGCGCGGCGAAGAGGCGAGCGACATGGTCAAGGCACGGGCCCTCGTTTCCGAGCGTGCTCGGGAAGCGGACCAGGTCAGCGAGCATCGCCTCCGCCTCGGCTTCGAGGGAGGCGACGGCATCGAAGATCGCGCGCTTCGCTCCGGGATCGATCTCCAAGCGCCTCGCCTCCGTTCAGGCCGCCTCCAGGGGCGGCGTCCAGGCCTTGCCGGGAATCGCATCGAGGAGCTCACGGGTATAGGGGTGTTGAGGCGCGCCGAACACCCGCGCCGTGGGCCCGATCTCGACGATCCGGCCGTGCTGCATCACCGCGATGCGGTCGCAAACCTGGGCGGCGACGCGAAGGTCGTGGGTGATGAAGAGCATGGTGAGGCCGAGCCTGCGACGTATGCCGTCGAGCAGGTCGAGGATCTGCGCCTGCACCGAGACATCGAGCGCGCTCACCGGCTCGTCCGCGACAAGGAGCTCCGGCTCGAGCGCAAGCGCGCGCGCGATCCCGATCCTCTGCCTCTGCCCGCCGGAGAACTCGTGCGGATAGCGCTCCATCGCTCCGGCATCGAGCTGCACGAGGGAGAGCAGTGCGCGCGCGCGCTCGAGCGCAAGCTTGCGGGGCACACCATGTGTCACTGGGCCCTCGGCGATGATGTCGCCGACGCGCCGGCGCGGGTTCAGCGAGGCATAGGGGTCCTGGAAGACCATCTGGATCCGGGCGCGGAACGGCTTCATCGCGCGCCGGCCGAGGCGAAGGAGATCTGTGCCATGGAAGGCGATCTCGCCGCGGTCGGGCCGCACCAGACGCACGACGCAGCGGGCGAGCGTCGACTTGCCCGACCCGCTCTCGCCGACAAGCCCGAGAGTCTCGCCCTTGGCGAGCGCGAAAGAGGCATCGGCAACCGCCGCAACCGGGCTGCCCCGCCGCAACAGCCCCCCGCCGCGCCGGAACGATTTCCCGACGCCGCTGAGCCGCAGCACCTCCGTGCCGCAGAGCGCTTCCGCGGGCCGGGCGCGGCCATGCGGAACCGCTGCCACCAGGGCCCGCGTGTAGGGGTGGCTCGGCGCATTGAGCACGGCCTTCGCCTCCCCCTGCTCGACGACGCGGCCATGCTGCATCACCGCGACCCGGTCGGCGATCTCGGCGACCACGCCGAAGTCGTGTGTGATGAACAGCACGCCGGTGCCACGGCGCGCCTGCAGCGCCCGGATCAGACGCAGGATCTGCATCTGCGTCGTGACGTCGAGCGCGGTGGTCGGCTCGTCGGCGATCAGGAGCGAGGGGCCGAGCGCGAGCGCCATAGCGATCATGACTCGCTGGCGCTGGCCTCCGGAGAGACGGAACGGATACGCATCGATGATCGCGGGCGGATCGGGGAGTCGGACATCCTCGAGCAGCGCAAGGACCTTGGCGCGTATGTCGCCCCGTTCGCCATGCACGCGGAAGGCCTCGGCGATCTGGTCCCCCACCCGCATCAGCGGGTTGAGTGCCGTCATCGGCTCCTGGAACACCATGCCGATCCTCGCGCCGCGCAGCCGCCGCAACGCCTCCGGGGCGAGGCCCAAGAGATCCGTGCCCTCGAACAGGATCCGGCCGCAGCGTATCGGAAGCCCCTTGGGCAGCAGCCCCATCACCGCCGCGGCGGTCATCGACTTGCCTGAGCCGCTCTCACCGACCACGCAGAGGATTTCCCCATGCCGGAGCGAGAGCGAGACGTTCTCGACCGCGTGGGCGCGGTCGCCCCCGGGCGGCAGGGCGATCGTCAGATCCTCGATCGCGAGCAGCGTTCCGGTCACGTCACGACGGCGCCGCGGCGGCGCGCCAGGCGGGGGTTGAGAGCATCGTTCAGCCCCTCGCCGACGAGGTTCAAGGCAAGCACGGTGAGGAAGATCGCGATGCCGGGGAAGACGCTCATCCACCAGGCGATGCGGATGACGCTTCGCCCCGAGCCGATCATGAACCCCCAGGACATCAGGTTCGGATCGCCGAGACCGAGGAAGGAGAGCGAGCTCTCAAGCAGGATCGCGGTCGCGACCATCAGCGAGGCGAGCACGATGATGGGCGAGAGCGCGTTCGGGAGGATCTCCGTCAGCATGATCGCGACCCGGCCGCGGCCGAGCACCTCTGCCGCCTGCACGAACTCGCGCGAGCGCAGCGACAGGAACTCTGCCCGCACCACGCGTGTGACCGGCGGCCAGGAGACCACCGCGATCGCCACGACGATCGAGGTGATCGAGGGCGTGAAGATCGCAACGAGCACGACGGCGAGCACGAAGCTCGGGATCGTTTGGAAGAACTCGGTGAAGCGCATGATCACATCGTCGATCCAGCCGCCGCCATAGCCGGCCACGGCACCGAGCGTGACGCCGAGCACGAGCGCCACCGCGGTAGAGACGCCGCCGACCAGGAAGGAGACGAGCGCGCCATGCGCGATACCGGCAGCGACATCCCGGCCGAGGCTGTCGGAACCGAGCAGGAACCCACCCTCGCCCGGCGGCATGAAGGGGATGCCGCGCATCTCCCACGGGCTGAAGGGATAGATCACCGGCGCGAGCACAGCCATCAGCGCGACGAGCACAAGGATCGCAAGCCCGGCCATGGCGCCAGGGTTCCGCGCGAAGCGGCGCCAGAAGCTCACGGCGACTGCCTCATGCCACTTCGACCCGCGGGTCGACCACAGCGTAGAGAAGATCCGTCACGAGGTTGAAAACAACCACCATCACCGCGGTGCAGAAGAACACGCCGAGCAACGTCGCGTAGTCGCGCGCAAGCAGCGCATCGAAGGCGAGGCGGCCGATGCCGGGCCACGCGAACACGGTTTCGACGAGGATCGAGCCGCCGACGAGCTGCCCCGCCTGGATGCCGGCGAAGGTGATGACGGGGAGAAGCGCGTTGCGCAGCACGTGGACGCGCACGATCCTGCCTTCGGGAACGCCCTTGGCGCGCGCGGTGCGCACGAAGTCCTGGTCCGCAACCTCGAGCATCGAGGCGCGCGCGAGGCGTGCGTAGATCGCGAGGAAAAAGAGGCCGAGCGTGAGCGCGGGCAGGATGAGGTGCCGTGCGACATCGAGCGCGTAGGCGAGCCCGCCGAGCTCGGCGCCGACGGTATACATGCCGAAACTCGGCAGCCACTCGAGCCAGACCGAGAACACGAGCACGAGCAGGAGCCCGACCCAGAAGATCGGCGTGGCGTAGAAGGTGAGAGCGAGCACGGTCATGGCGCTGTCTGCGGCGGTGCCGACGCGGCGTGCGGCCATAACCCCAAGCGCCACACCGGCGCTGATCGCGAACAGGAACGCCGTTCCGGTGAGCAGCAGGGTCGCCGGGAGACGCTCGAGGATGAGCCGTGCCACCGGCTGCTGCTGCCGGTGCGAGAAGCCGAGATCGAGGCTCAGCATGTCGCGGAGATAGATCAGGAGCTGCTCGTGCAGAGGCCGGTCGAGCCCGAACTGTTCGCGCAGCTGCTGCATGAACAGAGGGTCAGCCGCGCCGGACTGGCCCGCGATGACGCTCGCCGGGTCGCCCGGCGCGAGGCGTATCAGCAGGAACTGAAGGACGATGATCGCGATCACCACGGCGACCGCCTTCACACCCCGCCCTGCCAGGAAGCGCAGGAATCGCGCCGCTCCCATCGCCTGCCGCCCGCTCCCTTTAGGCAGCGAGGAAGACGTCGTCGAAGCTCTTGTGCACCCCCGTGCCGGTGGTGATCACGTTGCGCAGGCGCCGATCATGGATGGTGGGGAAGGTAAGCTCCATCAGCCACACGAGCGGCATGTCCTCGACCAGCTTCCTCTGCACCTCAGAGAACAGCCGGCGTCGCTCCTCTGCGGCAGCGGCATTGCGCGCCGCCTCGAACAGCCGGTCGACCTCGGGGTTCGAGTAGCCTGCAGTGTTGGTGAAGGCGACCTTCTGGATGTTGGAGGTAACGTAGGTGCGCTCGACGCCGAGCGTGGGGTCGCCCCACTGGTAGACGAAGTTGATCGTCGTCTCGTACTCCCAGTTCGCGAGGCGGCGCACCCAGCCGGCGACGTCGGTGCTCTCGAGCGTGACCTCGATGCCGATCTGGCGCATCGCCTGGCGGAGATACTCCGACAGCCTGTTCCACACCTCGCCGTAGGGAAGCTGCAGCAGCTTGAAAGAAGCCCGGATCCCTTGCGCGTTCGGGCGTAGCCCCATGCCGTCAAGGATGGCGATCGCCTCGCGGGGGTTGAAGGCCGGCATCTGCACGGAGGAGTCATGGAAGCGGGTCGCCGAGGCGATCGGGCTGGTCGCGGGCTTGCCGACGCCGAACCAGAGTCGCTGGGCGATGAAGTTCCGGTCGACCGCGTGCGCGATCGCGCGGCGGAAGCGCGCGTCCTTGAGGTTGTCGAGCCGGTTGTTGATCTCGATCCAGGAGAGCGGGGCGAACAGCTCCCACCCGTCTTGGCGCACCTCGAGGTTCTGCTGCTGCTGGAAGCGCGGCACGTCGAAGGGCTCGATGTCGTTCGAGGTGGTCATCTGCACCTGGCCTGTCTGCAGCGCCAGCGCCCGGCTCTGGCTGTCGGGCACGATCCGCCAGGTGATGCCGTCGAGATAGGGCTGGCCGGGCTTCCAGTAGCTCTCGTTGCGCACGAGTCGGATGAAGCTCCCGCGCTGCCATTCCGCGAAACGGAACGGACCCGTTCCGATCGGCGTCGCGTTCGCCGGGTTGTTGCGGTAGTCCGTGCCGTCATAGATGTGCTTCGGCACGATCGCGCAGCCGGTGACGTCGAAGATCAGAAGGAACGGCTCGAATGGCGCCTTCAGGGTGAACCGCACGGTGTGCGCGTCGGGCATCTCGGCGCGGTCGATCCGCTGCAGGATGGCGCGAGCGCGGGGATTCAGCTCCATGTGGAACTTCATGATCGAGAACACTACGTCCTCGGCGGTGAAGTCGCGCCCGTCGTGCCACTTCACGCCCCGCTCGAGGGAGAAGGTGTAGGTGCGCCCGTCCTCGCTGCGCGTCCACGACTTCGCGAGCACCGGCGCTGGGTCGAGCTTCGGGGTGACGGTGAGCAGCCCCTGGTAGATCTTCGAGGCGACGATCAGCGTCGGGCCCTGGTTGTTCACGCCGAGAACGAGCAGCGGAGGCTCCGGCGTGATGATCGTGTTGAGCACGCCGCCGCGTCGCGGCTCGACTCCTTGGGCGCGAGCCTCGGCAAGAGTCATCAGGGTCGGCGCTGCGGCGGCACCGGCAAGCAGGGTGCGACGGCCGAGCGGAGCTGCGCTGGTCATTGGGTGGTCCCCCTTCTGTAAGCGTCCCTGGGCCAAGGTATCGCGCGCGGTACGCGACCGGCAAGGCGCGTTGCCTGTTCGTTCGCCTGGGCGGCCGAGGCAGCGCGCGCGGATGGCCTGAACCATCGCCGTGCGTGAAGATGCGCGCACCAGAGGCCTCGAGCGGTTGCCGCATCCGCGGATGCAGCCAAGGCTCCGGGCCGGCGGAGCGGAGAGAGGTGCATGCGCGTGTTCTTCCACCCTGACCAGCTGCTGCACGACCCGCGCTTCTTCCTCATGCGAGGCCGTGTGGTCCCGTGTTTCGAGGTTCCAGCGCGGGCGGCCGCCCTGGTTGCGGGCGCAGAGGCGCTCGGGCTTGCGATCGTCACGCCGGAGGCAAGCCCCCCTGCCCTGCTCGGCACGCTGCATGACGAGGGCTACCTCGCCTTCCTGCGCGCCGGCTGGCAGGCCTGGTCGTCGCTGCCGGATGCGGGGCCGGAGATCGTCCCGAACGTGCACCCCACGCCCGAGATGATCGCCGAAGGGGCCCGGGTCGGGGCCGGCATCGTCTCCCAGGCAGGCTGGTACATGGCCGATACGGCCTGCGCGATCGGCGCCTCCACCTGGAGGGCGGTGGTGGCAGCCGCCGCCTCTGCCGACGCGGCCGCCCTCGAGGTCGCGCTCGGTGCGCGGGCGGCCTACGCGCTGTGCCGGCCGCCCGGCCACCATGCCTATGCCGCGCGCGCCGGCGGACACTGCTACGTCAACAACAGCGCGCTGGCAGCGCTCCGGCTCCGCGCGTCGGGGGCGGCGCGCGTCGCCGTGCTCGACATCGACAGCCATCACGGCAACGGCACGCAAGGGATCTTCTGGCACCGATCCGACGTGCTGACGGTCAGCGTGCATGGCGACCCGAACGGATACTATCCCTGGTATGTCGGCCATGCGGAGGAGCGCGGCGGCAGCGGCGGCGAAGGGGCAAATGTCAACCACCCGCTGCCGCGCAGCGCCGGGGACGGCCCCTGGCTTGACGCGATCGACGCGGCCTGCGCGGCGGTCTCCGCGTTCGGCGCTGAGGCGGTCGTGCTCGCGCTCGGCTTCGACGCCTCTGTGCACGAGCCGCTCGGCTTCCTCGACGTCTCAGACGACGGCTTCGCGCGAGCGGGGGAGCGGATCGCGGCGCTTGGCCTGCCGACCGTGATCGTGCAGGAGGGCGGCTATGCGGTCGAGGCGCTGCCGCGCCTGCTCGGCCGGTTCATGGCAGGCTTCGGCGCCTGATCAGGCGGCCTTGCACGCCCGCGCAAGCACCCGCTCGGTTGCGTCGAGCGCGGCCTGGATGTCGGCTGTGGAGATGTCGAGATGGGTGCAGGCGCGCACCCGCATCGGCCCCATCGCGCCCATGCGCACGCCTTCGGCCTCGAGGGCATGGCAGAACTCTTCCGCCGTCATGCCGGTTCCGCTGACGTCGAAAAAGACGAGGTTGGTCTCGAGAGCCTCCACGGCGATGCCGGGAAGCTGCGCCAGCCCCGCGGCAAGAGCACGTGCGTTGGCATGGTCCTCCGCGAGCCGCTCGACATGGTGATCGAGCGCGTAGAGGCAGCCAGCGGCGCAGATGCCGCCCTGGCGAAACGCTCCGCCAAGCCGCTGCTTCCATCGCCAGGCCTCGCCGATCAGCGCGCGCGAGCCGGCAAGCACGGCGCCAACCGGAGCGCCGAGGCCCTTCGTGAAGTCGACCCAGACGGTGTCGAAGCCCTTCGCGTGCTCCCGTGCAGCGATGCCGGATGCGACAACGGCATTCATCAGCCGTGCCCCGTCGAGATGCGTCGCAAGCCCGTGCCGCTTCGCCGTCTCGGCGACCGCGTTGAGCTGCGCGACCGGCCAGACGGTGCCGCCGCCCAGGTTCGCCGTCTGCTCCGCCGCGACCAGACGAGTCGTCGG
>Ga0308411_10001057_pt1 | contig 18616 bp, 16 predicted proteins | sample HotsprottomLayer_2_FD_203530 | JGI IMG/M metagenome (GOLD analysis project Ga0308411, IMG submission 203530) | Hot spring phototrophic mat microbial communities from Octopus Spring, Yellowstone National Park, Wyoming, United States -... | ecosystem: Environmental > Aquatic > Thermal springs >...
TTGACAAAGAAGCCTTTCTCAAACTTCTTACAGCTCAGCTTAAATATCAGGATCCTTTAAATCCTTTAAAGGACACAGAATTTATGGGGCAATTAACAGCAATGACAACTCTTGAACAGATAATTAACATGAATAGTACACTGGAGGATCTGGCTACCTATCAAATATACTCTAATGCTTTAATGATAGGTTCAACAATAATTGGTAAAACAGTTATAACAACCGATGGAACTGAATATACTGTAAAAGGAATTGCCATTGAAGAGGGGAAATTAAAGATTAATGTTGGTGAAAGTTATATAAATATGAGTCAGATAAAAGAGATTAAAGCTTAAAGGAGGTGATAATATGTTAACATCCCTTTTTACGGGTATAAGTGGATTAAATGCAAATTCTTTAGCCCTCTCCGTTGTAGGAGATAACATTGCTAATGCAAACATTGTTGGTTTTAAATCAAGCAGAGCAAATTTTGGAGATTTACTTAGCCAAACCCTTGGTGGAGCTTCAGCTATGCAGGTTGGTCGAGGTGCAATGATTGTAGACATTCAGAAAATGTTCACCCAGGGAACCCTTGAGACAACTGCAAATCCCCTTGATTTAGCAATTGAAGGAGATGGTTTCTTCATTGTAAGACAGCTAAATGGTCCAACATATTATACCCGTGCAGGTCAGTTCAGACTTGATAAAGATGGTTATGTTGTTGACCCGAATGGATACAGACTTCAGGCATATCAGATGAATCCCGATGGCACAATAACTGGAGCAATTGGAGACATCTATCTTGCAGGATTAATGAGTGAACCGAGAGCATCCAACGAAGTAAAAATACAAGTAAATCTTGACTCCAGGCAAACTGTTCCTTTATCAGCATGGACACCACCTTCAGGATCAAATCTTCCAGACTCTAATACTTATAATTTTTCAACAGCTATCACAATATATGACAGTCAAGGGAATCCTCATATTGTATATACTTATTTTAGAAAAACTGATGCAAATCAATGGACTGCATATATGGTTTATGATAGAAGTAGTGATCCTTCAAATCCAAATTATACACAAGTAGGAAACTTTAATTTAATTTTTGATGAAAATGGTAGATTAACTACAGACCCGCCAACAACATCATTTAATTTTGATTTTACACCATGGGGTGCATCAGCACAGGATGTAACTTTTAATTTCACTGACTCAACCCAATTTGGTTCACCAAATGCTGTTGTATTTCAGACGCAAAATGGATATTCTTCAGGAAATCTTATTGCAGTAACTGTTGATCAAGATGGAGTTATCTCTGGAGTATTTACAAATGGACAGGTTAAAAAGGTTGCTCAGGTAGTGCTTGCAAAGTTTGTTGCAGCGCATAATCTTACAAAGGTGGGGAAAAATCTTTTCCTTGAATCCTATGGTTCTGGTAATCCAACCTATGGAGCACCAGGAACAGTAGGAGTTGGTAAAGTTTTTGCAAATTCTCTTGAAGCAAGCAATGTTGACCTTGCAGAGGAGTTTGTCCGCATGATCGCTGCCCAAAGAGGCTATCAGGCAAATGTAAGGGTAATTACAACAACTGACAACATGCTTAATGAATTGATGAATATTGTAAGATAAAAAAACGATATTTTTGAAAGCCCCTTTAAGGGGCTTTCAATTCTATATATTAATTCCATAAAATTGCATAAACCTGCCTTAGTCTGTTTTAATTAAAAAAGGAGCTCGCATAAAAATGAACCTTCTTTATTTTGAAAAGCCTACAAGATATATAAACAGTGAAATAAATTCAATAGTAAAAAAAGAAAAAAATAATATAAAAATTGCTCTTTGCTTTCCCGATGTCTATGAAATTGGAATGTCCCATCTGGGCTTAAAAATTCTCTATCACATATTAAATAAAATTCCAGAAGTATCTGCTGAAAGGATTTTTTCTCCTTGGATTGATATGGCAGAATACATGAGGGAAAATAAAATCCCCATTACATCCCTTGAAACAAAAAGACCTCTCAAGGATTTTGACATTGTTGGCTTCAGCCTTCAGTATGAACTTTCCTATCCAACTGTTTTAAATATGCTTAACCTTGGACAAATTCCTTTAAAATGGGAACAAAGAATAGACAAATCCTATCCTTTAATAATTGCTGGCGGACCCTGTGCCTCTAATCCTCTCCCTATGTCTAATTTTATAGATGCTTTTTTGATAGGAGAAGCTGAAGAGGCAATTTTAGAGTTCATTCAAGTTTATAAGGAATGGAAAAAGTCCTACTCAAACAAAGAAACTCTTTTAAAAGCAGTAAGTGAAATCGAAGGTTTTTATGTTCCCTTTGTTGGTAAAAAGATTACAAAAAGAAGATTTGTTAACAATTTAGAAAATGTTGATTTTCCAACTGCTCCTGTTTTACCCTATATGAAAATTGTCCATGACAGAGTATCCATCGAAGTATCTCGAGGTTGTCCCTCAGGTTGTAGATTCTGTCAGGCTGGAATTATTTATCGTCCTCTGAGATTTCGTTCTCCAAATAAAATTCTAGAAATAGCTAAAAAATCGATAGATAACACTGGTTATGAGGAAATCTCTCTTCTTTCCTTCAGCATAGGTCATTATCCTTATCTTTTTGAAATAATTGATATTTTAAACGAATTTTTTTCAGGGCAAGGAGTAGCTCTATCACTTCCTTCTATAAGAGCTGATAAAGTCAAAAAGGAGCTTCTTCAAAAAATTAAATTTGTAAGGAAAACAGGATTTACAATTGCACCAGAGGCAGCTTCAGAGAGATTAAGAGGAGTCTTAAACAAAAATCTTACAAATGAAGATATACAAAGAGCATGCGGACTTCTTTTTGAAGAAGGCTGGCATAATATAAAGCTATATTTTATGATAGGACTCCCAACTGAGACAGATGAAGATATTGAAGAAATATCTAATATGACAAGAGAAATTCTTAAAACTGCTAAATGTTATACAAAAAAATTCATAGACATAAATGTTACAATTTCACCATTTATACCAAAACCTCACACACCCTTTCAATGGCTTGGTCAAAACTCCTTTGAAGAGATTAAAAGAAAGCTTGATTTTATTAAAAACGCCTTCTTAAGAAGCAAAATTCACTATAAAGGACATGACCCTAAAATGAGCATTATTGAGGCATCTCTTTCAAGGGGAGACGAAAAAATTTGCGAAGTCATATACCATGCTTGGAAAGAAGGAGAATCTTTTTCAGCTTGGACAGATTTTTTCAATTTTGAAAGATGGCAAAAGGCAATGGAGGAGACAGGTATTGATTTGTTATCCTATGCAACTCGAAACTACAGTTTAAATGATGAATTACCCTGGGATTTTATTGATATTGGAGTAAAAAAGGATTTTTTAAAAAAAGAATATACAAAAGCTTTCAATCTCAAAAAAACTAATGATTGCACTATTATATGTGATGGATGTGGCATATCAAGCTGTCAATTAAAAAAAGTAAGAACAGAAAAAATTGAAATTCCTAAATTTTTAATAAAAAATTTACCAATGGAAAATATAGATTTTGATAATCAAACTTTTGTGAGATTCTGTCATATAAAAACAGGAAATATGAAATATTTATCTCAACTTGAATTAGGGAATTTGATTACAAGAGTTTTAAGAATGGCAAAAATTCCATTTGTACTTACAAGGGGCTTTCATCCTAAACCTGAAATATCCTTTGGTCCTTCATTACCTGTCGGAGTAGAAAGTGAAAAAGAATACTTTGACTTAAAAATATACGGTGATTTTAAATTAGAATATGTTGATAAATTAAACAGAATATTACCTGAGGAACTTAAAATTAAAAATGCTAAGGTTATCAGTCCGAACGCTCCTTCTTTAAACTCTTTTATACAAAGATATAAATATCTGATAAACACAAAGGGAAAAAATCTTTTGGTTTCTCCTGAAAAATTAAGCAATATCCAGATAAAAAGAAATGATAAAAATTATACAATCACAGAAGTTTTAGAAGATGTTCAGATTTACAGTGATCAAATATGTATAATAGTTAAAGATGGACAGATTAAGGCAAGAATTTCAGAAATTGTAGAAGCTCTCTTAGGTCTTTCAGCAAAAGACTTAGAGATTAAAAGAATACAAATGTATGGATATAAAGGAGGCTGGATAGAGCCTTGAGCAATGAACTTTTAATAAATGTAACAAAACAGGAATGTCGAGTTGCCCTTCTTGAAGGTGGACAGGTTGTAGAATTTTATATAGAAAGAGAGGGTGATGCAAGTTTTGTTGGTAACATTTATAAGGGCAGAGTGGTAAAAGTGCTAAAAGGTATGCAAGCATGCTTTATTGATATAGGACTTGATAAAGCAGCTTTTTTGTATGTAGATGATATAAGAGGAGGCATAAAGGAGCTTTATCCCTTTTTAGAGGGAGACGAAGAAACAGAATTTATATCTAAGCTTGACTTTAAGGATGCCTCAATAGAAGAACTTGTTCAACAGGGACAAGAAATTTTAGTTCAGGTTGCAAAGGATCCAATAGGAACAAAAGGAGCAAGAGTTACATCAAGAATAACTTTACCTGGCAGATATGTGGTTCTTATGCCCGGTATGGAACACATAGGAGTGTCAAGAAAAATAGAGGATGAAGAAAAAAGAAAAAAACTTAAAGAGCTTGCAACAAAAATAAAACCAACAGGTTTTGGACTTATTATGAGAACAGTCAGTGAAGATGCTACAGAAGAGGAAATTCAAAGGGATATTGATTTTCTATTGCTTCTATGGGATAACATTCAGAAAAAGAAAGATAAAGTTCATGCTCCTTCTTTAATTCATAGCGAATTTGACCTTGTCCTTAGAAGTCTCCGTGATTTTATGAATCAAAGTGTTGACCGTCTAATAATTGACAACTACAACGAATGGATAAGACTTAAAGAGTTTGCACAGATTTATTTCCCCCGAATTGCTGATAAAATTGAACTTTTCGAGGGTGATGAGCCTATTTTTGATGCCTTTGGAGTTGAAGTTGATCTTGATCGTTCCTTAGAAAGAAAAGTTTGGCTTAAATCAGGTGGTTACATTGTAATCGATCAAACAGAAGCCATGACTGTTATTGATGTAAACACTGGTAAATTTGTAGGTAAAGAAAACTTAGAAGACACCATACTAAGAACAAATCTTGAAGCAGTCAAAGAAATAGCCTATCAAATAAGATTAAGAAATCTTGGAGGTATAATTCTTATAGATTTTATTGATATGGAAAAGGATGAAAATAAACAAAAAGTTATAAATGCAATGGTAGAGGCAATGAAAAAGGATAGAGCAAAAACTACAATTTACAATATTACCGATCTTGGCATAGTTCAGATGACAAGAAAAAGAACAAGGGAGAGTCTTGAGCACATTCTCTGTGATAGCTGCCCTTACTGTGAAGGCAAGGGTAGAATCAAAAGTGCTAAAACCGTTGCCTATGAAGTGTTAAGAAAACTTAAATTTATGACCTTACAAGAAGGAACAGAAATAACAGTTATCCTCAATCCACAGGTAGCTGATTTGCTTACCGATGAAGAAAGAGACTCTCTGGAAGAGATTGAAAATAGCAAAAAAATAAGAATAACAATAAAAAAGGATTCTTTACTACATAGAGAAAATTATTCCATATATAAAAACCCTCTATTTATTGAATAAAAAATGGAAATTCTTGAATGTAATAGATGTGGAAAATGTAAAGAATTTTGTCCAAGTTATCTGATTTTTCTAAGAGAATCCTTCTGCCCAAGAGGAAGATTTCAGCTTTCTTTATTCATTCAAGAACAAAAAATAAAGGAAAATGATAAATTAAGAAAAAGAATATTTAGCTGTCTTCTTTGTGGTGCCTGTACTAATATTTGTCCTCTTCAGATTAATATACCCATGTTAATTTATGATACAAGGGCTAAAATGCAAAAAAAGATGTTTAACTACTTTTTCAAATACTTTTCCCTTTATCCTAAGTTTTTCTTTTCAGCTCTGCATCTTTTAGGTAATTCAAAAATACTTTGTAATATTCTAAGAAAACAAAAGAAAATTCCAAGCTCCTTTTTAGAAAAATTTTCTGTTATTGAAAGCAAAAAAGCAGAGAAACAATCCTTTAAAATATACAACAAAATAAAACCTAAAGGTAGGGTGGCTCTTTTTTTAGGCTGTTCAACTAACTATATTATGCCTTCCTTAACTGAATCATTAGTCCGCCTTTTATCAAATGAAAATTATGAAATTATTATTCCAACACAAAACTGCTGTGGTGCCCCTCTTTTAAGTAATGGATTTAAGGAAGAAACATTAAAAATTGCTAAAAAAAATATTGCAACATATAAATCCTTTAACATTGATGGAGTTATAACGCCCTGTCCCACCTGTGCTTATTTTATAGAAAATATTTACAAGGAAATAACAGGAGAAAGTATCAATGTCATACAAATCTCTGACTTAATAGAAAACTTACCAGCAAATTATACCTCTGAATCTAAAATATTTTTTCATGAATCATGCCACTCTTCAAACTATATAAAAGAAACTGATAAAATTATAGACCTTTTATCTAAATTAGGGTTTCATAATATCCAAAGAAAAAGCGGTTGCTGCGGATTTGCGGGTACTTTTTCTTTTTTATTTGAGAAAGAATCTATGGATATTCTTCAGAAAAAAGTTTTAGAATATGAAAAAGCAGACATGATAATTACCTCTTGTCCTAATTGTATTATGCAGTTTAAGTTTACAATGAAAGATAAAAAAATATTTCATTATCTTGAAATTATCAATAAAATCTTAACAGAAAGAGGAGAAAAAAATGGAGGGAAAATCTAACTTTGAAATTATTTTGCCTGACGGGAGTATTTATAGAAGGACTAAAAAAGAAAGTTCTGTGCAGGGCTATGATCCTGATGGAAAACCCAAAAAAATGAGATTTGAAATAAAATCCTCCTGTGAGAGGTGTGGACAGTGTTGTATTAAGGATACGCCTGTATTGCTAAAAGAAGACTTACCTCTTCTTATTAATGGAATTATTTCAGAAAGGGATATTTACACTGTCCGAGAGGGAGAAGCAACTCGTTCATTAATTGATGGAGATATATATTTTTCATCAATGGAACTAATAAAAATTCAACCAATAATAGGTACTTCCACATGCCTTTTCTATGACTATGACGAAGGTTGCACAATATATGAAAACAGACCAACTGTTTGTAAAGAATACGAGTGCTGGAATGAAAATGTATCCATAACAGGATTAGAAAAAAGAAGACTGACAAGATTAGATGTATTTGGTAGCATCGATATTTTGAAAAAAGCAATTGAAAAACATGAGGAAAACTGTTCTTTAAATATTTTTAACGATACTATTGATAAATTAAAATCTAAAAAATCTGAAACTATCAAAAAAGAAGAAGAAACTACAGAGAAGGCTGATGAAGATTTTGAAAAAATTGTAGAGATGATTCTATATGATAGTGAAATCAGACAGTGGGCAAAGGATAAATTAAATATACAGGAAGATGTTTTCCCTTTAATTTTTGGCAAAAGACTCTTAGAATTGGCTCCCTTGTATGGATTGATAATACAAAAGGAAGGACAGCATTTTATAATCAAAGTTATGGAGGTAGAAGAATGAAATTTTTCATTGATACTGCCAATCTTGAAGAGATTAAAAAGGCTTGGGATTTAGGAGTCATTGACGGTGTAACAACAAATCCTTCTCTTCTTGCTAAAGAAGACAAAGAACCAATTAGTTTACTTAAACAAATATGTGAAATAGTTGACGGACCTGTTAGTGCAGAGGCTATCTCATTGGATTATGAAGAAATGTTAAAGGAATCCCTTGAACTAAGTAAAATTCATAAAAACATAGTGATAAAAATTCCTATGACAGAAGATGGATTAAAGACAGTAAAAAAACTTTCTCAAGAAGGGATTAAAACAAATGTTACATTGATTTTTTCCCCAACACAAGCACTTTTAGCTGCTAAAGCAGGAGCAACATATGTAAGTCCTTTTGTAGGAAGACTTGACGATATAAGCCACTTTGGTATGGATTTAATTCGAGATATTCAAATAATTTTTGAAAACTATGGATTTGACACAGAAGTTATTGTAGCAAGTATTCGAAATCCCTTACATGTTCTTGAAGCAGCCCGAATTGGTGCAGCTATTGCAACTATTCCATACTCAGTAATAAAACAACTTATTAAACATCCTCTTACAGATATTGGAATAGAAAAATTTCTTAAAGATTGGGAGAAAATTAAAAAGTTGGAGGTGTAAAAAATGAAAAAAAATAAAAAATTTCTACTATCTGGAATTCTTCTTATTTTTATCGGAATTACAATAGGATTGATTATTGCATCAAAATTTGATTTTCAGACAAAAGGATACTCTGAAGACTATCAGATTTCAAAGGACTCTCAGGAGACTCTGTCAAAAATTGGCAATGCAATGGCAGAAGTTGTTCAAGCTGTTAGACCTTCTGTAGTAAATATCTATACTACAAAAAAGATAAAAAGACCAGGCATACCTTTCCCCTTTAACGATCCCTTCTTCAGAAGATTTTTTGATGATGAATTTGAAAGATTCTTTGACAGACAAAGGGAGTTTACTCAAACTTCTTTAGGTTCAGGTGTAATTGTTGATACTTCTGGTTATATTCTTACAAATTATCATGTGATAAAAGGAGCTGATGAGATTAAAGTTAAACTTTACGATAAAAGAGTATTCGATGGAACAGTAATTGGATTTGATGCAAAAACAGATATAGCGGTTGTTAAAATTAAAGCCGATGGACTTAGAGCCATCAAATGGGGAGATTCAGACAAGTTAAAAGTAGGCGAAACTGTAATCGCAATTGGAAATCCCTATGGATTAAATCTTACAGTAACCAGTGGAATAGTCAGTGCTACTGGCAGAGCAAATGTTGGTATATCTGATTATGAAGATTTCATTCAAACCGATGCAGCAATAAATCCAGGAAACTCTGGTGGACCCCTTGTAAATGTAAAAGGTGAACTTGTAGGAATAAATACTGCAATTTTTAGCACAACCGGGGGATATCAAGGAATAGGATTTGCTATTCCAAGCAATATGGCAAAGGTTGTCATGGATAATTTAATCAAACATAAAAAAGTTGTTCGTGGCTGGCTTGGCGTTACTGTTCAAGATATAGATACTGAAATGGCAAAATCTTTACAAATGAAGGAACTCAAAGGAGCTGTAATAACCGATGTTCATGAGGGAAGCCCTGCAGAAAAAGCAGGACTTATGCGAAAAGATATTATAATTAGTTTTGATGGTAAAGAAGTTGAAGATTCTGCTCATTTAAGAAATCTTGTAGTGAGTACTCCTCCTGGCAAAACAGTAAAATTAGAAATCATCAGAAATGGAAAAGTATATTCAATCACTACTACAATTGGTGAACTACCTGCCGAACAGAAAGTTTCTCTTTCAGAGTCTGTTCTTGCTGGAATTCAAGTTGAAGAGCTTACAACAAGATTAAGAAATCAGCTAAATATTCCAAAAAGAATAAATGGAGTTGTTGTAACTTCTATAGATCCAGATTCACCTGCAGAGGGATTGTTGACAAAGGGAGATTTAATTATAGAAATAAACAATCAAAAAATCAACAATGTTAAGGATTTCTTGAAAATAGCAGGACAGGTAAAAAATCAAGCAGTTGTATGGTTTTACAGAAAGGGAGTTGTATCATATATTACCTTGAAAATTAGATAATGATTGGAAGAAGGAGTTCAGCATCTGCTGTTTCAACTGAAGCATTAAGTTGAAAGTATTAGAAAACTCACGAAAAACCTTTGCAGGTGCTGACTCCATTTCACTTAAAAGCTCTTTACAAAAATACCAATTACATCTCGATGGTCTAATGTAACGAGGTATTTTACAGCCTTTTTCTGTGAGTAAATAACAAGGTTCCTTTGCATCAAGATTTCTTTTGGGAATCGGAAATTTTTCCTGTAATGCTAAAATGTATATTAGATCATCATATTCGTATCTGCTATTTCTATTTAAACAACATATGTTTTTACAGTAAGAACAAACTTTTTTGGAAAAAAAATCAATAAAAGGATCTATTATCAAAATACACTCCTTTATTTCCTGAGCTATATTCATAGATTCTTTAAAAGTTTCTGGGAAATTTTTAAAAAGGGCATCTATTCTTTCAACAAGTCTCTTAAATTCCAAAATATTTCCCCATAATAATATTTCTCCCTTATTGATTAACGAAAATCTTTCCATTTAAGATATTATAAATTAATCTGAGTTAAATTGGAGGAATGCTTTTGAAGAAGAGAATACTTAAAAATGTTAAATGCAAATACTGTAAGAACTCAATAATTATTTTCTTTTATTGAAGTAGGGTTGTGCTTTGCTGTAGTGAATGCGGAGCAGAATTTAAAATCTCTCAATACTTAGATGAGATAGATGAAGAAACATGGGAGATTATCTCCCGTAGGTCCTGTGATAGAACATAAGATAATTTGCCTTTTTTCTTTTAATATCTATAAAATACTAAATGAACTTAACGTTGGATAGATTCGTTGAACTCTCTGAAAAATATAATGTTATACCTATATACACCGAAATTATAGCTGACTTTGATACTCCCGTGGGAGTATTTCTTAAACTTGACAAAAAACCTTCTTTTCTACTTGAAAGCGTTGTTGGTGGAGAAAAATGGGGCAGATATTCAATTATAGGCATTGAGCCTATAGCAACAATCTCATATTATAAAAATCAGATAACCATCGAAGGTAAAGGCAAAAAAGAGACTTTTACAAACGTAAATCCTTTTAACTTTTTAAAAGATTTCTTTTATAAATTTAAACCCTATATGGACCCAGAATTACCAAGATTCTTTGGAGGAATGGTTGGATATATCTCCTATGATACAGTAAAAGTTTTTGAAAAAGTTCCTGACACATGCAAAGACTCTATGAATGTAAATCAAATATTCCTTATGATACCTGAAACTTTATTAATCTTTGACAATCTTAAACAGTCCATTAAAATTATATTTAATGCATTTATAGATGGAAATAAAGAAAAAATTTTTAAAAAGGCTCAAAAAACAATAGATAAGATAATAAAAGCATTCAAATCCCATAAAGATGAAAGATTCAGAAAGTATTTTTTAGTTCCAAAAAACTCTGAGGATGTTTTTTATGATTTTAAGTCAAATTTTACAAAAAATCAGTTTATTAAGGCTGTGAAAAAAGCTAAAGAATATGTAATCGCTGGAGATGTTGTTCAGGTTGTAATATCCCAAAGATTTGAAACAGACACTAATTGCCATCCCTTTGACATTTATAGAGCCTTAAGAATTATTAATCCTTCTCCTTATATGTTTTATATTGATACAGGAGATATTTTTCTTGTTGGTTCTTCACCTGAAATTCTTGTTAGATTAGAAGAAAATAAAATAACTTTACGACCAATTGCAGGTACACGAAGAAGAGGAAAAACAGAGGAAGAAGACATAGCCCTTGAACAGGACCTTCTATCTGACGAAAAAGAAAAGGCAGAACATATTATGCTTGTTGATCTTGGAAGAAACGATGTAGGTAGAGTTGCTGAAATTGGTACTGTATCTGTTACTGAATTGATGACAGTTGAAAGATACAGCCATGTTATGCACATTGTAAGTAACATTGAAGGTAAACTTCGCAAGGGGCTTGATATGTTTGATGTTTTTATGTCCTGTTTTCCTGCAGGGACAGTTACAGGAGCACCTAAGGTAAGAGCAATGCAGATAATTGAGGAACTTGAACCAACCTGCAGAGGTCCCTATGCTGGTGCAGTTGGATATTTTGGATTTGGTGGGAATATGGATATGTGTATTGGAATAAGAATGCTTTCCATAAAGGATGGTAAAGTATATGTTCAAGCTGGAGCTGGTATAGTTGCAGACTCAGTTCCAGAGAATGAATACCAAGAAACAATAAATAAAGCTTTAGCAATGTTAAAAGCAGTAAACTTCATAAATTTTGAGGATAAGAAAAAATGATTCTGATAATTGACAACTATGACTCATTTACCTATAATCTCTATCAATACATCGGAGAACTAAGTAAACATGTAATCGTTTACAGAAATGATCAGATAACAATAGAACAGATAGAAGAAATGAAACCTGAAAAAATAATCATATCTCCAGGTCCTTGTACTCCGAAAGAAGCTGGTATATCCTGTGATGTAATAAAGCATTTTGCAGGTAAAGCCCCAATTTTAGGTGTATGTTTGGGACATCAGGCAATTGGTGCAGCCTTTGGAGGTAAAGTTATTCGCTGTAACGAGATAATGCATGGAAAAACCTCTCTTATTTACCATGATAGTAAAACAATCTTCAAAGGACTCTTAAATCCCTTTGAAGCAACAAGATATCATTCATTAATTATCGAAAAAGAAAGTCTTCCTGAATGCTTAACTATATCTGCATGGACTTCAAATGGTATAATTATGGGTATAAGACACAAAGAATATATAATTGAAGGTGTTCAGTTTCATCCAGAAAGTATTCTTACAAAGGTTGGTAAAGATTTATTAAAAAATTTTTTAAAACTATGATACAAGAAGCCATTTACAGATTAAGTAAAAAAGAAAATCTCCCTACAGAAATTTTAAGAGATAGCCTTATTGAAATCATTGAAGGAAAAGCTTCAGAAGCACAGATTGCAGGGTTTCTTATGGGACTTGCTATGAAAGGTGAATCAGAAGAGGAAATTTTAACAACAGTAAAACTTTTTAGAGATTATGCAATAAAAATAAAATCCCCCGATGGAGCTATTGACATTGTTGGAACAGGCGGAGATCGTTTAGGAACCTTTAATGTATCTACTGCCACAAGTTTTGTCGTTGCAGGGGCTGGCGTGCCAGTGGCAAAACATGGAAATCGTTCTGCATCAAGTCAATGCGGAAGTATAGATGTTTTAGAAGAGTTGGGAGTAAAAGTAGATATGACGCCTGAGCGAGCTGAAGAGTGCATATTTGAATGTGGCTTAACTGTTCTTTTTGCTCCTCTTTATCATCCAGCAATGAAAAGAGTTGTTCCTGTAAGAAAGGACCTTAAAATAAGAACAATCTTTAACATCATTGGTCCCATGCTCAATCCAGCTATGGTAAAGAGACAACTAATTGGTGTTTTTTCAAAAGATTATATGGAAACAATTGCAAAGGTACTTACGAAATTAGGAACTGAGCAAATAACAGTTGTCCATAGCGAAGAAGGACTTGATGAGATATCTATATCAGGCAAAACTTTTTTAGTAACCTCAAAGGATGGAAATCTCTATAGTGCTACCATAACTCCAGAGGATTTAGGGTTAAAGAGGTCTTTTATTGATAATGTAAAAGGCGGAGACAGAAAGGAAAATGCTAAGATAATTATAGATTTACTCAAAGGGAAAAAAGGTGCACCACGAGATATGGTTTTAATGAACTCTGCAGTTGCATTACACATTGCGGGTAAGGTAAAGGATTTTAAAGAAGGGATAGATGCTGCAACTGAAAGTATTGACAGTGGAAACGCCTATAAAAAATTAGAAGAACTAAAAAAATTATCCAATTTAAATTAGACTATGGCAGAATTAGGTAAAATAGAGAGATTAAATATAGAGGAGTTTAAAGGAAAAAGAAAGCTCTTTTGTATTCCCAATATTTTTATTCCTGACGATGAAGATGAAAAATTAAAAAGTTTAGTTGAGCAGTATTGGCAGGAAGCTAACTCACACATAGAAAGACTTGAAAAATTAGGGTTTGTTACAAAAATATTTTTAGAAACCATATTCATAGAAGGTCAGGATGCTGTTGATATAATAAGAGAAACAAATCCCTATCTATATTTTTTAATTGAAAAAAAAGTTTCTCAAGGAGCTACTGTTATTGGAATTGAAGACCCTGAAATTTTCGGCGCCTTCATTGATTGGAGTAACTGTTTGAGAATTGTAAAAACAGCATCGGTTTTACAAAAAGTTTTTAACTATTACAATGAAATTAATCAAAAAAGAATTGAAATTATTTCAAATAAAATAAATCAAAATTTACAAGAAGGTGAGTGCGCTATTGTTATTCTAAGAGACCAGGAAAGGATGAAACTTTCTTTACCTAAGGATATTGATATTTTCTTAGTTGTACCATCTGTTTATGATGATATCTTAAAATATTTAAGAGATAAATTTTTATCCTAAACTGTCAACCCTTATTGGCAAAATTATTTTATATTCAGTAAAATATTCCCATAGAAATATTTATGCAAAATATTTCTATTATAAGGGAGTGTATGGGGTTCTGGTGTCCCTCCTGGACTTCAAATCCAGTGTTGCCTGTGAGTAACAGGCAGGGTGGGTTCGATTCCCACACACTCCCGCCAAAATTAAATTTATTGCAGGAGGAGGTAAAAATGAAAATTTCATCATATGCCTTTGGTAAAATTATAATAAATGGGAGTGAATACAATGCTGATTTAATAATTTTTCCAGACACTATTTATCAATCATGGTGGAGAAAAGAAGGACATTCTCTTTGTATGGAAGATTTAAAAGAAGTTTTAAGTAGAGACATTAAAATTTTAGTTGTAGGCACAGGGTCCTATGGTAAAATGAAAGTGCCTGAAAGTCTAATTCAGGAACTAAGAAACAAAGGAATTGAAACCATTATAAAAGAAACAGATAAAGCTGTAGAATTATTCAATACCCTTATATCTGAAGGGGAAAAGGTTGCAGGTGCCTTTCATTTAACCTGCTAAACATTTTTTAAAGGAGAAATTATATGGAAGAAAAAAAACAACCTCTTGCAGAAAGAGTTGCTATTGTTAAAATGTTACCAAAGGATATTAAAGAAAAATTAACCATTGAAGAGATGAATGCTTTACTTTATGATGAAATTCTGCCAGATTCTTTACTGGAAAAACTTCAGGATTATTTGGCAGATTTTGATAATCCAACAGAATAGCTCAAAAAATTAATTTTTTGGAGAAATATATGCTTCCTGATCCCACAAGATCTCCTGATTGGCTTATTGCCCAGTTTGCAGAAAAATCAATGAAAACAATATTTCAACTTGCCGATGAAATAGGTATTGAAAAAGAAGAATTAATACCTTATGGTTATTATATCGGTAAAATAGATTATCAAAAAATTTTAAATAGAATAAATAATAATCAAGATGGTAAATATATTGTTGTAACAGCAATCACACCAACTCCATTCGGAGAAGGTAAATCTACTACAACTATTGGAATTGTTCAAGGACTTGGTAAAAGAAAGAAAAAAGTAGGTTGTGCTATAAGACAACCATCAGCAGGGCCTCTTATGAATGTTAAAGGGACAGCTGCTGGAGGAGGACTTAGCCAATGTATTCCAAGAACAGAGTATTCCTTAGGTTTTACAGGTGATATAAATTCAATAATGAATGCCCACAATCTTGCGATGGTTGCTTTAACAGCAAGAATGCTTCATGAAGCAAACTATTCCGAAGAAATTCTTATAAAAAAAGGTTTAAAAAGGCTTGACATAGATCCCAAAAAAGTAGAAATTGGATGGGTTATAGATTTCTGTGCTCAGGCTTTAAGGAAAATTATTATAGGTTTAGGAGAAAAAAAGGATGGTGTAACAATGCAGTCTCGTTTCGATATAGCCACATCCTCTGAATTAATGGCAATCTTAAGTTTAGTAAAAAATATCAAAGAATTACGAGAAAGAATTGGCAAAATTACTGTTGCCTATTCAAAATCTGGTAAACCCATAACAACAGAAGACCTTGAAGTTGCTGGAGCAATGACTGCTTTAATGCTCACTTCAATTAATCCCAATTTAATTCAAACAATTGAAGGACAACCTGTTTTGGTTCATGCTGCTCCTTTTGCAAATATTGCAATTGGACAGTCTTCTATTATTGCTGACATGATCGGACTTAAACTTTTTGATTATCACGTAACTGAAAGCGGATTTGGCGCTGATATAGGTTTTGAAAAATTCTGGAACATAAAGTGCAGATCTTCAGGACTTAAGCCAGATGCAGCAATTATTGTTACTACTTTAAGAGCATTAAAATATCACGGTGCAGACAAAAATGCTCCCAAAATAATAACTGGTAATCCCCTGCCAAAAGAATATTTTGATAAAAATATTCAATGGCTTGAAAGGGGAATGGAAAATTTATTCCATCACATAGAAATTGTAAAAAAATCAGGACTTATTCCTGTAATATGTATAAATAAATTTCAACAAGACAATACTGAAGAACTATATTTGGTTAAAAGACTTTGTGAAGAAAGCGGAATTTTAACTGCAATTTCAGAGCATTGGAACAAAGGCGGAGAAGGAGCATTAGAATTAGCTGACAAAGTCATAGAAGCTTGTGAAAAAAAGACTAATTTTAAATTTTTATATGAAACTAATCTTCCCCATATATCAAGGATTGAATTAATTGCAAGAAAAATCTATGGTGCCGATGCCGTTGAATTCTCAACAAACGCTCTGGAAAAACTAAAAAAAATCAATTCAAATCCTGAATTTTCCGATTATTCTATTTGTATTGCTAAAACACATTTAAGTCTCTCAGACAATCCAAAATTAAGGGGAGTGCCTAAGGGTTGGCAATTATTCGTTAGAGATATCCTAATTTTCAATGGAGCAAAGCTCATTGTTCCAGTTGCAGGTGAAATTAGTTTAATGCCGGGAACAGCATCAAATCCAAACTTCAGAAATATTGACATAGATTTAGAGACATATAAAGTAAAAGGTATATAAAAACGTATTGACAAAATTATAATTTTTCGCATATTTTATAAACTAATTTTTAATTAAGAAGGAGGAATTTATGCCTAAAAGAGATGATATTGAAAAAAAGATACTTGCTGTTTCTTTATATAGAAAATTCCTTATAGTTTTTAATACCTCTATTTTTCTATCTACAACAATTCTATTAGCTGGCTTGATATTAACTGGTTATAACATATATGGAGAAGAATTTATTACTAAAAGAATAGGTATAGTGGAAACACTTATAAAGTTTGCTCCTGCAATTGTTATTTTTGCTTTAGCTTTGATTGCTATTTCAACAGCTAATGTCCTTTGGTTTAGAAAACAAATTATTTATCCTATAACAGTTATAGAAGATGCTATAGAGGCAATTAGACAGGGCAATTTTGACAAAAGAATAAATCTTAAAACAGGAGATGAATTCCAAAAAATTGCAGAAGCTTTTAATCAAATGATGGATAAACTCTCTACCCTTATTCAAACTGAGGAAGAAAAAAGAGAAATGCAAAATAATATCATTAAGTTTTTGCAAGTTATGACATCCGCCTCAGAGGGAGATCTTACAAAAAGAGCAGAGGTTACACCGGATGTTTTTGGTTCTCTTGCAGATGCCTTTAATTTAATGGCTGATGGATTAAGCCAACTTGTCAATGAAGTTCAGAATTCAGCCAATAATGTTGGTGAAAAAACCGTTACCATCAACGAAATTATTACGAAATTAAAAACAGGAGCACAAATTCAGAAGAATGAAATAGAAAAAATTGCCTCTATGATAGCAGAATCTTCTGAAATCGTATCATCTACTACTGAAAAAACAATGGTTGCTACAGATGTTTCAAAAGAAGCCTTAGAAGCTATTAATAAAGGAAATGAAATTATTACTGAAACCATGAGCAGCATTCAGTTAATTAGAGCGGCTGTTCAAGTAATAAATAGAAGGATGAAGTTACTTTCCGAAAAATTAATGGAAATAGATACAATATCTTCCATAATAAGTGAAATAGCTAACAGAACAAATCTTCTCGCCTTAAACGCATCCCTTGAGGCAGCAAGAGCTGGAGAAGAAGGCAAAGGTTTTATTGTTATTGCTGAAGAAATTAGAGGATTAGCTGATAGAACAGCTAAATCTTCAAAAAATATTTCTGAAATTTTAACATCCATTCAAGAAGAAGCAAGTTTGGTAACAAAACACCTTGAAGAAGAAACCAATTATGTTGAAATAGGCACAAAAATGGTCACAGAAACCACATCAATATTTGAAAAAATTGACTCAATAATAAGTAAAATTGGAGATATAATATTAGATATAAATGAATTTGCCAAAAAACAAAAAAATATAACATTTGATGAGGTAAGTTCTATAGATGAAGTTAAGAAAGTTACAGAAAATATAACAACAATTACAGAAGAACTTACAACATTATCTCAATCACTTTCTAAAACTTCTAAAGAGCTTATTGAAGTTACAGAAAGGTTTAAAGTTTAATAAATAAAGTTTTTTAAGATTTCAAATTTAGCAAGAAGATCTGTTATTGTTTTTTCATCAAAGGGTTTTATTATAAAACCATCTGCTCCAAGGTCAATAGCTTTTTCCTGATGCTTTTTTGTACCCCTTGATGTTAAAACAATAATTGGTAAATCTTTCAATCTGTAGTCTTTTCTTAATCTACTAATTAATTCATAACCATGCATAACAGGCATTTCAAGATCAGTTATAACTGCATCAACATGTTTATTTTCTAAGATATTTAATGCTTCAACACCATCTCTTGCAGTATATACTCTAACATTTTTTGATTCAAGCAATGTTTGCAAAGATTTCCTCACACTTATTGAATCATCTACAA
>Ga0308411_10001059_pt1 | contig 18609 bp, 16 predicted proteins | sample HotsprottomLayer_2_FD_203530 | JGI IMG/M metagenome (GOLD analysis project Ga0308411, IMG submission 203530) | Hot spring phototrophic mat microbial communities from Octopus Spring, Yellowstone National Park, Wyoming, United States -... | ecosystem: Environmental > Aquatic > Thermal springs >...
TTGCATCACCGAGCATAGAGTCTATCAGGGCAGCCCTATGGCCTGCAGAATTGCCATATCTCTATTTTGTATCCAAAAATGACGGCACCCATGTATTCTCAAAGACCCTCAAGGAACACGAACGGGCCATAAAGAGCATAAGACAGGGCATCTCACTACAGGAGGCAGAGTCATGAATCCAAGAAGACAAACAAGGGCAATCCATGTAGGCAATGTCAAGATAGGAGATGGGGCACCAATATCGGTCCAGTCAATGACAAAGACCGATACAAGGGATGTGGATGCCACGCTAAAACAGATAAGGTCCCTTGCAGCGGCTGGCTGCCAGATAGTGAGATTGGCTGTGCCTGATATGGAGGCCGCACAGGCATTGGCCGCCATAAAGCAGGGCTCTCCCATCCCACTTATTGCAGACATACACTTTGATTGGCGCCTGGCCCAAAGGGCCATAGAGTCTTCTGTAGATGGATTAAGGATAAATCCGGGCAATATCGGTGCACCATGGAAGGTCAAAGAGGTAGTTGAACTATGCCGACAGAGGGCAATACCCATTAGGATTGGCGTCAATGGCGGTTCCCTTCAAAAGGAATTACTTCAAAAATATGGCCACCCCTCTGCAGAGGCCATTGTAGAGAGCGCCGAGAGACACATGAGGTTGCTTCAGGACCTTGACTATCATAACTTTAAGGTCTCCTTAAAGGGGTCGGAGGTAACTACCACCATTGAGGCCTATAGGCAATTTTCCGCAAAATACGATTATCCACTACATATCGGGATCTCTGAGGCAGGTCCACCATTTACAGGTGTCATAAAGAGCTCTGTTGGACTGGGCATACTCCTTTCTGAAGGTATCGGAGACACAATGAGGGTGTCTCTTACTGCTGAGCCCGAGGAGGAGGTCAGAACGGCCCTCATGATACTTAGGAGCCTCGGGCTTAGAGAACCAGGGGCAGATATTATCTCCTGTCCAACCTGCGGTAGGTGTCAAGTTGACCTAAAGCCCATTGCCCAAAAAGTAGAAGAGGCCCTTAAAGCGGTAAATAGGCCTATCAAGGTAGCGGTAATGGGCTGTGCCGTAAACGGCCCCGGCGAGGCAAGGGAGGCAGACATAGGAATTGCCTGCGCTAAAAAAGGGGGCCTTTTGTTTAAAAAGGGTAAGGTCATAAGGACCCTCAAGGAGACAGACCTCCTGAAGGGGCTATTAGATGAGATACAAGGGGCCTAAAAGACGGGGATTTAATGACATGGTGCAATAGTTAGGAAGAAAGGAAGCCACAGGCTTTAGCCTGTAAAAATAAAGCAAACTGTGCAAGTTGCTGATACTTTAGACTTCTTTCCATTCGCGGTATTGCACTTCCACACTGTCACACAAACACACTTGTGAGGGGGATGCCATTCCGAACAGCCGTAGGATGTGAAGAGCACCCTACCATTAATATGAGGTCCTACATTGCCCCGCTCATCACAATGACCAGTAGAGGGGATGCTATGGACGATAGTATTGTCTGAAGTATCGCTCAATTTAGGGATAATTACCCTGATTCGTTATCATGGTTGCTCATTATTTGTGGAGGTGCTAAAATATCCTAACTAAAGGCAGTCTGTAAATATGCTTAAAGGAGTAACCCCCAATGCTTGCCAAAAGGATCATCCCCTGTCTTGATGTTAGAGATGGAAGGGTAGTAAAGGGTGTAAATTTTGTCAATATCCGTGACGCCGGGGACCCTGTGGAGAATGCCATATTTTATGACCAGCAAGGGGCCGATGAACTCGTCTTTCTGGACATCACGGCCTCCCACGAAAAGAGGAAAACCATTATTGATGTAGTGGAGAGGACCGCGACAGATGTCTTTATGCCCCTTACTGTTGGTGGCGGCATAAAGACGTTGCAAGATATTAGAGACCTACTCAATGCAGGTTGCGACAAGGTCTCAATAAATACCTCTGCCGTCAAAGACCCATACTTTATAAGCCGTGCTGCCGAGAGGTTTGGCAGCCAGTGTATTGTCGTTGCCATTGATGCCAAAGAGGTCAGCGGCAATTTGACCAATGCCACAGGCGAGGAGTGGTTTAGTGACCCCTCTCTTAGGGAAGTGGTGCTTGACCCCTCAAGGCCATGTAATGGCATTCAGTGGGCCCTATCAACCCACGGCGGTAGGCAGATGAAATTGATTGATGCCCTCAAATGGGCCACAAAAATGGCAGAACTCGGTGCCGGTGAGATACTCCTTACAAGCATGGACAGAGACGGCACAAAGGACGGCTACGACCTGAGGCTTACAAGGGCAATTGCCGATGCGGTCCGCATACCTGTGATTGCCTCTGGAGGAGTGGGTAATCTTGAACACCTATATGAAGGTATTGTAGAGGGCAGGGCAGATGCAGTGCTTGCGGCCTCTATATTTCACTATCGTGAATATACCATCAGACAGGCAAAGGAGTATCTGAGAGACAGGGGAATAAGTGTCAGACTATAACCTAAATTGAAAGATTCTAAGAAAGGCAGTGTGGAAATGCGGAGGGTATTATGATAAACGAGGCGTCACTGAAGGCTTATGCAGTAGAGAGATTTAAGGGGGCTAAGGATATAGAGGTATTAAAACTCGGTTCTGGGGTCCACGGCACGGGCTTTATGCTGAAGATAACACACAATTCAGGAGCTGAGACTACTTATGTGCTAAAGGAGCTTGCAGCAGAGGGGCTTGGGCACGATTATCCCTCCGATAGGGCTGCGGTGTTTCTCTTGGCCCTTGAGGAATATAACAGGCTTCCGAGACATGTCAGGGCAGTGGATGTACTGAGCCTTGGCAAGGCTGGTGACATCACCTCCATTGGTGGTGGGGTAGATTACTACCTGCTCATGGAGACTGCCTCAGGGACAGACTATTTTAATGACCTTGAGGCAATGAGGGATAAGGCCAATCTCAGCGAGACCGAGAAAATTAGGATAAAGGCTATGACTGCCTATCTTGCAGATATTCACAAGACAAAAAAGAACAATAAGCATCTCTACTGGAGGAAGATTAGGGACACCATAGGACATGGCGAGTGCCTTATGGGGGTGTTTGACTTCTATCCTGATGGGACCATTAGCTACGAGACGATGGCCGAGATTGAAAAACTGTGTGTTGATTGGAGGGCAAGATTAAAACCGAGATACCACCGTCTCTGCCAGATCCACGGAGACTTCCACCCCGGTAATGTATGGTTTCAATCTGATACGGATTTTATACTTTTAGACAGAAGTAGAGGGGCCTTCGGAGATGCCGCTGACGATATAACGGCCATGAGCATTAACTACCTCTTTTATTCAGTTATGTATCATGGTGACATGAGGGGGGCCTATAGAGAGGCCTTTATGTTATTTTTTGAAGACTACCTTACTCTTAGCAGTGACCATGAATTGCTGGAGGTGCTTGCACCCTTTTATGCCTTTCGTGGGGCAGTGGTGTGTCATCCCCTCTTTTATCCCAATCTCTCCCCTGAACGCAGGCAGGTCATATTGGGCTTTGTCAAAGGTATCTTGAGGTCAGACAGGTTTACTCCTTTTGAGATAGACCGTTATCTTTAGACCCTAAGGAGGACGAGGTGCAATACATCGGTTTTATGATTAATGACAATGAATACACTGTGCCTATTACAAAGGTTCAGGAGATTATCAACATACCACCAATTACAAAGCTACCACAGTCACCGCCTTATATTGAGGGGATTATCAACATGCGGGGCAAGATTATCAGTGTCATAAACCTCAAGAGCCTCATGGGCTTTCCACAAGACACAGAGCACCAAAGGATAATGGTCTTATCAAGTGGTAAGGTTACCTTTGGGGTGCTTGTGGATTCAATCACAGGGGTTATAAGCATTGATGAGAAAAATATTGAGCCCTCTGAGAACATCCTGACCGATGGGGTCCACAACTTTGAGGGTGTTGCAAAACTCAATGACAGGCTGCTTATTATGCTTGACCCTAAACGGGTGATACCTGTAGAGGATATTCACCTCTTTGAGGACGAGATCATTGAATACAAACAGACCGACGATGACAAGGTGGAGGTGGTAAAGAAGGTTGAGGGCATCGGCGGTGACATCTTTGTCAAAGAGATAGTGGATGCCAAGAAGTTCTTCAGTGAAAAGGGCCTACATAAAGACCACCCCCATGTGGCCGTCCTTGATGACATAGTCTGCTTCTTAGATGCCCTCTCTAATCACGACTATGAGCATGCGAGCCAGTGTGTAGGGAAGATAATAGGAAAGGGGCAGGAGGGGCTTTATAAGGAACTTGGTAGGCTGACCAGAAAGGTGCATGATACAATTGCAACTATTAGAAACATTGATGCCCCGAGGCTCAAAGACATGGCCGTTTCGGAGATACCTTCTGCAGTGGACAATCTTCATGGTGTCCTTCAAGGAACAGAGAGTGCCGCAAACAGGACCCTTGAGATCGTGGAGCGATACCTCAATCTCATAGGCGAGCAGAAAAGGTTGATTGAGGCCGAAGGTGAAGAGGTTGCCTGTTGTAGGCCAAGTTTCTTGGATCAACTAAGCAAGGACATGACAGAGCTCATGATCATACAGGAGTTTCAGGACCTTACTGGCAGGACACTCAAACAAGTAATAGACTTCATTGAGGACATGGAGCGTGAGATGCTAAAGATTATTACCGATATTGGGCTCAAGGCAGATAGGGAAGAGGAAAAGAAACCACCCATAGATACAGTTACTCAGGAAGAGGTTGACTCTATACTTAAGGACCTTGGCTTTTAGCATTTTAACAGGCGAGGGACCTTAAGATAGAGATCCCTCACCTTTGTTTGGAATGCCTCGCCTTGCTCGGCATAAAATTGTGGGGCTTTTTTAAATACCCTGTGTAAATTAGGTTAAAGCCACATGCCGATAAGTCTGCACAAAGGGGAGGGTATGTAAAATCCCCTGAGTCATCAGGTCCTGTCTTCTTCAAGTATTATCTTGTGTTTGAGTAGTGACATCTCTTTGATCCTGCCCTCAAAGGTCCTTTGCTCACCAAAGAGGTTTTTCATGTAGATCTTGTTGCCTTCGGGAACTAAAATATCCACACCCTCAAGATAGAGGGTCTCTGCGCCGTCCCTGTAGATATATGCATTTGCCTCACACATACAGCACCTCCTTAATACGTTCAACCAATTTATCTATAAGATGTGGCAGCGGTTCTTTGACAGTTCCAATGACTTCCACGGCCTCCTGATTTATAGGTAGGAGGATCTTTCGTGCATTGGATAGACAGATGGCCTCGGCCATTTTGGGAGTCATCTCTCCAAGCATAGACTGCGACAGAACCACGCTAAGAGAGCCTGTGATTATCTCAACCCTTGAGACATTCATTACAATGGCATTCTCACCGGTAGCGCCCTTGTTTGCCCTCGCCTTCATCATTGCTGCCGTTGCAGTAGAATTAGTCCCAAGGGCAATTATCTCAATAGACTCTCCAAACTCTTCTCTGAGCCTCTTGGTTATCAGGCTTCCAATACCGCCTCCCTGACCATCAATAATTGCTATCTTTTTCATAGTTAATGAGTATAGAGGTTATCTGCTTTTAAGGTCAATAATCTACTACTGGTTTTTACGCTCCTGTGGATTTTCCAAAATCCAGATTTAGAAATTCTAAAACCGCTCCCTCTCCCTTGTTGGGAGAGAGGAAGAGGGTGAATAGTCCACCATAGCCCCTCCCTCCTTTGTCCCCTCCCCCTCACCCCCTCCCGCAAGGGGAGGGGGTATTCACTGGGTAAACAATCTCCTATCTCTATTTTTGGATTTTTTTTGCTTCTTGATGCTATTGAATATTTCTGTTAACATAAACATTCTGTCTTTAATAACGGTCTAACAAAAGGAGGTTTTTGATGTCTCCATTACAAGATAGAGAGACTAACGCATCTGAGGCAACTGAGGACTTTAAAGAGATGCTTGATCGGAGTTTTCAAAGCCAGATCTATTTTATACCTGGTCAGAAGACCTCTGCCACAGTAGTCAGCGTGTCAGGTAACTTTGTCTTTATAGATCTTGGAGCAAAGAGAGAGGGTTTTATCAATACCTCAGAATTGCTCAATGAAACAGGTGACATAACAGTCAAACCAGGCGACACCATAGAGGCCTTTTTTGATGGCACTCAAGATGGGATGATGAGATTCACAACCCTTATAAATGGCAACTCATCACAGGCGATCCGATACATTGAAGAAAGGGCGCAGAAAGGCGAGACCGTTGAGGGGGTTGTAAGCAGAACTATAAAAGGTGGGTTTGAGGTGTCTGTGAAGGGTATCAGATGTTTTTGCCCACAATCCCAGATGGATCTGCGGCATGCCTCTGATAAGTCTGTCTATGAGGGGAAGATCTTTAATTTTAAGGTCCTTGAGCACAAAGAAAATGGTAAAGGGATAATTCTCTCCAGACGTATATTACTTGAGGAAGAGAGGAGAAAAAGGCTTGAGGCCCTTAAAGAAACGATCAAAGAGGGCCTTGATATTGACTGCCCAGTAAAATCAATACAGAGTTTTGGTATTTTTGTTGATCTCGGTGGCATTGAAGGCCTCATCCCTGCCAGTGAGATTAGTTGGGGAAGGGTAGAAAAACTTGAGGGCATGTTTACAGAAGGACAGGTCCTTAGGGCTAGGGTATTACATGCCAACTTTGATGCCCAGCGGATAACCTTGAGTCTTAAGGCCCTACAACCAGACCCATGGAGCGATATAGAAATTAGGTATCCTGCAGGCAGCAGGATTGAAGGCAAGGTCGTAAAGTTGATGCCCTTTGGTGCATTTGTGCTTGTAGAGGCAGGGCTTGAAGGCCTCATACACATATCAAACCTTGGCACTAAAAGGAAGATAAAACACCCTAAGGAGGTTTTACAGGAAGGGCAGTTGATAGAGGCCTATGTGCTATCGGTGGATAAGGAAAATAGGAGATTGTCACTATCTCTTAACTCCCTTGAAAAGAAAGAGGCCGTATTTCCAACATTAGGTGAGGTTGTTGAGGTGACCATAATCAAGCCAATGCCCTTTGGCATCCTTGCAAAGATCAATGATGACCTCACAGGCCTCATCCCACTTTCTGAAACAGGACTTACAAAGGGAGAGGACCCCAAGACCTTTTTCACTACAGGCAGGACCGTCAAGACGGTCGTCAAAGAGGTTGACCAAGAAAAAGGTAGGGTTCGCCTAAGCATAAAGGATTATGCAAACAAAAAAGAGGCAGAGGAATATAAACAGTATCTACAGGAGCAGAATAATGCAAACCCACAAAAGATCGGGCTTCTCGGCGAGCTCCTTGAGGCCAAAATAGGCCAAAAGGACCCCACATGGACAAAATGAGATGCCCTACAGGGGCCGAATAAGCGGCTGGCCATGCCTTTTTGCCTTCCTAATTGCATTTTTGGGTTAAAGTAGTGAATTAAAGGCTTTGGCAGGCTTGTTTACCCATTCTGAGGGGCTACTTGTAATCTGGCATAAATAAAGTATTCAATATTGCCCTTATAACCTGTGATGGGTGATTGCATAGTGCCCAATACATTAAGACCGGAGGCCAAAAAGGATTCAGATATCGCCCTTAATGCCCTAAGCCGCTTTTCTTCATCCCTTACAATACCTCCCCTTCCCACTTCACCCTTGCCTACCTCGAACTGGGGCTTCACAAGGGCCAAAATCTCAGCCTGCGGCTTAAGCACCCGCACCACCGAAGGGATAATCTTTTTAAGCGAGATAAAGGAGACATCTATTACAGCAATCTCAACCCGTTCAGGCACTATCTGAAGGCTTAAATCTCTTGCATTAACCCTGTCTAATACTACAACCCTCTTATCTTGTCTCAACTTCCACGCCAATTGACCATACCCCACATCAATACAATAGACGCCTTCAATACCCCTTTGGAGTAGACAGTCTGTAAACCCTCCTGTAGATGCCCCTACATCAATAGCCTTTTTGTGTTCAAGGCTAATGCCAAAGTTATCAAGGGCTGCCTCAAGTTTAAGGCCTCCACGACTGACATATTTGAGCCCTCCTGTGATTGAAATCTCCGTATCAGGTTCAATCAAGGAAGAGGCCTTGAGGCCTCTCATGCCCCTTACCAATATCTTGCCTTCTTCAATCAGGGCTTGTGCCGCTTCTCTACTCGGCGCAAGACCCCTTTTGACTATTACCTTATCAAGCCTTTCTCTCACCTTAAATATACCCCGTAGATTGAATAGACAAAATGTCCTGTAATCGTGAAGGCCTCTTTTCCGAGTTCATCAGGCAGGGGCCAGAACGGGTCTGCCTCTCTAAGTGCCCTAATGGCAGCATCGTCAAGCACCTTATACCCTGAGGTCCTCACCAGTTCTATATCTCCGAGCCTGCCATTCTTTTTGATCGTAAATCTCAAATATAGATCGCCGTAAATACCCCTTTCAGCAGCCTCCTGCGGATATTTCCATACCCCCTCAATGCGCTCTCTGAGTCTCTTGAGGTAACCATGATACCTAAACTCCTTTGTATCAAAGGTGATAGAACCATCCTTCTCAGGCAACGGGCGAACGGCCTTTGCAACCTCCTTTATTACATCCCTGTCAAAGAACTTCTCCCTGAAGGTCTTTCTCTCAGGGAGTCCCTGCCGTCCACCTTCTACAGGAGGTATTGGGGCTTGTCTTAAGGGCTCTGCAGGGGGGCCTTCAACAGGCCTCTCCTGCTTTTTAGTAACGCCCACTTCTGGACCTTTATATTCCCTCAGAGTCTGAACATTCTTTAAATCTGTCTCCACCTCAGGGGCATGGGCCTTTGGAGGTGCCTGAGATTGGACCTTGGGTAAGAGACCTGGTCTCTTTGGTAAGCCCTGTGCCTTTGGCAAGGCCTTTGTGCCAGACTTTTTATCCTCTTGCCCTACCTCTGGTCTGACAAGGTCGGCGTAAAAGACATCCCTCTTTATCTCTGTCTTCTCATACTTTATAAACAAGACCATTGAAGACAAGAAGGCTGCATGAAGCAACACTGATAAAATAAATGCCCTTTTCATAATGACAATATTATAAATCTGTGAGTATCAAAAAATGCAGATATGAAGGGGCAGTACTGCCATTCGTAAATGTATATAGAACCCAAAAAACAGAGATAGAAGATTGTTCACCCAGTAACCGGCTCAAGGAATCACCACCCACCCGCCACAAGGTCACCCTCGGCCACCACAAGGTGTTCAGCCTGTCCTCTGAGAGTAGTGTTTACGATAAGTACAAGATAGCAATTTTTGAGTTATACGGCTAATGGTAAGTAACCCGTAATTTTAAATGGTCCTGCCGATCCTGCCTCCACTCTCACTGCATTTTTGGGTTAATTACAAGAGGGTTGTTGTAGTGTAACTCCAATATGATCTCGCACTATCGTTGTTGACAAATACCTTCTTTCCTATCACAATATCATTACCATGCCTAAAAAGTTACCCATAGGGATAAGCAGTTTGAGCAAGATAATACAAGAGGGTTATGTCTATGTGGATAAGACCCGCTATGTGTATGAACTTGTCAACACAGGCGTCTATTACTTCCTAAGCCGCCCCCGCAGATTTGGCAAGAGCCTCTTTGTGGATACATTAAAAGAGGCCTTTGAGGGTAATAAGGAGTTATTCAAGGGATTGTGGCTATATGACCATTGGGATTGGGAAAAGAAGTATCCAGTGATACACATATCCTTTGCTGAGGGCAAGATTGCTAATAGAGGTGAGCTTGACGACTGGATAATAGGGCAATTAATGGACAATCAAGAGAGGTTAGGAGTAAGCTGTGAAGCGACCACCTTTATACCGAGATGTTTTGTTGAGTTGATAAGGAATGCGAAGAAGAGGTATGGGCAATCGGTAGTGATACTGATAGACGAATATGATAAGCCCATATTGGACAATATCACTAACACCGAAATAGCAGCAGAGATGAGGGAGGGGTTAAAGAACCTGTATTCAGTAATCAAGGGGCAGGATGCGAATATCAGGTTTGTGTTTCTCACAGGGGTAAGTAAGTTCAGTAGGGTGTCAATATTTTCAGGGCTTAATAACCTTGTTGACATCACTATAGACAAGAGGTATTCATCAATCTGTGGTTATACAGAGTCAGAGTTAATAGAGAATTTTAAGGAACATCTTTCAGATAAGGACATAGAAGAAATAAGGCATTGGTATAATGGCTACAGTTGGACAGGCCCTGAGAGGGTGTATAATCCTTTTAGCATCTTAAATTATCTTGACAAGGGAGAGTTCAGGAACTACTGGTTTGAGAGTGGCACGCCTACATTTTTGATAGAGTTATTCAAGCAAAAGAGGTATTACATCCCTCAGTTAGAAAATTTAGAAGTTGGGGAGAGTATCATAGGCAGTTTTGATGTTGACTTCATAGAACCTGAGAATATCCTATTTCAGGCAGGGTATCTGACCATAACTAACACAAAGAGGAAGGGCAATAGGTTAGTCTACTCCCTCACCTATCCAAACCTTGAGGTAAAGCAATCGCTGACGGATTACATACTTGCAGCATATCACTACTCACAGGCAGAGAAAGAGAGGGCACAGAATAGGCTTTATGACTGCCTAATAGAGGGCAATATAGATGGCATAAGGGAGATAATGCACTCACACTTTGCCTCAATCCCTCATGATTGGTATAGGAAGAACAAGATAGACCAATATGAGGGGTATTATGCGAGTGTGTTTTATAGTTATTTTGCGTCAATTGGGGTAGAGGTGAAGGCAGAGGAGCCGACGAGTTATGGGAAGGTAGACATGGCGGTGGTGATGCCGAAGGCGGTGTATGTATTTGAGTTTAAGGTGATAGAGGGAGAGGAAGGGACTGGGGAGGCCTTAGAGCAGATAAAGAAGAAGGGCTATGGAGATAGGTATAAAGGAATATGTAGCCCTATTTATTTAATCGGCATAGAGTTTAGTAAGACAAAGAGGCAGATAGTGGGGTTTTATACGGAAAGGCGACAGGCAACAGCCAATAGCCAATAGGCAATAGGGGATAGGAGATGGGAGATAGGGGATAGGGAATGGGGGATTGGGTTTGTCACGCATAATTGTGCAATTGGTGCAAATATTAGAATATATAGGACATTCTGCACTACCCAAAGAATATTCCTAAAATCATTTTCAAGTCTGTAACTCATTGAGCCATACTTATAATGCCCTCTTTTAGACAACTTTTTAATGCAGGGTTAGAAGACCCAGCCTATGTGCTAAGAGTTCATATTCCCCAATCTCCTATCTCCAATCTCCTATCCCCAATCTCCTATTCCCAATCTGGTTTAAAATTGAGCGGTTGGGAGCAGTGTTTCAGTTATGCGGTGCGTTGGAGGTTTTTTGCAAGGGCTCAGAAAACCCATAGTTGAAAGGGGCTTGGCAGTCTTGGGGCCGCTGTTACTGCATCCTTTTTGGGTCAAATGCTACAATTGAAGAGTCAGGATAGTTCACCTTGACCTGAGATTTAGAGGGAGACAGGCTTATGGATACAACCCCTCAGTTGGCCTAAGGGGTTGTATGGTTTTGAAAAAACTATCCTTTTTCCTGCCTGTTTTTCTCTTGTTGTCCTTTATTGTCTTGAGCCTTAGGCGTTGTCTGATCTACAGACGGTTGATTGGGCTGTCCAGTAAGGGACGCCTTCTTTAAGGCCTCCTTGTTAATCTCTATCTTGTACTTCTTTTTGGTGTCATCAAGCAATTTCTCAAAGGTAGTACGCTGCTTATCTGCCATTGCCTTCTGGACTATAAAGGGCTTGACCTTTTCAAACTCCTGAACAGTACCTTTTGCGTCTGTAATCTTAATAAAATGTATGCCGTCCTTTAATGGGATCGGATTGCTTATCTCACCCTTCTTTAATCTAAAGGCAATATTTTCTAAGTCCTTATTAAGCTCTCCCCTCTTAAAGTTGCCAATATCACCACCGGATTTTGCTGAGTTTTTGTCTATAGAGAGTTCTGACGCAACCTTTGCAAAATCCTCTCCCTTCTGAAGACGCTCAAACACCTTCATTGCCGCCTGTTCGTCTTTGACTACAATCTGGCTGAGCCTGATCTGCGTGTTTGTGGTGAACTCGTCTTTATGTTTCTCATAATACTCCTTCATCTCTGCCTCAGTAGGCTGTGAGATCTTCTTCATCTCCTCCTCAAGCAGCTGGTTTATGAGGGTGATCTTTTTAAACTCCTCCACCTTTTTTATAAAGTCCTCCTTGTTGTTATAGCCCCGTTTTAGGGCCTCAAGATAGAGCACCTCCTTTTTTACGATCTCGTCGGCAAACTTCTCTGCACCCTCTGGCCCCAAAAAGAACTGTTTAGCCATATCAGGGAGGGTATCAAACTCCCTCTTTAGGTCCTTCTCTGTCAGCCTCTGGTTATCAATCTTGACTACATACTCTCCTGCCAGATCAGCCTTTTTACAGGCGAATAAGAGAACACTACAAAGCATCATTAGCACTAAGACCTTCTTCATCTCTTTTATCTCCTTAAAAAGTGTTTTGTCATCAATCATATCAAAACTGATATCATGCAATCAATGGTATGACTTGTTGTTGAATAATGATAGATACATGGTAAGCCAAACTACCTCGCACCTGTAAATGTTTTAGGGCTTCTGTAGCAAGTTTGACTTGAAAGGGGGCTTTCTGATTTAATAATTCCTTAATTTAAATGGAGGTGTAACGAGAATGTATGCGATCGTTGATAATGCGGGTAAACAATACAAGGTCGCTGTGGGCGATAAGATAGTGGTGGATAAGATGGATGTAGCGCCTGAATCAGAGGTAACCTTTGATAAGGTGCTCATGATCTCTAAGGACGGGAAGAATGTGTATGGGTTTCCATATATTGATAATGCTTCTGTAAAGGCAAAGGTCATTGAATCCTTCAAGGGCGACAAGGTCTTGGTCCTTAGGCCTCGTCCAAAGAAGTCGCATAGGAGGCTGAAGGGCCACAGGAGCTGTTTTACTAAGATTGCAGTAACTGAAATAATCGGAGGTTAACAAAATGGCCCACAAAAAAGGTGTTGGTAGTTCAAGAAACGGCAGAGACAGCGAGTCTAAAAGGCTCGGCGTCAAGAGGTTTGGTGGCCAGGTCGTAAGGGCAGGTAATATAATCGTCAGGCAGAGGGGCACAAAGTTTCACCCCGGTAACAATGTGGGGTTAGGGAGAGACCATACCCTCTTTGCCCTGATAGACGGTGTTGTAAAATTTGAAAGAAAGGACAAAAAGAGGACAAAGATAAGCGTCTACCCAATTCGGTCCCAAGAGATAGTAGTCTCTTCAAACTAAGTCATCTGAGGCAGGCGGTGAGTGCTATGGTGCGGTTCATTCATTCACCGCCTATTTAATTTAGTCCCACTTACACCAATCACCATCGCAACTAAATGTGGGTTTTTATTGCACGCATCAAAATTTGTGAGTGCCCTTAAATGAAATTCGTTGACTATGCAAAGATCCATGTCAGGGCCGGCGACGGCGGGAGGGGATGCGTCAGCTTTAGAAGAGAAAAGTATGTTCCGCGTGGTGGCCCCAATGGTGGTGACGGCGGTAGGGGTGGCAATGTTATAGTCAGGGCCACTAATGAACTACATACTCTTCTGGATTTTAGGTACAAGCGGGAGTATAGGGCCAAGAGGGGTGCCCATGGTATGGGGAGTAATAAAAATGGAAAAGATGGGGAAGACCTTATAATCCCTGTGCCAGTGGGGACTGTAGTCAAAGACGCCATCGCTAATGAGGTCATTGCTGACCTTGATAGAGAGGGGGCAGAGTGTATTGTGGCCTTAGGCGGTAAAGGTGGTTTGGGTAATGCCCACTTTGCCACTGCCACCCGTCAGGCCCCCCGTTTTGCACAACCTGGTGAACCCGGTGAGGAGAGGTTTCTTATATTAGAACTCAAGCTGCTTGCTGATGTGGGCCTCATAGGCCTGCCAAATGCAGGCAAGTCTACGCTCATCTCAAGGGTCTCTGCCTCAAGACCAAAGATTGCAGATTATCCATTTACCACACTAAGCCCAAATCTCGGCGTAGTGAAGGTTGAGGAATACAAGAGTTTTGTGATGGCAGACATACCAGGTATTATAGAAGGCGCCCATAAGGGTGCTGGATTGGGACTACAATTCCTCAGGCATGTAGAAAGGGCCCGTGTGCTACTACATCTGGTTGACATCTCTGAGATGGTTCAGACAGACCCTGTGGAGGATTTAGAGAAGGTAAACAATGAGATGGTCCTATATAGTAAAGAGCTGTCTGAAAAGCCTCTTGTTGTAGCCGGTTCAAAGGCAGACATGGCAGGCAGCGGAGACCGCCTCCGCAGGCTTGCTGATTATTGCCATAGCAAGGGACTTGACTTCTTTGTCATATCCTCTGTCACTGGGCTTGGTATTAGAGAATTGTTGTCCCATCTCTGTTTAAGGCTTAAGGCTGTCATGGTTAGTGGGTTTATATTGCCAATCGCCTTATTAAATGCTAGCCACAGGCTTTAGCCTGCGTGTTGAAGATAACGCAGCTTGAAGGTCACAGCAACCCTTTATAACGGTTTAATCCCTTCACTATGTTTGGGATATGGGACTAAAAAATGGCAAGGATAGTTATAAAAATAGGTAGCAACATACTTGCAGACCCTGTAGAGGGGCTTAAAAAGGACCGTATTGATGCCATAGCAGAGGATGTCTCTTATTTGTGTGAACAGGGCAATGAGCCACTAATAGTATCCTCTGGTGCTGTGGCAGCGGGGATGCTCAGGCTTGGCTTTACTTCTAAGCCTTCAGAGATAAGGCTCAAACAGGCATCTGCAGCAGTAGGACAGTCTATACTCATGGCTACCTATGAAAAGAGTTTTGCTCACTACCATAAAAAGATTGCCCAGGTGCTGCTTACCCGTGAAGACCTATCAAACAGGGGTAGGTACCTCAATGCCAAAAATACCCTCCTTACTCTACTGTCCTTTCAGGTCATACCAATAATAAATGAAAACGATACGGTCTCTACAGAGGAGATCAAGTTTGGTGACAATGACCAACTCGCAGCCCTTGTTGCGGGCACAATTGATGCGGACCGCTTGGTGATCCTCTCTGATGTGGATGGCCTATATTCTGCAAATCCCCTCACCAATCCAGAGGCAAGACTCATTAAAGAGGTGCATAAGATAGATGATTCAATTGAGTCCATGGCGGGGGGCTCATCCTCTCAGGTAGGCACAGGGGGGATGTATTCAAAGGTCTTGGCTGCAAAGAAGGCCATCGCATATGGCATCAAGGTCAACATAATTAGTGGTAAAAAGAAGGGGCTTTTAAGGGACCTAATAAATGGCATAGAGGTAGGCACCACCTTTTTGCCACAGCCAAGGTCAATATCTTCCAAGAAGGGATGGATCGCCTTTGCCACAAGACCAAAGGGGACACTGGTCATTGATGATGGAGCCGTAAGGGCCTTGGTGAAGGCAGGCAAGAGCCTCCTTCCCTCAGGTATTAAGGCCGTTGAGGGAGACTTTGAGGCTGGAGATGCAGTAAGATGCATTGACCTAAACAAGAGGAAGATCGCAAAGGGTATAGTAAACTATTCGTCACAGGATATTAAGAGGATCATGGGGCAGCAGACCGAGCAGATTGAAGAGGTCTTGGGTTACAAATACGCCGACGAGGTCATACACAGGGATAACATGGCAATCCTCGTTTAACCCCCTGTAACAACTCACCAACCATAGTGACTCACAAGTAGATAAACCACTACTCTAAGCCCCCATACTACAACTGTCGTATAGTTAAGTCCATTATGTTTAAAGACTCCTCTTACAAATTTGCCTCCAGCACTTATGGAGTTTTACGACAGCTTTGAGAGATCTGCAATAAGCCCGCCAATGGACTGGACAAACTTTACCAACGAGAGCCTATTTGCCCTTATATCCTCCCTGTTGTCCATCACCAGGACCTTATCAAAAAACTCGTTTATGGGAGACTGTAGGCCGTTTAATCTTTCAAGGGCCTCTGCAAAGAGACCTTCGCTGACCAGTTTTTCCACATCTGTCTTGCAACTAATGGAGGTCTCAAAGAGGACCCTTTCTTGTGTCTCTTCAAATAGCGTGGGGTTTACAGGTCCAGTAGGCCCCTTTGGTGCAATATTGGTAACCCTTTTAAGGGCCAAAAGTAAGGGCTGATAGTACAACTTTTGCTTGAAGGCCTTAAGGGCATCGGCCCTCTGGAGCACCTTATAAAGTGGTATATGGCCTATGAAATGGTTCAGGCTATTTATAATGTCCTGTTCATAGCCCTTGTTTTGCATGTAGAATTCAAACCTCTGCCCAACGAAGCCTATTATCTCTTCCTTGATACCACTTTTATCCAGATCCCTGAGGTTATTACTCAAGCCCTCAAAGGTCTTGTCAACTACCTGCCCAGTGGCCAAGGGAAGTCCCTTTTCAATGAGCATTGTCACCACCCCATAACACTGTCTTCTGAGTGCAAAGGGGTCCTCTGTGCTGCTTGGTATCTCGCCAATAACAAAAAAGGACACCAGGTTATCTACCTTATCGGCAAGGCTAACAACAACGGCAATCTCTGACTCAGGTAAGCTATCACCCGCAAAACGGGGTTGATAATGGTCCTTTATAGCCACAGCCACCTCTTCGGGATAGCCCTCATATCTTGCATAATAACTCCCCATAATGCCCTGAAGCTCCGGAAACTCCCTAACCACACCAGTAGTCAAATCAGTCTTACAGAGCCTTGCTGTCAGTGTGGCCTGTTCAGTCTTGTGAGGGTAGCAGACCTCAGCAATATATCTTGCAAGCCCCTCTATCCTCTGGACCTTATCATAGATAGAGCCGAGCCTTTCGTGATAGACAACCCTCTTTAGAGCCTCTAAACGATTAAGCAAAGGCACCTTCCTGTCTTCTTCGTAATAGAAACGGGCGTCCTCAAACCTCGCCTTGAGCACCTTTTGGGCACCTTTGACCACCGTATCCATATTCTCGGCCCTTGTGTTACTGATAACGATAAAATGGTTTGTAAGCCTTCCATTCCCATCTGTTAGGGCAATATACCTCTGATGTCCCCTCATAACGGTTGTCAACAACTCCTCTGGGAGATCAAGGTAGTGCATACTAAATGAGCCGAGAAAGGCCTGCGGATACTCCACAAGGTCTGTAACATGCTCAATCAACTCCTCGTCCCTTACAAAAGAGGCATTCACTGAATCAGCAAGCCTGCTAATGGAGTCAAGGATCACCTGTCTCCTTTCGGCCCTATCCAGAATAACCAGATTGTTTCTTAGTAGGTTTATGTATGCCCTATCCTCTTTTATCTCAAAGGCTGCAGGCGATAAGAATCGGTGGCCTCTGGTCATGTTGCCACTCTTAATCCCCCCAATCTCAAAGGGCACCTTCCTGTTGTTATACAAGGCAAGTATCCAGTGTATAGGCCTCACAAATCGCAAAGTTCCACTACCCCATCGCATGGACTTGGGAAAAGAGAGAGAGGACACCAATTTAGGCAGGACCTCAGGCAGTATCTCCTGAGCCGACATTGCAGACTCCCTTATGACCGCTGTGACATAGAGCCCCTTGTTTTTCTCTTTCCTCTGTAGGTCTTCAACCCTAATACCGGAGTTCTTTGCAAAGGCCTCGGCCGCCTTTGTAGGGTTGCCACTACTGTCAAAGGCCACATGCACCGGTGGTCCCCAGACCTCCTTTTCAGAGGCCTGACCCAATGGTTCAATATCGGTAATAAGGGCAAGCCTCCTCGGAGTGCCGTAGGTCTTTAATTCTCCATGGATTAGCCTGTACTCTGAAAGGAGCCTCTCAGCGCCCTCTTTGAGCTTAGCCATTCCTAAAGGGACAAAACGGGCTGGTATCTCCTCTGTGCCGATCTCAAGGATCAGTAAGGGCCTATCTTCCCTTTTCATGGTCCAACACCCCCTGAAGAAGTGGAAAGCCCTTCTCTTGTCTCTGCCTCAGATAGGCCTCGGCACAGCCCCTCGCAAGGGCCCTCACCCTTGCTATGTAGCCTGTCCTCTCGGTCACAGATATTACCCCTCGTGCATCAAGTAGATTAAAGGTGTGAGAACACTTTAAACAAAACTCATAGGCAGGATAGACAAGTCCCAGGCTATTCATGCGCCTTGATTCTGCCTCATAGGCCTCAAATTCTCTGAACAGCAGGTCTGTATTGGCCTCATCAAAGTTATAGCGCGAAAACTCTACCTCCGTTGTCTTGTGGATCTCACCATAGGTAATATTCCTGTTCCACTTAAGGTCAAATACATTGTCGGTGTCCTGAAGATACATGGCAATCCGCTCTAAGCCATAGGTTATCTCTAAGGAGACAGGCATGAGGTCAATACCGCCTACCTGCTGAAAGTATGTAAACTGGGTTATCTCCATCCCATCAAGCCATACCTCCCAGCCTAACCCCCATGCCCCAAGGGTGGGAGACTCCCAATCGTCCTCAACAAAGCGTATGTCGTGCTTTAGGGGGTCTATGCCCAAGTGAATGAGGCTCTCTAAATAGAGGTCCTGGCTATCTATTGGAGAGGGCTTGATAATTACCTGATATTGGTAGTAGTGCTGTAGCCTGTTTGGATTTTCACCATACCTGCCATCGGTGGGTCGTCTGCA
>Ga0308411_10001060_pt1 | contig 18609 bp, 15 predicted proteins | sample HotsprottomLayer_2_FD_203530 | JGI IMG/M metagenome (GOLD analysis project Ga0308411, IMG submission 203530) | Hot spring phototrophic mat microbial communities from Octopus Spring, Yellowstone National Park, Wyoming, United States -... | ecosystem: Environmental > Aquatic > Thermal springs >...
TGCCCGTGGTCATTATGGAGGCATTGGCGCTGGGACGTCCTGTCATCAGCACCTACGTCGCCGGGATTCCTGAGCTGGTCCAGCCGGAGGTTTGCGGCTGGCTCGTGCCCGCGAGTTCCGTGGAGGGACTGTCCAGCGCCCTTCGGGAAGCACTCGACGCGACGGTCAGTCAACTCGAACGCATGGGGCGGGCAGGGGCGGAGCGGGTGGCAAAACGGCACAACGCGAGGATCGAAGCCGGCCGGTTGGTGAGGTTGTTTCGCGGCCAGCGATCGTCAGGGCAGGCGACGGAGCTCACGGAGGCGGTCGCGGCATCCCCCGGCATCTGATCCAGCAGAGACCGGAAGTCGGCAAACCGCGGCGCAGGTTGCGGCGACGACCAGCGCGGTGCCGTTTACGTGGCGTGAACCGACTTGTAGAAAGCGGCCATTTCGTCCCAAGCCGCCTGCTCGTTCCAGCCCAAGCGCTCGGTGTCGAGGATATCGGTGTTGAGGCGAACCCGGGGCTCAGGAAAGTCGACCTGTTTCCGGAGTTCGAGGAGACAGGGGAGGCCCAGCCGCGGCCGCATCTCCTGGGCGACGCGAAGGGAAAAGGCCCCCTGGCTTTCGGCGTAGCCGCTGGGGTTGAGCTTCACGAAGCCGGGGTGTTCTGGGAGCTCGGCGACAAACTGGGCGTAGGCCTTGGCGAGCAGAGAGACGGGGATATTGTCACGGACATAAGAAGGGCTTGAGCAGACGGCGATTTGGCCGTTGAGCCAGCTTCGCAGGAGATAGGCGGTGAAGCGAGGTTCCTCAAAAGGACCAAAGGGGTTGGGGATGACGAACTTGCCCAGGCTCAGCCCGGCCCGGTCGCATTCGAAGCGAAAAAACTCGGCCGTAAGCGCCTTGGAAAGACCATAGGGGGAGAAGTGGGGAAGGCCCTGGGAGCCGGCCCCCTCCCCTCCCTCGAAGACACTTCCAGTCAGCACCACTTTACGGCCTCCGGCCGCCTTGAAAGCCCGAAGCACGGCGGGGAGGCGATAAGCATTTCGCTGAAGGGCCGCCAGGGTGTCAAAATCGGGGCTCTTGTAGTTGGTCACGTCGGCGGCATGGTGGCAAAGCAGGTCCCAGGAACCTTCGCCGAGCAGGGCGAGGAAGGCGTCGTCTCCGAAGGCACAGCCGTAAACGGGCTGGCAGACTTCCGAGGCCAGGGCGACGCGTCGTCGCCGGAGCTCGTCGGCATAGGCCTCCGGCTGGTTGCGAAAGACGGCCGTGACCGCATGGCCGGCGGAGGCGAGTTCGCGGATGAACCAAAACCCCGTAAACGAACTGCCGCCTGTGAACAGGATCTTCATGGCGAGCTCCGAGGATTAGGCCGACAGGTGCCACGCGGGGTCGAAGTCACGGTGGCTGGCGTCCTTCTCGGAGACGACCGTCGGCGCAATCGGCCAGGCAAGTTGAAACCGGGGGTCGTTCCAGCGAATGCCGCGCTCAAATTCTGGAGCGTAGAACTCATCGACGAAATAGAAGGCCTCGGTGTCATCGGCCAGAGTGATGAAGCCGTGGGCGAAGCCTTTGGGGACGTACATCATCCGCCGATTCTCAGCCGAGAGCTCGGCACCGAAGCTCTGGCCAAAGGTGGGGGAATCGCGGCGGAGGTCGAGGATGAGGTCGTAAAGCGCGCCGCGGATGCAGCGGACAAGCTTGGTTTCGGCCTTGGGAGCAAGCTGGTAGTGCATCCCGCGGAGGGTTCCCTTCCGAGCGCTCAGCGAGTTGTTGACCTGGACGAAGTGAGTGACCAGGTGATGATCGGCGAACTCGCGTTCGCAGAAAGCCCGGGCGAAGAATCCCCGGTCATCGCCCCGCTTCTCGAGGTCGATCAAGTAGGCTCCGGGGATTGGCGTCTCGGTGAAGATCATGGTGTCCTTGTCCTCGTGGCAGGTCAGCCCAGCAAGTGGAACCGGTGCTTGAGGGTGCGGAGGCGGACGAACTGGTCGCCCTCGAAGTCCTTCTTGCCGAAGCCGTGATCGACCATCTTGCGATGAAGTTCCTCCATTCCGGTTTGCAGGTTGTATTGGAGTCGGAACTCGGGGAGGAGGCGGGAGAGCAGGTCAAACTTGACCCGGTAGTTGCGGGGATCCGCCCCGACCTCGCCGGTGTAGGTGATCTTGGCCGAGGGGATCAGCCGCTGGACCTGATTGCCGACGTCGCGGACCTGGTAGTTCTCGCTGTTGGCTCCGATGTTGATCGCCTTGTTGTGCACCGCCTCGCGGGGCGCGCGTGCCATGGCGATGAAGGCGCGGGCAATGTCGCGGCAGTGGATCAGGGGCCGCCAGGGAGAGCCGTCGGACTGAATTCGGATCTCCCCGTAAGCCATGGCCGAGCCCAGCAGGTTGTTGACCACCAGGTCGATGCGGAGCATTGGGGAGTGGCCGTAAGCGGTGGAGTTCCGCAGGAAGACGGGGGTGAAAGAATCGTCGGCGAGCTGGGAGACGGCCTGCTCGGTCTCGATTTTCGACTGCGCGTAAGCGGTCAGGGGACGGAGGGGGTCGGACTCCTCGAGGTCGAGTTTTTCTCCCTGGCCATAGACCGAGCAGCTACCGGCGAAGAGGTATCGGGGGACTCCGGCCTGCTTAGCCAGCTGGGCCAGCCGGATGGACGCATCGCGATTGATATCGAAGGTCAGCTGGGCGTTCAGGTCGCCCATGGGATCGTTGGAGATGGCCGCCAGGTGCATCACACAATCGCAACCATCAAGATCGCGTGCCTCGAGGGCCCGAACATCCTTGAGAAGCTGGCGGTCGGGCTTGGTCATGGGCTCCCAGTTGCAACCCTCGAACAGATTGAGGTCACAGCCAATGACGGTGTGCCCCTCCTGCTTCAAGAGATCGACGAGGTGCGTTCCGATGTAACCCTGATGACCGGTGACGAAGACTTTCATGGAAGGTCGTTACCCGGGTGAGGATCGAAGAAGGAGCCGCCAGTTCAGACAGCCCAGGGAGCCTCGCCGGAGGCCCAGAGCTTGTTCAGGTATTCAAGGTCGCGCTGGGTGTCCATGCAGGCCCAGAAGCCCCGGTGCCGGTACATGCTGAGTTGACCGTCGCGAGCCAGCCGGACCAAGGGCTCACGCTCGAGGACACAGTGTTCCTCGACCGACAGATAGGGCAGAAAGTCGCGGTGGAAGAAAAAGTAGCCGCCGTTGATCCAGTTGTCGAGGAACTCGGGCTTCTCGCTGAACTCCTGGACCTTGGCCCCCTCGACCCGCAGTTCTCCGAACCGGGAGGGGGGATTGACTCCCAGGACGGTGCCGAGCCGCCCTTCCTCACGGTGGAAACGATACTCATCCGCCAAATTGGCGTCGGTGACGCCGTCGCCGTAGGTGACCGCGAAGTGGGTGGCGCCGCCGAGGTAGCGGGCCGCCGCGCGGGCGACCCGAGCCCCGGTCATGGTGAGTTCCCCCGTATAGGCCAGGGTGACTTCCCAGTCCTCATCGTGGTCAATTGAATGGACGGTGAGATTGTTGGTCTTGAGCTCGACGGTAAAGTCGCTGTTCATCGAAGCGTAATTGAGGAAATACGACTTGATGACCTCGGCCTTGTATCCCAGGCAGAGGATGAAGCGATGGAACCCATGGTGGGAATAGGTCCGCATGATGTGCCAGAGGATGGGCCGGTTTCCCACGGAAACCATGGGCTTGGGGCGGATTTCGGTCTCTTCGCGGAGCCGGGTTCCTAAGCCGCCGCAGAGGACGAAAACAGGAACCTCGGAAAAGCGTTTTGACACGGCCTCTCTCCCTGCGATCCGCCCCACGCCAGCGAGGATTTCCGCTTGCCAGGGAGCTGCGGAGAAGCCCGCCGCGGTTGCGGAAGGCTGACCGATCCGCTGCTTTTGTCCATGCGTGGCTGGAACGATGATCCAGAGAGGTACCGCCCTCTGAACCACCCCCTCGGGATTCGGGAAGGGATCACTGATTGGATCACATGATCTTCATCCCGGCGTCTAGAATAGCATATAGTACCGACAGCCGGTTTGACAAATGCCCGGGCAGGTATCTTCATGAAACTCTTCGTTGTGGTGCTCTGTTACCGTGTGCCGGATTTGACAATCGACTGTCTGCGGTCGCTGAGTCGGGAGGTCGATAGGGTCCCAGGGACCAAAGTCGGGCTGCTGGAGAATGGCACCGGAGGAGATTGCGCCGAGCGGTTGCGGGAAGCGATTGAGGAGAACGGCTGGGGATCGTGGTGCGAGCTGACGGTGGTGCCCGTCAACCTGGGTTTCTGTGCCGGCAACAACCACCTGATCCGTCCCGCCCTGGCGGGGGACGACCCCCCGGAGTACGTCCTTCTGCTCAACGCCGACACCATTGTCTTGGAACATTCTCTCAAGGCACTCGTGGATTTCATGGACGCGCATCCCCGGGCGGGCATTGGGGGCAGCCGGATGCTCTGGCCGGATGGAACCCTCCGCGCTTCGCCGTTCCGATTCCCAGGAATTGCCAGTGAGCTTGACCGGGGACTTCAGCTCGGGGTCGTCTCCCGGCTCCTGTCCCCCTGGAGCCTGGTTCCCCCTGCCCCTGCTGAACCGGCGGTCGTCGATTGGGTCTCGGGCGCCAGCATCATCTTTCGCCGGACGATGCTCGAGGAGATCGGATTACTTGATGAGGGTCTGTACACTTATTTTGATGACATCGACATTTCGCTCCGGGCGAAGCGTGCTGGCTGGGAAACCTGGTATATTCCTGACAGCCGGATCATCCATCTTGGGGGATCGTCAACAGGGGTGAGTCCCAAGAAGCTCGGCCGGCGTCCTGCCTACTGGTTCCAGGCCCGCCGCCGCTGTTTTCTCCGCAACTACGGAAAGCTTTACACGGCCCTGGCCGACGCGGCTTTCATCACCGGTTTCTCGCTCTGGAGAATCCGGCGGCGGCTGCAACGCAAGCCAGATACGGATCCGAGCCACATGCTGATCGATTCGATTCGCCACAGCGTTTTCTGCGCGGGATTCGCGGTGCGTGAGGTGGCGAACCCGGCCCTGGCCGCCCTTGCGAAACCAGGCACTGCGGTTGAAGAATCGGCGGCGGGCAAGGTTCGGTGAAACGTGCCAGGATTCAGCGCGAGGATTCCAGCCACAGCGAAGGCAGTGATGATTGGTATTGGTTTGACGCCCAGGCCAGGAAAACGGCTGTTGCTCCCCCCGCTTCGGTGGGAGCAGCTGGGGAGCCGGGGGCGAGTTCCGTTGCGGCGGTCTCCCGGCGGCGGGCTGCGGTCCCCGGGGCCCAGGCGAGCTCCCGGGCTGGAGATGTCGGAGCCGCGATTCCCGGCTGTCCGTCGGTTCTGGAGCGACCTGGAGATTCGCATCCATGTATCGACCTGATTTCATCGTGATCGGAGCGATGAAGTGCGCCACGAGCACACTTCACGAGCAGTTGGCCGGTCAGCCTGGCTTTTTCATGTCGGAGCCAAAGGAGCCCAACTTTTTCAGCGACGACGAGATCTACGCCCGCGGAATTCAGTGGTATCAATCTCTGTTTGCGGGGGCAGCGCCGACTGACCTCTGCGGCGAATCAAGCACCCACTACACCAAGCTCCCAACCTATCCCGAAACCCTCTCCCGGATGCAGGCCGCCTTGCCGAATGTCAAGCTCATTTACATGATGCGGCACCCCATCGAGCGCTTGATCTCGCATTACATTCATGAACAGTTGGAATGGCGGATGCAGATGCCGATCGACGAAGCGGTCGAGCGGCATCCCGAGCTGGTCGTCTATGGCTGTTACGGCATGCAGCTCGAACCCTTCCTCAACGCCTACGGTCCCGAGAACGTTCTGCCGGTTTTCTTCGAGCGGTTTGTGCGGCACAAGCAAGCGGAACTGGAGCGCGTGTGCCGGTTTCTGGGTTATCGGGGCCAGCCGCGATACAACGAAAGCTGGCAACCACGGAATGTCAGTCAGGAGCGGTTGCGGAAAAGCCCGCTGCGCGACGCCATCGTGAACGCCCCGGTGCTCCGGACGATCCGCCGCAGGCTGATTCCCAAGAGCTGGCGCGAGAAGGTCAAGCGCTTCTGGCAAATCAAGGAACGGCCCGTCCTCTCGCCGGAGACGACCCGGCGGCTTGAAGAGGTCTTTGATGCTGATTTGGCGCGGCTGGGTCGCTGGCTCGGCATCGAGCTCTCCTGCCGCCGGTTTCGCGACGTTGTGCCCGAGTTAACCCCCACGTGGTCGGACAGCTTCAAGACCCTGGCCTGCTGAAGTGCGATCCCCTGACTCGAGCGAACCCATGGTGGCAAGTGGGATGAACCCCATCGGCGTCGTCGCGATTGGGCGGAACGAGGGGGAGCGGCTCCGCCGCTGCCTGGAATCGGTGGTGGGTCGTGTGCCCGTGGTCGTCTACGTGGACTCCGGATCGACCGACGGCAGCCGCGACCTGGCCCGCTCGCTGGGGGTCGAGGTGGTGGAGCTCGACCTGGCGCGGCCGTTCACCGCGGCCCGGGCCCGGAATGAAGGTTTGGCCACTCTCTGCCGGATCGCCCCCGACGTCCGCTTCGTGCAATTCGTCGACGGTGATTGCGAGATCGTCCCCGGCTGGCTGGAAGAGGGACAGCGGGTGCTCGAAAAACAGCCCGAGGTCGCTGTGGTCTGTGGACGTCGCCGGGAACGGTATCCCGAGAACTCTCCTTACAACCGGTTGGCCGATATCGAGTGGAATACCCCCGTGGGAGTGACACGAGCCTGCGGCGGCGACGCCATGATGCGGGTGGAGGCAGTTCGCGGCGTCGGAGGCTTCAACGGCTCGCTCATCGCCGGAGAGGAACCTGAGCTTTGTGTCCGGCTCCGCCAGGCCGGATGGTTGATCTTGCGGCTCGATGCCGAGATGACGCTCCATGACATGGCGATGACCCGGTTTGGCCAGTGGTGGCGGCGGGCGGAGCGCGCTGGCCATGCTTACGCCGAAGGGGCAGCCCTGCACGGCGGACCACCTGAGTACCACTGGGTACGAGAGGTTTGCAGCATCACGCTTTGGGGCCTCGCGCTGCCTCTGCTCATCCTAGGCCTGGCCTGGCCGACCGCCGGGACCAGTCTCCTGGCAGCGGCGGCTTACCCAGCTCAGTGGTTGCGGATCACCACCCGCGAACAAAGGCGCGGCATGCCGGCGCGGGATGCGAGGCTTTACGCCTGGGGTTGTGTCGTCAGCCGGTTTCCCAACGCCCTGGGAATGCTCCGTTACGTCGCCGGCCGGGTCCGGCGACGCCGCCCCACCCTGATCGAATACAAGGGAGACGCTCCCCCCCGCCACGCTGGTCAACCAAGATCCTACCCCGGGGCTTCCTGCCAATGAGCCAACCCACGTTTGCCGAGAAGACCGCCGTGACATCCGGAGACCTGATTCCTCAGCCCATTTTCCTCGTCGCCGCGGAACGGTCGGGAACCACGCTCCTGCGGATCATGATCGATCACCACCCCCAGGTCTCGTTCGCGCATCAATTTGAATATGCGGTGGATTACATGCCGGAGACCGGCGGCTGGCCGGATCTTCATCAATACTACGACGCCCTGGAACTTGACCGCATTTTCCAGGCCACCCGCTTCACGATCGACCGGAATCTCGACTATCCCCATCTGCTCGATTCCTTCCTCCGCCAGCAGCAGGCGCGGAAGGGGAAACCCATCGTCGGCACCACGGTTCACCGTCACTTCGATCGGCTCCTCCGCATCTGGCCGGACGCTCGCTTCATCCACATGTTCCGCGACGGCCGGGACGTGGCCCGGTCTTACATCGAAATGGGATGGGCGGGGAACATGTATACTGCCGTCGATGGTTGGATCACTGCTGAGAATCTTTGGCGGCGGATGAGCCAGGAGCTGGCGGCAGAGCGCTGGACCGAGGTTCGCTACGAGGACCTCGTCCGCGATCCCGAGGCCACGCTGAGCAAGCTCTGTGCTTTCATGGGGGTTCCGTACGACCCCGCGATGCTGGATTACCCGAATCACAGCACCTACAGCGCCCCTTCCCCGTCGTTCATCGCTCAGTGGAAACGGAAGCTGAAGCCCCGCCAGATCCAACTCGCCGAATCCCGGATCGGGCCGATGCTGCTTGAGCGAGGTTATGAGCTCAGCGGCTATCCTTCCCTGAGGATCTCGCGCGATCAGGAACGGTGGCTCCGGTGGCAGTGCCGCTGGCGGCGGATGATATTTCGCCGGCGGCTCTATGGCAATTCCTTGTATCTGGCCGACGTGATCTCCCGACGAACCGGCCCCCGTGCCTGGCGCGTCCAAGTCAAGAGACGAATCGACGGTGTCATTCAGAAAACCCTCAAATAGGTAAACAGACGCTCAAGCAGGCAGGAGAGGTTGGGATCATCGTCTCCACGAGTCGCTTTTCCACTTCCCGGTCAGGCAATCGCGCGGTGCTGTGCCGGGTTCCGGGAATCGCCGGAGACCCCGCTCCCGCCCCTTCTGTTGAGCTTCTTGACAACCCCCCCTCGCGCGTCGGCTTCGGCCAACGCTGCTCAAGGCGGGACAGGCCACCGGCTCAATTCCTTCTCGATTCCTTCCGTGCGAATTTCCTGCCCTCCATTCCCCGGCCGCTGGCCATGAGCCGCCAGGCCCCTGGGGGAACCTCGCGAGAACTCCTCAAAACTTTCCAAATTCATAGTTTGGTGCGTCACCGTGGCGTTCCTCCAGCGTAGCATCCAAGGGAGAACTCTGCTGATTGCCTCAAGCTCTGGGGAAGAATTGACCTGGCACCACGATCCCCCAATCGTTCTATGATTGAAAGTGCCAGGCACCGGTGAGCATTCCGTATTCCTGAAAGAATCTGCCTCGATCCAGCACCACCGAAAGTTCGTCACCATCTGCCGAATTTTGGGACAATCCCCAAGGCATCCGGCCGCGGCGTCGGGATTGGCCTTCTCTCTGGATGGGAACTGCGCTGTCCTATGATCGAAACCGAAGACAGGTCAAGCTCGCCTCTGCGGGTTCTGGAGGATGAAAACCCGCACTCCCGGACGAAACAGGACGCGGCATGGTCGGATCCTGATGAGGTCGTCTGCTCCGAGACGGTGATCCGGCCGCGACGGGGATGGTTAGCCATCGACTGGGCCGAGCTCTACGCTTACCGAGAATTGCTCTACTTCTTCGTCTGGCGAGACATCACGGCGCGGTACAAACAGACGGTTCTGGGGAGTGCGTGGGCGGTTTTGCAACCGCTGATCATGATGGGCATCTTCACCTTCGTGTCGCGGTTCGCCAAGATTCCGACCCCCTCGGTCGATGGCGTACCCCTCCCCTACCCGGTCTCCGTCTTCGCCGGACTGATCCCCTGGATGCTGTTTTCCCAGGGAATGCCCCAATCGGCCCTCTGCTTGGTCAATAACCAGCACATGCTCACCAAGGTCTATTTCCCGCGTCTGTTCATGCCGGTGGCGGCGGCGGCGGTCTTTCTGGTTGACGTGGTCATCGCGCTGGGGCTCTACTCGCTGATCTTGGTCGGCTACGGCATCACGCCCTCCTGGACTTGTGTCTTTTTGCCCTGCTTGATCCTGCTGACTTTGATCGGCACGCTGGGCTTTGGAGTGCTGCTCTCGGGGCTCACGCTGTTTTACAGAGATTTCCGGCACGTGGTCCCCTTCGTGGTCATGATCATGATGTACGTCACGCCGGTGATTTACCCGGCCAGCATGGTACCCCAGAAGTACCATTGGTTTCTGGCGTTCAACCCGCTGTTCGGCATCATCGACGCTTACCGGGGCATCATTCTGGGAGCACCGCTGGATCTTTCTTGCCTGCTCACCTCTGCGGTCTCTGCCGTCGTCTTGTTCGTCTTCGCCGTCTTCTACTTCCGGAGGTCCGAGCGCCGGTTCGCCGATTATGCGTAAGTCCGGATGTCTTGATCCGCCGCAGGTTCCTCCTCCAAATCAGGATCACGATCAATCACGATGAGTCGCCCGATCATCACCGTCGATGGCATCAGTAAGTGTTACACGCTTTATGGCTCGAGTGGGGTTGACCACCGGAAGCTTCGAAGCAACGCGTTCACGCTCCGCAACGCCGTCGGCGACACGTTCCACTCGGCCCGGCGGTTGTTCCGCCGAGATGGTGAGGAGTCTCGGCCGCGGAGCACGTCGTTTTGGGCCCTGCGCGACGTCTCATTCGAGGTTGAGCGGGGCCAGGTGGTCGGCCTGATTGGGCGCAACGGCGCTGGCAAGTCGACCCTGCTGAAGATCCTCAGCCGGATCACCGACCCGACGCGGGGAACCATCCGGCTGCGAGGGCGGGTGGCATCGCTCCTGGAAGTGGGAACCGGCTTCCACCCTGAATTGACGGGGCGGGAGAATATCTACCTCAACGGCGCCATTTTGGGGATGAGGAAGTCTGAGATCGACCGCAAGTTCGACCAGATCGTGGCGTTCTCGGAAATCGAGAAGTTCCTCGACACCCCGGTGAAGCGATATTCCTCTGGCATGTATGTCCGGCTGGCCTTCGCCGTGGCGGCTCATCTCGAGCCCGAGATCCTGGTCGTGGACGAGGTCTTGGCGGTGGGCGACTACGCCTTCCAGAAAAAGTGCCTGGGCAAGATGCGGGATGTCGCCGCGGGTGATGGGCGCACCGTGCTGTTTGTCAGCCACAATATGGGAGCGCTCAGCCAGCTCTGCGAAATCGGCGTCTTGCTTGAGCAAGGGGTTGTTCGGACGATCGGCCCGGTTCGCGAGGTGATCAAGACCTACATGCGCTCAGGGTTGAATCAGAACGCCGCCCAGGCCCGCTTCGAAATCGACCCCACCAAGCTTGGCCAGTTTCTCTCGGCCGAGATCCTCCACAGCGACGGCAGCCTCAGCTCCGATTTCAGTTGCGACGAGCCGATCACCATCCGGCTCACCTACGAGGTTCGCAAACCGGTGATGGGGAACTACCTGACCCTCTACCTTCAAAACCTCGAGGGGACACGGGTCCTTTTCTCCGACATCCGCGACACCGCTCCGGAGATCGACGAACGGCTGAACCCCGGCGTGCATACCTTCACGATCACGATCCCCGCCCGGCTGCTGGCACCCACGAGCTACCTCCTGACCGTCGGCAGCGCTAGCAAGTATACCGGCGTGATCGACCATCGCTACGACTGCTGCGAATTCACCCTCCGCGACCTGGCCACCCAAAACCAGTCGCGGCCAGGTGTCCTTGGCATTCAACTTCCCTGGAACCATGGGGCGGCGCCGCCGGTGGAAGTTGCCACCTGTTGACAGCTTGATCCTCCATCGCCGTCGCCGTGAAGTCGGCCGCCAGAAAGCCCCTCAAGACCGAGGTCCAGCAACCCCCGCTCTGGGATCACGGCAAACGGCAGCGCCCTACGGCCTTTGCCGACACGCGCACCGGTTCCCTGAAAAACCACGCATGGAATGACCTCAGGGGCCTTGAATCACCCTCCCGATTTCGCAAGGAACCACCAGCATGAAACCGACCGAAATGAAATCAGCCGCGATGCGGGAATTCGTCTCCAGGAAGACCGCGGGGCTCTTCCGCAAGCTCTCCCCTCAGCTCAAGAGCGACCACGCCCTCGCACACTACGCCCGCGCCAAGATCACCCCGATCCCCCCCACTCAGCCAGACACCGTCCGCAACATGCCGTTGACCGTTCTCGGAAGCCGGGGCATCGATCTGCATCTTGAGGAACAGCTCGCGCGAGTTGCTTCCTGGAGATCGGAGGAAAACCAAAAGCTCTTCGAGGAGATCCGCCAGGACCCCGCCCTGCGGATCAACGTGAGCGGCTTTTACAGCACGCCCGACGCCGAGATCTACGCGATGATGATCCTCGACCGGAAGCCGCGGCGGCTGATCGAGGTGGGCTCGGGCTATAGCACCCTCCTGGCCCGCAAGGTGATTCAGTATGGCGGCTCTCCGACCGAGCTCATCGCCATCGACCCCTGGCCCCGCACCGATGTCCAGGCGGCCGTCGACCGGCTTTACCAAATGCCTGTCGAACAGTCCCACCTCATCGACTTCGACTGGTCGCCCGAAGACCTGTTGTTTATTGACTCCAGCCACCTCTGTCGGACGCGCGGCGACCTGCCGTATCTCTACTGCCAGCTCCTTCCCTCGCTCCCAGCAGGGGTTTTGGTCCACGTCCACGATATCTATCTGCCCTACGACTATCCCAACCTGTATGACAAGTGGTGCTACAACGAGCTCTATCTGCTCGCTTGCCTGCTTGCCCATTCGCCCCGCTACCACACCGTGCTGGCAACCCACTGGCTGTCGCGCGAGCACCGGCAAGTCATGCTGGACACCTTCGGGCCCATGGTCAGCAAGGACGGTGATCTGAACTACAACGGCTGCTCCTTCTGGTTCGAGATCCGCGCCTAGTTGACCCGCACCCAGCGATGTTCCCCGCCCCTCTACAACCCGCAGGAAATCCAAGGTGAGTCAGCAGCTCACGGCAAACGCCCCCCTCATCGAGGATCCCCACCCCATGCCGCTGGCATACCAAGAGACCGACGGATCGACAAACGCCCAAACGTACAGATCGAGACCCACATCTGCCGGCGAACCTCACGTGGTCGCTTTGGTTTCCCCTGGCTGGCCCAAGGAGCGGTTTTCCAACGGAATCGTGACCTATACCACCAACATGCGCGACGCGCTCTCCCGTGGGGGCCTGCGGGTTTTCGTGATCGCCATGCGAATCCAGGATCAAGCGGCCATCGCCGACGACCCGGACGTCATTCCCCTCTTTCCACCTGTGGGATCCGCCGAGGCCCCCCCGGCCAGGCCGCTCCTGCACCAACTGGCACGGAAGCTGGCGCCGGAGCGAGAGCGCGAGTGGTGGTGGAGTACCGCGATCGTTCGGGCCGCTACCCGGCTCCAGCGAGAATCGGGGCTCCAACTGCTCCAGATGGAGGAGTCTTTCGGGTGGGCTCGATCAGTCATCCGCCGGTCTCCTGTGCCCGTCGTGGTGCGACTCCATGGCCCTTGGTTCCTCAACGGCGTTTTTGAGAACGTCGGAGACCGGGCCTTCCGACGCCGAGTCCGCAAGGAGGGAGAAACGATCCGAAAAGCTGCCGCCGTGTCGGCGCCGAGTCAGGATGTGCTCGACCGGGTCCGCCGCTACTACGACATACGCTTGCCTAATGCCGTGGTCATCCCGAATCCGATGTCGATCCCTCCCGAAGAGGACTGCTGGTCGCTCGAACGCTGCGAGCGAGACCGGATCGCCTTTGTCGGACGGTTTGACCGACACAAGGGAGGGGATCTCATCATCGACGCCTTCGGAAAGGTCCTGCAGCACCGTCCAAAGGCCCGGTTGACGTTCATTGGCAAGGATTCCGGCCTGGTGGATTCCTCCGGAACCGAGCAGACGCTCAAATCCTATGTTGAACAACGAATTCCTGGAAGCCTCGAAGACGGCCGCATCGAATGGCTGGGCGCTCAGCCCCACAACCAACTCAACACCTGGCGCAGGCAGGCCTACGTCACCGTGGTCCCCTCGCGGTACGAGACTTTCGGAAACACCCTGCGGGAAGCCATGGTCATCGGTTGTCCCGTAATCGCCTCCAACGTGGGAGGATTGGCGGAAGTCCTCAAGACCGAGGTGAACGGTCTGACATTTCGCGACGGCGATGCCGACGACCTAGCCCGAACCCTCCTGCGGCTGCTCGAAGACCCAGCCCTGGCCTGCCGCCTGGGACGCCAGGCTCGCCAGGATTGCGCAAGACTCTACGCTCCCGAACCCATCCGCGAGCAAACCCTGAACTTCTACCGTGAGACCCTAAACCGATGGCACACCGCAGGCAAGCATGGTGCCAAGTCGGAATGAGTCCTCGATCCTCCTGCAAAACCCTCAACCCCACGCTGCGGCACGGCGATCCGGCTATCTCTTCTGCCGGCTCTCCTCAAGCTGCCTCAGGAGTGCGCGGTTCCGGCAGCCATGGGTTCGCCGCTGGAAGCCTGAAGCCCCGCCAGGTCCCGGGGGTACCAGCGACCCATCGCCATGCCACGATGGGTGAGAATCAGTCGGGAATGAACCAGCGACTTGGGATAGTGCTCCCGCCAGAGCTTCCACGCCGCCTGCTCATCGGGACGAAAGGCATCATCGAGAAGAACGACGGCACCGGGCGCCAGATAGCCAGCCACCGTTGGCAGCGAGGCGAACCGGCCGACGGTGTGGGGAGGACCATCAATCAAACAGAAGTCGAACGCCTCAGCGGCCGCCAACTCGGCGCGGACCGATGGGGGGAGGCGATAACCTTGCATCGACTTCCCGAAGACCAGTCGCTCGTCAATCGGCGCGTGGACCAACCGTACGTATTTGGCGAGACCCCGTTCCTCCAGAGATTTCCGGGTAGCCTCCATCCAATGGCCATCGTGATCGATGGACCAGATCAACGGAGCCGGTCTGCCCCCCTGGTCGTGCCGTGCTGCATAGTCCGCGAAGATGATCGTACTGGTCCCGCTGCCACACTCGATGATCCTCCTCGGTTGCGTGGTTTCCACCATGTGGTAAAGCAGGAGTCGAGTCTGGGAACTGATGGTCCAGTCATTCCGCGACGTGACCAGGCCGAGCCGACGCAGGGGATGCGATTCCTCCAGCAGAGAGCGGGCGCGCTCCTCTCCCGGATTCAGAACTCGAAACCGCAGCCAGCGATTCGTGGCCCAGAGGGTCATGGGCCAGAGCGGTTGGGAAACCGACCAGATCTTTCCCCGGATCAGGGATCGCTCATAGCTTCGAGCCATCACATGTCCAAGCTGCGCAGATAATCGAGATTTTATGCTCATGAATGCATCTTAGCTTGAACCAAAAGACCGCGGCCCCGGGGGGGTGCCGACAAAGGGGCCTCATTTTAGCATCTCGAGCAGGGAAGGGGTATGAATTCCCCGGTGCCCGCGAAGAAATTTGGGAGAGATTGGGGCAGATTCGTGGCCCGTTAGGCTGCGGCTGAGAATTTGAGAAAAGGAGCGTGGAGCCCTTCCCCGGAGTCCTCGAAGATCCTACGTTTAGACTAGGCCATTCTCTGCGCAAAGCCGCCAGCGTGGAGGGTTGAAAGGCCGAGGGGGTGGTGGGACGCTCCCTTCAGCGTCTGCCACTCAGGCGGTCAGTTTGAGATCAGCGAAGCACACTGTGGATTTCCTCGTTCCTCTTGCCCTGATCGGTTGGATTCCTCTCTGCGTTGGGCTGTTCGCCGTGCTCCCGGCGCGCCGCGCGGTCATTGTCGCCATCATTGCGGCCTGGCTTTTTTTGCCCCCAGCCACTCTTTTGCTGCCCGGCTTTCCCGACTACTCCAAGTCGACAGCCGCCACCCTTGGGATTGTTCTGGGCACCCTGATTTTTGAACCCGGGAGGCTCCTGGCGTTTCGTTTCCGCTGGTTCGATCTGCCGATGCTCCTCTGGTGCCTCTGCGGCTTCGCGTCATCCGCGGCCAATGGATTGGGAATGTACGACGGACTTTCAGCGCTCTTCAGCAAGATCATTGTCTGGGGCCTTCCCTACCTGATCGGAAGGCTCTACTTCAATACGCCCGAGGCTTTGAAAGAACTGGCAATCGGCATCATCATCGGCGGCATTGTGTATGTTCCGCTCTGCCTGTTCGAGATCCGAATGAGTCCTCAGCTCTTGAGACGGATTTATGGAATCGGCAAGTGGCATGGGATGCGGCTGGGGGGCTACCGTCCCAATGTGTTCTTCAAGACGGGGCTGGAGCTCGGCTTGTGGATGACGGCGGTTTCCATGACGGCGGTTTGGCTGTGGCGTTCGGGGACGATTCGGAAAATCGGTCTGTTCTCCTTCGGCGCGGTGGTGGTGCCGGTGTTGCTGATCACCACGGTTCTGTGCCGCTCGACAGGGGCGTTGTTCCTCTTGCTCGTGGGTCTGACCATCCTGTTTCTGAGCACCCGGTTCAACACCAAATGGCTCCTGTTCGCCCTCCTCTTGACGGCGCCTCTGTACTATGCCGTCCGGATCCCAAACTACTGGAATGGCGAGCCGTTTGGGGATTTGACCCGGACCTATCTGGACCCTGCCCGAGCCCAGTCGTTCGAATTCCGACTTCAGATGGAGAATATCCTGGCCCACAAAGCCATGCAGCAGCCAATCTTGGGCTGGGGGGGATGGGGGCGTAACCGGGTGACTGACAAAACGGGACGCGATATCGCGCCGACCGACGGGATGTGGATCATTCACCTCGGGGTGCATGGCCTCGTTGGGCTCTCCCTTTGGACGACGGCGATGCTCCTTCCTTCGTTTCTCTTCGCGCTGCGGTATCCGGTCCGGCAGTGGCACGACCCCACCATTGGCTCGATGGCTGTCCTCGCTGTGCTCATTTGCCTCTATCAGATTGATTGCCTGATGAATGGGTTTGTCAATCTCATCTATATCACGGCCGCGGGCGGTTTGATGTGTGCGCTCCCGCCGCCGCGCTACGGGGAGGATGAGCTGAGCCGGAGCGTGTCGGGCGACCTCCAGCGGCGGCGGGACGTAGGGGCTTTTACCCTTGAAGGAGACCTCCCGGGCAACGGACAGGGTCTGGACGAGACAGACTGGTCTCAGGAAGAGCTCTTTGATCCTGCGCTTGCCGCTCCCCAGTACCGCCTGGCCGAGCGATATGAACGACTGGCAAGATCGCTCCGCGCCCAGGGTCAGCTCCGCGATGCACGGGCGGCCTGGACCCACGCTTTCGACCTTCTCACCGGACTGGCTTCGAGCCATCTCCACATCACTGCGTATCGGACGCGACAGGCGGACTGTGCCAACAACCTTGCCTGGTTTCTGGTCAGCGAGCCTGGCTCCGAAGTGAGTGATCCACACCTGGCGGTCCAGCTCGCCACTCGGGCAACCCAAACCGAACCGTCGAATGCCACTTACTGGAATACATTGGGAGCTGCGCGCTGCCGCGCCGGAGATCCCTCAGGCGCGATTGCGGCCCTGGAACACTCCCTGGCCCTGACAGACGGCGGCACGGCCTTTGACCATCTCTTCCTCGCCCTGGCCCATGCTCAGCTCGGTCTGCATGACCAGGCCGGCTTCTGGTGCGCTCAGGCTGACCGTTGGATCCAGCAGCGAGGGGCCAATCACCCCGAACTCCTCCGCCTCCGAGACGAGGTCCACGCCAGACTCGCCTCCCACCCAGCAACTTCGGGAACGGCTAGCTGAAGATTCAGGAACGGCCAGCTGAAGAGGGATCTGGATCCCTCTGGGGAAAGCGGTTCGCTGGTCCGCTCCCGCTGAACCCTGCGCTGGTGCTCCCGCTTGCCCTGCTGGACTGTCCCCCTCCCTCACACTCGCTCGCCTCGCCACCCATGAAGACTCCGAGTTCTCCCTTCCAAAACACTTGGATTTTCGTCCTGGCGTGCTATCTTGATTTGCCTTGATGGGAACAGCATTGTCCATCAATGGAAACCATCGTTCTGCATCGGTCCATCGTCTGTAACCGACCTTGGAGATGTGTTTCTTCGCGGCAGCATGATGTATTCCGAGCGAAACCCAGGTGAGCCGGTATCGGAATTGGGAGCTAGAACCGGTTCACAATCCTCGCCGGTCGCCGTAATTCTCAGCGACGGGGATTGGTGAAGACGAGGTTTGCCGAGCAGGATCCCGTGGTAGGACGCGGGGCGGATTCGGCTCCCGGAATCTGAGAGATTCCCGTCCCCGGCTTTCCCATCGAACAGGGAAGCCGTCGCGCCATACTTTTTCGCACCATGCTTCTGAGAATCGACGCTGTCCCGAACCTAGATTGACGATTTGGAATCACCGTGCTAAGCTAAGCCTCAATTTGCGACTTCTGCAAGATGCACGCATGGAATCCAAGTCAGACGAAGCCGCCATTTGAGACGCAGCGTTGGGCAGGTCGGAGCACACCACGGAGAACTCAGACTGATGAGCACTCTGTCCTCATCGACCAGAACACCCCTTGCAACGGAATCGGCTGAATTGGCGACGATCGCACAGGATGAGCTTCAGCGGCCGGTTTCCGCAACCGCCCTGGACAGTCTGTCCCTTGTCCTCAAGCGAACCATCGACTTCAGTGGGGCCCTCGTGGGATTGCTGTTGCTGGCTCCTGTGATGCTCTTTGTTGCCTTTTTGATCCGGGTTGACTCCCCAGGCCCGATCTTCTTCCGTCAGCTGCGTCGCGGCCGCGGGGGACGGCTCTTTTGGGTGCTCAAGTTCCGGACCATGGTGGTGGATGCGGAACAGCGGCTCAAAGAGCTCGAAAAGAAGAACGAATCCGCTGGTGGAGTGCTGTTCAAGCTTCGCGACGATCCCCGTGTCACCCCTCTTGGCCGCTTCCTGAGGCGCTCCAGCTTGGATGAGCTTCCCCAGTTGATCAACGTGCTCCGGGGGGAGATGAGCCTGGTGGGTCCTCGTCCGCTCCAGCTTCGAGATAGTGAGAAGCTTCAAGCGCTGGATCCCGTCGGCTACGCACGCCGGCTGGAGGTGATGCCGGGCATCACCGGCCCCTGGCAAGTGGGGGGACGGAGCGACGTCGATTACGCCCGCATGGTCGAGATGGATCTGGAATATGTCAGCAACCAGTCTCTCGGCCTTGATCTCTGGATCATCCTCCGGACCTTCGTCGTGGTGCTGAGAGGCCGCGGCGCTTACTGATCAACGCCTCAACCCCACCCGATCTTGCGAATTTTCAACCAGTGCCT
>Ga0308411_10001067_pt1 | contig 18558 bp, 18 predicted proteins | sample HotsprottomLayer_2_FD_203530 | JGI IMG/M metagenome (GOLD analysis project Ga0308411, IMG submission 203530) | Hot spring phototrophic mat microbial communities from Octopus Spring, Yellowstone National Park, Wyoming, United States -... | ecosystem: Environmental > Aquatic > Thermal springs >...
GCCTCGTCGGTGTAGAAGTGCAGGATGCCACGGGCGAGCTGGTCGTAGGCGATGCCGGTCTCCCGCCGCAGCTCGCGCAACGCCTCGCGGCTGTAGCGCGCGAGGGCGAGCAGGTGCCGGGTGTTCTCGCGCGTGCGGCCCGGCAGGCACTCCCACAGGAAACGCGCGCCCCACGCCCACTGCCGCCAGTCGGCGCGCGGGCGAAACCGAAGCGGCGCGTCCGGGCGTCCGAGCCACTGCAGGATCTTCGCCGGTGCGTCCGGGTTGGCCCATGGCGCGGCGTTGCTCGCCGAGATCTGCCCGCCGTTGGCGAAGCTCGTCTCGAGCCCGGCCGCGCCCTGCCGCTCGAGCACCGCGACCTCGTGCCCGGACCGAGCGAGATACCACGCCGCGGTGGTGCCGACGACGCCCGCGCCGAGGACCAGGATTCTCATGACAGCCGCATGTCACCCGAAGCGTTCGACCGCGGTCGGTGCGGCCGGTTCGGGGGCGGGCGAGGGCGTGCGCCGCCTACTTGCCGTTGTAGGCGACCACCCGCTGGCGCTGCTCGCCGAGCCCCTGGATGCCCAGGGTCACGACGTCGCCCGGCTTGAGCCAGATCGGCTCGGGCTTCTTGCCCATGCCGACCCCGGGCGGGGTGCCGGTGGTGATGATGTCGCCCGGCATCAGCGTCATGTAGTGAGACACGTGCGACACCAGCTTCGCCACCGAGAAGATCATCGTGCGCGTGTTGCCGGTCTGCATCCGCTCGCTGTTGACGTCGAGCCACATCTCGAGCACCTGCGGGTTGGGGATCTCGTCGGTGGTCACCAGCCACGGCCCGATCGGCCCGAAGGTGTCGCAGCCCTTGCCCTTGTCCCACTGGCTGGTGGCGAGCTGGAAGGCGCGCTCGGACACGTCGTTGACGATCGTGTAGCCGGCCACGTAGTCGAGCGCCCGCTCCTCGGGAACGTACTGCGCCTTGGTGCCGATGACCACGCCGAGCTCCACTTCCCAGTCGAGCTTGGTCGAGCCCTTGGGCTGGATGATGTCGTCGTTGGGGCCGTTGATCGAGGTGGTCGCCTTGAGGAAGACGATCGGCTCGGAGGGAACCGGCAGGTTCGCCTCGGCGGCATGGTCGCTGTAGTTGAGCCCGATCGCCACGAACTTGGTGATCCCGGTGTAGGGCACGCCGAAGCGCGGCTCGGTCTTGATCAGCGGCAGCGACTCGGGCCTGATCTTGCGCAGCTTGGCGAGCCCTTTGGGCGAGATCGTGTCCTGATCGATGTTCGAGAGCACCCCGGACAGATCGCGCAGCATGCCCTGCGAGTCGATCATGCCGGGCTTCTCGAACCCGTTCTTGCCATAGCGACAAAGCTTCATCTTTTTCGTCTCCAGTTGCGGGGCTTGTCTTGCGGACGCGCCGCCGGTCCCGCTGCCGCCGGGGAACCGCGCGTCCGCCGAGATCGGTTGTCAGGCGAGGGTGCTTCCCCTTTCGCAGTCGCGCTCAGATCGTCATGCCGCCGTCCACGGAGAACGTGGTGCCGGTGGCGAACGAGGATTCGTCGGAAGCGAGATAGACGAACAGCGGCACCAGGTCGTCCACCGTCGCGAGCCGCCCCATCGGCTGGCGCGCGATGAAGTCCTTGCGCGCCTGGACCGGATCGGGGAAAGCGTTGATGCGCTCGCGCAGGCTCGGCGTATCGACCGTGCCCGGGCACACCGCGTTGCAACGGATGCCCTGCTTCACGTAGTCGGCGGCGATCGCCTTGGTGAAGCCGATCACCGCCGCCTTGGTCGAGCCGTAGGCGAGGCGGTTCGGCAGCCCGCGCAGGCTCGAGGCGACCGAGGCCATGTTGATGATCGAGCCCTTCTGCCGCGCGAGCATGCCGGGCAGGAACGCCCGCACCAGCCGGTACATCGACTTCACGTTCACGTCGAAGCTGAAGTCCCAGTCCCGTTCGCTGCACTCGAGGATCGTGCCGTGGTGGACGTAGCCGGCGCAGTTGAACAGCACGTCGATCGCGCCCACCTCGCGCGCCACCCGCTCGACCGCGGCGCTGTCGGTCACGTCGAGCGCTCGCGTCTCGATGCCGGCGCTGCCGCGCAGCGACTCGAGCAACGCGGGATCGCGGTCGGTCGCCCAGACGCGCGCGCCTTCGGCCGCGAACGCGACCGCCGCCGCACGGCCCATGCCCTGTCCGGCTGCGGTGATGAAGGCGGTCTTGCCCCTGAGGCGCTCGCCCACGATTGGCTTCCTCCTTTAGAGCGTCTTGTTCTGGCAACCTGTCGCAAGTATAGCAGCCGCATTTCGCGCTGCGGCATTCCCGATTCGCCGACACTGCCATTTTTATTCTTTGAATCAGATGCTTGGAAACGATTCCCCGGGAAGGATGGGACGCTGCCGGCACCTGCGCCGCGTCGCCGCCGTGCTAGCGCTCGCGGTCGGCACGCTCGGCGCGGGGGCCGGGATCGCGCAACCGCGGATCACGGTATGGTTCCCGCGCGCCACCTACCCGGCCGAGGACCAGGCGCTGCAGGAGGTGGTCCGGAGCTTCGAGGCGAAGTCGGGCGTCAAGGTCGATCTCGTGCGCCATTCGCCGGCGGAGATCGTCGCGAAATCGGTGGCCGCGGTCGCGGCCGGCAACCCGCCCGAAGTGGGGTTCGGTTTCGCCTACGACTTCAGCGTCACCGGCAAATGGGCGTTCGAGGGCCGGCTGGCGAACCTGGACGAGGTCATCGAGCCGATCGCCGGCCAGTTCCTGCCGGGCCCGCTCGCGACCACGCGGCTGCTGAACGGCAAGACCGGCCGCGTCGCCTACTACGCGGCGCCGGTCCAGATGCAGCTCGCTCACATCCACTACTGGGCCGACTTGGTCGAGGCGGCGGGATTCCGGGAATCGGACATCCCGAACGACTGGAACCGGTTCTGGGCTTTCTGGTGCGACAAGCTGCAGCCGGCCCTGCGCGCGCAGGGGAGCCGGGTGTACGGCATCGCCCACCCGGCGGGCGCGCAGGGCACCGACACGCTGTACAGCTTCCACGTATTCATGAACGCGCACGACGTCGAGGTGGTCGATGCGGAGGGCAAGCTGGTGCTCGACCAGCCGCGCAACCGCGCCGCGCTCGCCCGGGCGCTCGCCGACTACGCGAGCATCGTCGCGAAGGGCTGCTCGCCCGCCTCGTCGTTGAGCTGGGGCGACGTCGAGAACAACCTGCAGTTCGCCAGCCGCTCGGTCGCGATGACGCACAACGCCACGCTGTCGATCCCGGTGGCGCAGCTCGACACGATCAACCGCGCCACTTCGACGCCCGAGCAACGGGAGGCCGCGCGCGTCAACTACCACGAACGGATCCGCACCCGCGGCTTCCCTGCGAAGCCCGGCGGCGCCAAGCTGCCGAGCCTCGCCGCGGTGAAGACCGCGGTGGTCTTCGCGGACGCGAAGAATCAGCAGCAGGGCAAGGCCTTCCTCGCCTTCTTCCTCGAGGAGGAGCGGCTGCAGGCGTTCGTCGAGGCGTCGGCGGGGCGCTGGGTGCCGGTGACCAAGCGAGCGTCGGTCGCGCCGTTTTGGACCGACGGGAAGGATCCACACCGCAAGGCCGTCCAGCAGCAGGTGTCGGAGGGGCTCGCGTTCTTCCCGTTCGTGCGCAACTGGCGGCTCACGATCGCCAACGCGGAGAACGTCTGGGCGCGCGCCATCGCGCGCATCGTGAAGGACGGCGCCACGCCGGAGGCGGCGGCGGACGAGCTGATCGAGCGGCTGAAGCGGATCGTGGCCGAGTAGCGCGTGGCGTCCGCCGCGCCGGGTGGCGTAATCTACGCGCTACCCGCGCGCCGGGCGCCCCCGGGAACCGCATGGACGATCTGACGAGACGACTGGCCGCCTGTTACACCGGCGCGATCCACGACGTGCTGCGGGCCATGGGCCACGAGCGGGTCGTGCTGCCGCCAGCCATCCGTCCCCTGGACCCGGCGCGCAAGCTCGCCGGGCCGGTGTGGACCGTCGCCGGGCACATCGACCGCACCAAGAGCGCCCACGAGACGCTGCTCGGGTGGACCGGGCTCCTGTCGAAGGCTCCGCCCGGACGAGTCGTCGTGTGCCAGCCGCACAACGACGAGGTCGCGCTGATGGGCGAGCTCTCCGCCGAGACGCTGAAGGCGAAAGGCGTGCTCGGCTACCTGGTGGACGGCGGCTGTCGCGACGCCGAGCTGATCCTCGCGATCGGTTTCCCGGTGTTCTGCCGCTTCCTCACCCCGAGCGACATCGTCGGCCGCTGGATCCCCGACCGCTTCGGCGAGCCGGTCACCATCGGCGCGGTGACGATCAGCGACGGCGACTACCTGCTCGGTGACCGCGACGGGGTGGTGGTGGTGCCGGGCGCGGTGGCCGCGGAGGCGATCGCCCGCGCCGAGGAGGTGGCCGGGACCGAGAGTGCGATGCGCCGCGCGCTGCTCGACGGCATGGACCCGGTCGACGCGTACCTCAAGTATGGGAAGTTCTGACCGGCGGCGCGCGCCGCGCGCGCGGGCCGGGTGAGCGGGCCACCGGGCACCGGCGCGCGGCGCCGCCTCGCTTACGCGCTGCTGTTGCTCGCGCCGGCGCTGTGGTCTGCGAATCTGCTCGTCGCGCGCTGGTCGGCCGAGTGGTTCCCGCCGCACGCGCTCGCCTTCTGGCGCTGGCTGATCGCGCTCGCGCCGATGCTCGCCCTGTCGGGCGCGGCGCTGTGGCAGCGGCGCGCGGAGGTGCGCCGGGAGTGGCGCGACCTGCTGGTGCTCGGCGCGCTCGGCATGTGGGTGTGCGGCGCGTTCGTGTACATCGGCGGGCGCACCACCACTGCGACCAACATCGGCCTGATCTACGCCGGCGTGCCGGTGCTGATCATGCTGCTCTCCGCCGCGGTGTTCCGGGAGCGGCTCGCGGGCGCGCAGATCACCGGCGCGGCGGTCGCGCTCGCGGGCGTGCTCGCGATCATCTCGAAGGGCGATCCGGCGGCGCTCGTGCAGCTCGACTTCGTCGTCGGCGACCTCTGGATCGCGACCGCCGCGGCCGGCTGGGCGGTGTACTCGATCTGGCTGCGCTATCGCCCGTCGCGGCTCGATCCGGCGGTGCGGTTGGCGGCGATCACCGCGGCGGGCGTGGCGGTGCTCGCGCCGCTCACGCTCGTCGAGAGCGTCGTGGTCGGCGTGCCCGCGCTCGACGCGCGGTCGGTGGCCGCCGCGCTGATCGTCGGCCTGCTGCCGGGGTTCGGCGCCTACCAGGCGTGGTCGTGGCTGATCCGGGAGATCGGCGCGAGCCGCACCGGGCTGATCCTGTACATGACCCCGGTCTATACCGTGATCCTCGCCTGGATCCTGCTCGGCGAGGTGCCGCGCTGGTATCACGCGGTCGGTGCGGCGCTGGTGCTCGGCGGGGTGTTCCTCGCCAGCCGGCCGGCGCGCGGCTGAGGGGCGGGTTGCGCGGTGCAGCTTGCACGTCGCGTGCGCCAACGTATACATTGTTGCGGCCGTTGAGGGATTCGTCGCCCCGTGACCGAACGCGAATTCGGCATTTCCCTGGACGAACTGCGCTTCGTCGGCACCGGCCTGCGCCGCCCGGAGTGCGTGCTGGCGGTCGCCTCCGGCGACCTCTACAGCGCCGACTGGCGCGGCGGGGTCGCGCGAGTCCGCCCCGACGGCTCGCACGTGCTGTACTCAGGCGGGCTCCCGGGCGGCCGGCCGCTGCGCCCGAACGGCATCGCGATCCGGCGCGACGGGTCGTTCCTGCTCGCCGACCTCGGCGAATCGGCGGGCGGCGTGTTCCACCTGACCCGTTCCGGTCAGGTCGCGCCTTTCCTGGAGCAGGTGGACGGCGTGGCGCTGCCGCCGACGAACTACGTCGGCATCGATGCCGCCGAGCGCGTGTGGATCACGGTGAGCACGACCAAGGTGCCGCGCGCGCTCGACTACCGGCCCGACTGCGCCTCGGGCTTCATCGTGCTCGCCGATGCGCGCGGCGCCCGGATCGTTGCCGACGGCCTCGGCTACACCAACGAGGCGATCGTGAGCCCGGACGGCGCGTGGCTCTACGTGAACGAGACCTTCGGGCGCCGCCTGTCGCGCTTCCCGATCCGGCCCGACGGCAGCTTGGGCGCGAAGGAGGTGGTCACCCGCTTCGGCAAGGGGACCTTTCCCGACGGACTCACCTTCGATGCCGAGGGTCACGTCTGGATCACGAGCGTGGTGTCCAACCGCGTGATCCGCGTCGCGCCCGACGGCGCGCAGGCGCTGGTGCTCGAGGACTGCGACCCGGGGCACGTCGACTGGTGCGAGCAGGCGTATCTCGCCGGCACCATGGGACGGCCGCACATGGACCGCGCGGCGGGGCGCGTGCTCAAGAACGTTTCGAGCCTCGCGTTCGGCGGCCCCGACCGGCGCACCGCCTACCTCGGCTGCCTGCTCGGCGACTCGATCGCAGCGTTCGAATCGCCGGTCGCGGGCGCGCCGCCGGCGCACTGGACTTGGGCGTGAGCGCGATGCGCGCGACCGCCTCGGCCCGCACGCGCGCCAAGCGGCGGCTGCCGCTGCGCCGCAGCTCGCTGGTCGATGCGGTGTACGCCGAGATCCGGCGCCGGATACTCGACAATGTCTACCCGCCGGGGTTCCAGGCGCTCGAGCAGGCCCTGGCCACCGAGCTCGGCGTGAGCCGCACGCCGTTGCGCGAGGCGCTGATCCGGCTGCAGAAGGAGGGGCTCGTCGAAGTGGTGCCGCGGCACGGTGTGCGCGTGTTGCCGGTCTCGCCGACCGACATGAAGGAGATCTACGAGATCCTCTCGGCGCTCGAGTCGCTGGCCGCCGAGCTCGCCGCCCGGCGCCGGCCTTCCGATGCCGAGCTCGCACCGCTCGAACGGGCCTCGCGCGACATGGCCCGCGCGCTCGAGGCCGACGACCTCGACGCCTGGGCGGAAGCCGACGAGCGCTTCCACCGGAAGCTCGTCGACCTGTCGGGCAACCGGCTGCTGGTGCAATCGGTGCTGAGCTTCTGGGATCGCGCGCATCGCGCCCGGCGCTTCACGCTGCGCCTGCGTCCGAAGCCGGTGAGCTCCACCCGGGAGCAGACCGCGCTGATCGAGCGGATCCGCGCCGGCGACCCGCAGGGCGCGAACGAGCTCAACCGCGCGCACCGCGAACGCGCGAGCCGCGAGCTGCTCGCGATCCTCGAACGCTATCGGCTCCAGCAGCTCTGACCTCCGACCCCTGCCCTCCACCCATCCGAGATGCACACCTTTCACATCGTGGTCCTGCCCGGCGACGGCATCGGCGTCGAGATCATGGACGCCTGCCTCGCGCTGCTCGATCGCCTCGCGCCCAGGGCCGGCGGCTTCCGGCTCGCCTTCGAGCATCACCGGGCCGGGGCGACGCTCTACCGCGAGACCGGCGTTTCGCTCCCGGAGGAGACCGCGCGCGCGTGCGAGCGCTGCGACGCGATCCTGTTCGGTGCGATGGGCTTGCCCGACGTACGCACGCCGGAAGGCACCGAGATCGCGCCGCAGCTCGAGCTGCGCCACGCGCTCGACCTCTACGCGGGCGTGCGTCCGATCCGCGCGATCCCGGGCATCCCGCTGCCGCTCGCCGACCCGCGCGCGCGGCAGATCGACCTGGTGCTGGTGCGCGAGCAGAGCGAGGGCTGGTTCTACGGGCGCTACCACCCGCGCGAGCTGCCGGCGGCCACCGATCACGCGGCGTACGACCTCGGCCGGATCACGCGCCGCGGCTCGGAGCGGCTGTTCGAGTTCGCGTTCCGCCTGGCCGCCCGGCGCCAGGCGCGCAACCCGGCCAAGGGGCGCGTCACCTGCGTCGACAAGGCGAACGTGCATCGCGGCTTCGCGCTCATGCGCAAAGTGTTCTGGGAGGTGGCCGCGCGACATCCCGGCATCGCGGCCGACGACGCCTACGTCGACGCGATGGCGCTCGATCTCGTGCGCAAGCCGTGGGCGTACGACGTGCTGCCGACCGAGAACCAGTTCGGCGACATCCTGTCCGACCTCGGCGCCGCGCTGATCGGCGGCATGGGCCTCGCGCCGTCGGCCGACCTCGGCGACGAGCACGGGCTCTTCCAGCCCGCCGGCGGCACCGCGCCCGACATCGCCGGCCAGGGCATCGCCAATCCGACCGCGATGTTCCTTTCGGCGGCGATGATGCTCGACTGGCTCGGCGAGCGTCACGGCGTGCCGCAGTGCGTGGAGGCCGCGCGGCGCATCGAGTCGGGCGTGGACCAGGTGTTCGGGAGCGGTCGCGTCCTGTCGGCGGAGTTCGGCGGGCGCGACGGCACCGCGGCGATCACGCGCGCCGTGATCGATACGCTCTGATCGGGCGGATGGCCAAGCTCCGCGTCGCGGCGGTCGGCGCCGGCTACTTCAGCCAGTTCCACTACCTCGGCTGGCGCAACATCGCCGAGGTCGAGCTCGCCGCCCTGTGCGACGCCGATCTCGGCCGGGCCGAGACGGCCGCGGCGCGCTTCGGGGTGCCGCGCGCATTCGACCGCTTCGAAGCGATGCTCGAGGCCACGCGGCCCGACCTGGTCGATCTGGTCGTGCCGCCGTCATCGCAGCGCAGGCTGGTCGAGGCCGCGCTCGCGCGTCGGATCCCGACGATCTGCCAGAAGCCCTTCGGCACCGACCTCGCCGACGCATCGGCGATGGCCGACCTCGCCGACCGCGCGCGCGTGCCGCTCGTGGTGCACGAGAACTTCCGCTGGCAGCCGTGGTACCGCGAGGCCAAGCGCCTCGTCGATCGCGGCCAGCTCGGCACGCTGCACGCGGTGGCGTTCCGGCTGCGCCCCGGCGATGGCCAGGGGCCGCACGCCTACCTCGACCGCCAGCCTTACTTCCAGACCATGCCCCGCCTGCTGGTGGTGGAGACCGCGATCCACTGGATCGACACCTTCCGGTTCCTGATGGGCGAGGTCGAAGCGGTGTACGCGCGCCTGCGCCGGCTCAACCCGGCGATCGCCGGCGAGGACGCCGGCTACATCGTGTTCGAGTTCGCGAGCGGCGCCACCGGGCTGTTCGACGGCAACCGCCTCAACGACCATGTCGCCGACAACCCGCGCCGGACGATGGGCGAGATGTGGCTCGAAGGTTCGGGCGGCGTGCTGCGCCTCGACGGCGAGGCGCGGCTGTGGTGGAAGCCGCACCACGGCGCCGAGGTCGAGCACGCCTACGACCGCGGGCCGAGCGACACGTTCGGTGGCGGTGCGTGCGAGCGCCTGCAGCGCCACGTGGTGCGCCACCTGCTCGCCGGTTCGCCGCTCGAGAACACCGCGCGCGACTATCTCGCCAACCTGCGCGTCCAGGAGGCGGTGTACCGGTCGCACGCCGAGGGTCGCCGGATCGGGCTCGCCGGGTTCGAACCACGCGAGCCGGTGGCATTCGCGCCATGACCGGACCGCGCGGTAACGAGTGCTAGACTGCGCGCCGATGCAGCGCTACACGCAGCAACGCAACGCGATCCTGAACGCCCTGGTGGCGGCGGCGCGACCGATGTCCCCGCAGGAGGTGCTGGTGGCGGCGCGCGAGGCCACGCCATCGCTCGGCATCGCCACGGTTTACCGCAACCTGAAGCTGCTGGTCGGCGACTCGCTGGTTCACGCGGTCGAGCTGCCGGGCGAGCCGCCGCGCTACGAGGTCGCCGATCTCGGTCACCACCACCACTTCAAGTGCACCGCGTGCGACCGCGTGTTCGACGTCGGCGAGTGCGTCGCCGACCTGAAGCGGCTGCTGCCCGCCGGCTTCACCCTCGAGCGGCACGACATCACGCTCTACGGTCGGTGCCGCGACTGCGGCGCCGGCGCGCGCCCCCGGCCGCGGCGATAGGCGGGAGCGCGCTCACCAGAGCGCGTCGATCGCGAGCAGCACGCGCGGCGCGTCGGCCGGAGCGACCGTGGGCGAGCGGTGCAGCACCCCGCCCCCGCTCCGTCCAGGCCACAGATCACCCTTCAATAGCAGCACCTCGAACGGCGCGGCCGTTACGACCGCTCCCCCGGGCTCGATCCACTCGGAGCCGGGCCCGCGATACGTGCACAGCAAACGGAGCGCCACTCGGTCGGCGTGGAAGCGCGGACACATCGCGCGGTCGAGCACCTCCAGGCGGACACCGACACGCGGACAGCCGACGAGATCGGCGAACAGCTCCCCGAGCACTCGGACGTCCCGGTCGAGCGCCTCGCGGCCAGCGCCGCTCGGCAGGATCGGCACGATGCCGTCGGATCCGGGCCGCAAGACCAGGCTCGCCGAAGCGAGCGTGCCGGCAACCACAGCGGCGTCGAGGTACCGCGTGATCTCGCTGCACGGGGCACGCGTCAGCGTCGCCGCGCCCACTTCGGGCTCGAACAGCGCGACCAGCTCCGCCGCCGACGCGACCCGGACCGTGCCGCCGACCCGGGCCGGCGCCTCGACGCCGCTCACCGCGCGGCCGCGCCGCTGCGCCGTCGCGTCACCGCGCCGAGCACCAGCAACCCCGCGAGGAGCATCGCGTAAGTGCCGGGCTCGGGCACGGCGAGGGCGATCACCGAGGCTTCGAACGCGCCGGCGGCGAGCCCGTTATTGAAGACGATGTGGAACGGCAGGCTGTCGAGGTAGGGCCCAGGCACGAGCCCGGCCGCGGTCCGAGAAGTGAGCTGCAGCGTGATCAGATAGGCGCCGACCGGCGAGGTTGCGCCGGGAACGAGCTCGAAGTCGAGGTGCCGGTGGATGTTGCCGGCGGCGTTGAACTGGCCGATCGCGCCGTCCGGGGCCGCAACGCCGGCGGCGCTGAAGAACGTCTTGCTGCCGAGCGCGTCCTCCACGGTCACGCTGGTACCGGCCGGCCCGGTCACCCACGCCGAACCGTTCCAGAACCCGAGCGCGCCGAGCCCCCGGTACCAGAGCTGGCTGAACGGAGCGAACGCGCCGTCTTCGTGATCGAAGCCTGGATCGTCGGTCTTGAACGGCCCGCCGGCGAAGTCGCCAAAGTCGCCCTCGAAGATCTTGTAGCCGGTGGCAAACGCGGTGGGCACCTCGTTCAGCACGACCAGCCGGCCGGCGACCAGCCCGGGAAAGATGTCGCCCTGGTGCAGGCCATCGGCCAGCGCGGTGCCGCTCATCGCGGCGCCGGCGGCGAACGCGAGCGCGGTCATCAACCTCCGGATCTGCGGTTTCATCGTTGGCGACTCCTGTTGCTAATAGCGCGATCCGCCTCTTGCGGTGCGCGGATTTCCAAACTTTATGGTAATGATGTCGCGATCTCATTAGTAGGTTACGTGGCGTAGCGCCAGCCGTCAAGCCGCGTCGCGTTGCAGGCCGATGACTCGCGGATCATTCCACGCCCTCGCCGTCGGGCTGATGCTGTCGGCAATCCACGCAGCCGCCGTCGCGCAGGCGCCGGTGGAGCTCGACCCGGTCGAAGTGCGCGCCGCGCCGATCGCCGACGAGCCACCGGTGGAGCCCACACGCCCGGGCACGCGCCTGGACGGCGCGGCGCTGCGCGAGCGCAAGGGCGCGACCCTCGGCGACACCGTCGGCAGCGAGATGGGGATCGCCAACTCGACCTTCGGCCCCGGCGTCGGACTGCCGGTGATCCGGGGGCTCGGCGGCTCGCGGGTGCGCATCCTCACCAACGGCGGCGCGGCGCACGACGCGTCGTGGATCAGCCCGGACCATGCGACCTCGGCCGACCCGATGCTGGCCGATGAAGTGCGCGTGCTGCGCGGGCCGGCGACGATCCGCTACGGCGGCGGCGCGATCGGGGGCGCAGTCGAGATCCTCGACGGCCGGATCCCGAGCCGGCGGCCGCAGGCGCCGCTCGCCGGCGCGGCCGAGGGCCGCTACGGCACCAACGGCACCGAGGCGAGCGCCGCGGCGCGTCTCGAGGGCGGCTCGGGTCCGATCGGCTTCCACGCCGGCGCGTTCGCGCGCAGCCGCGGCAACATCTCGATCCCCGGGTGCGCGATCGACGGCGCCGCCGTCCAGCGGCAGTTCGGGCTGGTCAACGTCTTCAACACCTGCGGTTACGTCGCCAACAGCGACGCCCGCTCGGCCGGCGGCAGCGCCGGTGCTTCGGCGTTCTTCGACAACGGCTTCGTCGGCGGCGCCTTCACCGGTCTGAACAGCGATTACGGCATCCCGCCGACGCCAGCCTCCCACGGCGGCCTCGACGACCGAGTCCGGATCAACCTGCGCAACCGGCGCTACGACGCGCGGGCGGAGCTGTGGGGCGACGGCCGCTGGATCGACCGGGTGCGGCTCGACGTCGCGCACGTGAACTATCGCCACGACGAGCTGGAAAACGGCCAGACCGCGACGACGTTCCGCAACGACGCGAACGACGCGCGACTGGAGGTGGAGCACCTTCTCGGCGAGCGCATCAGCGGCCTGATCGGCGGCCAGATCCTGCACCGCGACTTCTCGGCGCTCGGCGACGAGGCGTTCGTGCCGCCGACGACGCTGCGTGCCGACGCGCTCTATCTGGTCGAGCGGCTCAGCCTCGGGCAGTTCCAGCTCGAAGCCGGCTGGCGTCGCGAATGGCAGGACGTGGTGGCGGCGCCGCAGCGTACCGTCGACCGCCGGCTGCTGGTGTTCCCGCCGCGGTCGTTCGACGTCGACAGCTACTCGGTCGCGGCGAGCTGGGCGTTCGACCGCAACGTCCGCGCCGGCGCGATTCTCAGCCGCGCGATGCGCGCGCCCGAGGTGCAGGAGCTCTACTCGTTCGGCCCGCATCTGGCGACCGCGACCTTCGACGTGGGCACCTCCACGCTCAAGGCCGAGGCGATCCGTTCGACCGATCTCACTTTCGACGCCGACACCGACCGCTGGCGCGCCGCCGCGGCACTCTTCCGCAGCACCGGCTCGAACTTCATCTACCAGCGGACGATCCCGAATCTGTTCTACGACACCGAGGAGCGCCGCTTCCGCGCCCGGTGCGTGCGGCTGGAGCAGTGCCTCCCGGTGACCCAGTACGTGCAGAGCGACGCGCGCTTCCACGGCTACGAGGTGGACGTGGGTGTCCGCTTTTTTGTCGAGCGAGTCGGACGGATGGAGCTGGGGGTGTTCTCCGACTACGTCCGCGGCGAACTCACCCAACTCGGGCAGGACGTGCCCCGCCTGCCGCCGCGCCGCTACGGGGCGCAGCTCGCGAAGCTCGGCGGCAAGTGGACCGCCCGGCTGCGGTTCACGCGCGCCGAAGCGCAGGACCGGCCGGGCGTGGGCGAGACCCCGACCCCCGGTTACAAGCTGCTCGACTTCTACGCGAGCTACGAGCTGCCCCGCGGCGGCGGCGACGCGCCGGTCCTGTTCCTGACTGCGCGCAACCTGCTCGACGAGCAGATCCGGAACTCGACCTCGTTCCTGCGGCACTACGCGCCGGAACCCGGGCGCAGCGTCACGATCGGGCTCGTCGCGCGCTTTTGAGCCGTGCCGCGCCGGCCACTATGGCGAGGCCGGCCAACAGCAGCGCGGCGCTCGCCGGTTCGGGGATCTCCGGGACGACCGGAAGCTGGGTGCGGGTCAGCATCGCCGTCTGGAACTCCCCGGGGGTGAGACCGTAGTTGAACAGGATCGAGAACGGCTCGGAGTCGAGGTACTTCGGTGCAGCGGTGAGCTGGAGCGTGAGGAGGTAGGCGCCGAACGACGGGCCGCCGCCGGCCCGCTCGATGAACCAGTCGAGGTGCGCGTGGAACGAGCCGGATGCGCTCGCCGCGTCGATGATGGTGGGATTGGGCCCGGTCACCCCGCCGGCGGAGAACGCGGTGCCCTGCGCATAGAACGGGTAGAGCGCGGCGAGCCCCGGATCGCAGAGAAACGGGTCGCCCGTCTGGCAGAAGATGTGCGCCACCGCCACGTCGGTCGGCACCGCGCCGAACAGCCGCACCGACTCCCCGGCCGGCGGCGCGGACCAGTTGCCGGCCGACGGCGACCAGAACTGCAGTGTCCCAACCCCCCGGGCCGACACGAGCTCGCCCGCGGCGAAGGTGCCGGGAAACGCCTGGAACCCGGGATCGTCGGTGGCACGCGGCCCACCAGCGAAGTCGCCGAAATCGGCCGGAAAGAGCTTGTAGCCGGTGATGACGTCGGTGGCGAAGCCGCCGCCCGGCGGCGCGCCGCCGTGGGCGAAGAAGCCGACCGTCAGCCGGCTTCCGGCGACCGGGCCGGCGGAGGTCCCGACCAGCACGTCGTAGAGGGCGCCGGCGGCGGTGCCGGGCAGGACGGCCGCCAGCGCGGCGGCGGTGAGCAGCTTGCGAAACATCAGTGCGCTCCTGCCCGGCTCCCCGGGCGGTCGGGCGACGGCTTTCCTAACTTTCTTGCGATTGCATACGCGTTATCGATGTTCACACGAATGAGGCCACCCGGTCAACCGCGCCACGCCGCGTTGACCCCATCGCGCTCCGGGTTGACAAGACCTTTATGAGAATGCACTCTCATTAACTCACACATCAGGAGGATGCATGAAACTCGCCAGATTTCTAGCTTTCGCCGCCGCGGCGGCGCTCGCGCTGCCCGCGCTCGCCAGCGTGCGTCACCCCGACGGCATCGGCTTCTACGTCGGCCTTGACGGCCTGCAGACCTTGTCGAGGGGAACTTACGCCGGCCTTCCCAACCCCAACGCCGGCCGGCTGACCCTGCTCTTCGACCACGACGACCACTTCCACGGCATCGGCGCCTACAGCTACGCCGGACCCGCGCCGCACCCCGCGGTGCTGTCCACCAACGCGAACAACCGCATCCCGGAGACCTACACGCTCGAGCCGCCGCTGCCGCTCACCCCCGGCAGCGGGCTCTACTCGGGCCGGCTGCGCAGCACGGTCGGCGCCTCCGAGTACAGTTTCCTCGGCATCGCCTCGATCCAGAGCCTCGCCGGCGGTGCGCCGGGCAGCGACCAGGACATCCTGTTCAACAGTAGCGGCGGCCGATGGAACGCCCCGCTCACCGGCGTGAACGTGGGCTTGAAGCTGCTCTCCGCGACCCCTGGTCTGCACGTCGGCACCGAAACCGTCGCCAATCTGTTCGGCTACGGGAGCGACACCATCCTGCTCGGACCGGGCAACTCGCTCGAGTTCAAACCGGTCTACTGGGTCGATGCCGCCGCAGCCCCCGGCACCTATTCGGCGAGCTTCCAGCTGGTGAACCTCGCGGCGGCCTCGCCGTTCGGCGACTCCGGGGTGTTCCACTTCGACTTCGCCGTGCCGGTCCCGGAGCCGGGGACCTACGCGATGCTGCTCGCCGGGCTCGCCGTCCTCGGGCTGATCGCCCGGCGCCGGGTCAGTGCCGGATGACGATCTTCCCGAAGTGCGCGCCGCTCTTGAGGTAGGCGAGCGCGTCCTTCAGCGCTTCGAACGGGAACACGCGGTCCACCACCGGCTTCAGCCGGTGTTGTTGGACCGCGCGCATCATCGCCTCGAAGCCGTCGCGGTGTCCCACCGTGATGCCCTGAAGCCGCACCTGGCGGGTGACCACCAGCCCGAGCGGCGCGGCGAGCGCGCTGCCCGAGAGCACGCCGATCATCGAGAGCGTGCCGCCCGGCCGGATGCAGCGTAGCGACTGCGGCAGCGTCTTCTCGCCGCCCAGCTCGACGATGTGGTCGAAGCCGCGGCCACCGGTGATCTCGCGGCTCGCCCTGGCCCATTCGGGCGTCGTCTTGTAGTTGATCGCCGCGTCGGCCCCCAGCGCGCGCGCGCGCGCGATCTTCTCGTCGCTGGACGAGATGATCGTCACGTGTGCGCCGAGCAGCTTCGCGAACTGGAGCGCGAAGAGCGCCACGCCGCCGGTGCCCTGCACCAGCACCTTCGAGCCCGGGCGCAGGCGCTCGTAAGTCACCAGCGCGCTCCAGGCAGTGAGCGCGGCGCAGGGGAGCGTGGCGGCCTCCTCGTCGCTCAAGTGCGCCGCGACCTTTACCACCCCGCCTTCCGGCAGGCACATCAGGTCGGCCATCGTGCCGTCGATCGGGCCGCCCAGCGTCCGCGTGAGGCGCTCGAGGTCCGGCTCACCGGCGATCCATCCCTGGTTGAAGCACGGACAGACCCGGTCGCCCGGCTGCGCCCGCGTGACGCCGGCGCCGACCTCGACCACCTCCCCGACCCCGTCGGAGACCGGGATCAGCGGCAGGTTGCCGGTGAACGACCCGTAGCCCCGCCCCGGCACCAGCAGGTCGCGATAGTTGAGCGAGGCCGCCTTCATGCGCAGCAGCACCTCGCCCGGGCCGGGCCGGGGATCCGGCCGCGACGCGAGCTGCAAGTGCTCCATGCCCCAATCGTCCTGGATCTGGAAAACTCTCATCTCCAAGTGCCCCCGCGAGGTTCCGGGGAGCGATTCTGTCAGATCACGCAAGCGCACACGAAGGAGGAGACCAGATGATCCGCTCGACGATGCAGCGCGTGCCGCTGTCCACCAACCAGCTCCTCGAGCGCGCCGGCCGGCTGTACCCGCAGTCCGAGATCGTCAGCCGGCGGCCCGACAAGTCGCTCGTCCGCCACCGCTTCGCCGACTTCCACCGCCGATCGCGGCGGCTCGCCGCCGCGCTGCTCGCCGCCGGATTGCGCAAGGGCGACCGGGTCGCGACCCTGTGCTGGAACCACCACGCGCACCTCGAGTGCTACTTCGGCATCCCCGCAGCCGGCGGAGTGATGCACACGCTCAACCTGCGCCTGGCGCCCGACGAGATCGCCTGGATCGCGAACCACGCGCGCGACCGCTTCCTGATCGTCGACGACGTGCTGCTGCCGCTCTACCAGCGCTTTGCCGATCGAGCGCCGTTCGAGCGCGTCATCGTCGTGCCGTTCGGCGGCGAGCCGGTCGCCGCGCCGCACACCGACTACGAACGGTTCCTCGACGAGGCGCCCGAAGCGTTCGATTACGTCGCGCACGAAGAGGACGACCCGATCGCGATGTGCTACACCTCCGGCACGACCGGGCGACCGAAGGGCGTCGTCTACTCGCACCGCTCGACGCTGATCCACACGCTGGTCGCCAACCAGCCGGACCACTGGGGCCTGAGCGCGCGCGACAGCGTGCTGCCGGCCACGCCGATGTTCCACGCCAACTGCTGGGGCGTGCCGTACGCCTGCGTGATGATGGGCATCAAGCTCGTCTTCCCCGGCCCGCATCTCGCGCCGGAGGACCTGCTCGCCCTGATCGCGGCCGAGCGTCCGACCTACGTGCTCGGCGTCCCCACGATCTGGCTCGGCATGCTGCAGCTGCTCGACGCCGAGCCGCAGAAGCACAGGCTGCCGCCGGGGCTACGCATGCTGGTGGGCGGCGCGCCGGTGCCGGAGGCGCTGATCCGCGGCTTCGCCCGGCACGGCGCGGCGATCACCCCGGGCTGGGGCATGACCGAAATGAGCCCGCTCGGGACGCTCTCGTACGTGAAGCCCGAGCTGCAGGCGATCGACGACGACGAGCGCTTCGCGCGCTTGGCCATGGCCGGCGTGCCGATGCCGGTCATGGACCTTCGAATCGCCGACGACGAGGGCCGGGAGCTGCCGTGGGACGGGCGCAGCGTCGGCGAGATCCAGGTGCGCGGGCCGTTCATCACCGCCGGTTACCACGAGGTGCCGCACGACCCGGAAAAGTTCACCCCGGACGGGTATCTGCGCACCGGCGACGTCGCCACCGTCGATCCGCACGGCTATGTGCGCATCACCGACCGCGCCAAGGACCTGATCAAGTCGGGCGGGGAGTGGATCAGCTCGGTGGACATGGAGAACCGCCTGATGGCGCACCCCGCGGTGCAGGAAGCGGCGGTGATCGCGATCGCCGACCCGAAGTGGGGCGAGCGGCCGCTCGCGTGCGTCGTGTTCAAGGCCGGGCGGAGCGCGAGCGCCGAGGAGCTCCGCGCCCATCTCGCGGGCACGTTCGCGAAGTGGCAACTGCCCGACCGCTTCGAGGTGCTCGACGCGATCCCGCGCACCTCGACCGGGAAGTTCTGGAAGGTCAAGCTGCGCGAGCGCTTCCGCTAGCTGTGATGGCCCAATAGGTTGTTTCCGTTCATCCGGACGGAGTTCGAGGGACTGGAGGGTGCGAGCCATTCCGCATCTTTCAGGATGCTCAGCCGGATGAACACGCACAAGAATGCCCGACTCACGTACGCCCGCGGACTGGAGCTCGTGATGGACATCCTCGAGCGTCCCGACCGCGCGTAAGTGGGTCGGCCGCTACCTGGCCGAAGGCACCCCGAGGCTGACCGGCTGCCCGACCGCCGGCGTGGCCGCCGTCGCGCAGCTGGGCAACGTCCAGCTGCCGTCGGTCACCGCGACCCTCGAGGGCGGGATTGACGTCCAGGGCATCCTCGGGATGGACAGCGACGTGCGCAACGGCTCCGACGGCGTCAAGGTGCTGTTCGACAGCATCACCAACCCGACCGGCGTGTCGGTGTCGATCCGCCGAGCGCCGGGGCTCGCTGCGGCTGCTGACGCCGAACTGGCAGAGCCGCCCGCCGGGCTATCGCTACGACGGCGACGATCCCGACGGCTGTCGGACGATGACCGAGACCGTCGCGTTCATCGAAGGGTACGCCGAGAGCATCGCCGCCCCGGTGACGAGCGCGGGCACAAGGCTCCCCGGGCGGCTGGCCGA
>Ga0308411_10001071_pt1 | contig 18513 bp, 19 predicted proteins | sample HotsprottomLayer_2_FD_203530 | JGI IMG/M metagenome (GOLD analysis project Ga0308411, IMG submission 203530) | Hot spring phototrophic mat microbial communities from Octopus Spring, Yellowstone National Park, Wyoming, United States -... | ecosystem: Environmental > Aquatic > Thermal springs >...
GGAATGGGACGAAAACTGTCATGGGCGATCGCCAGTACTCTGTAACACTCCTCATGGGTATTGACAATCACTCGCACCGCCAGTACATCATAAATTTCGCTATATTCCTTTTGCTGTCGCGCCATCTTTTGATAAATGCCGTACAGGTGCTTGGGTCTGCCCTTGATCTCAAAACCTTGAAGACCAATCTTCTTCAGCCGTGCTTCCAGAATGTCTATCACCTGTTGAATTTGCTGTTCGCGGGCGGCGCGGGTATCTGCCACCAAAGACTGCACATAGCGGTAGCTCGCCTCATCCAGATACTTAAAAGCCAAATCCTCCAATTCCCACTTGATCTGCCAAATACCCAACCGATTGGCAAGGGGGGCAAAAATCTCCATGGTTTCTCGAGCGATCGCCTGTTGTTTGTCAGGGGGCAGGTGTTCTAGAGTACGCATATTGTGCAGACGATCCGCTAGCTTGACCACAATCACCCGTATATCCTGCGCCATTGCCAAGAACATACGGCGGAAGTTTTCCGCTTGCCGTTCCGTTTTGCTTTCGAAGTTAAACTTAGAGAGTTTGGTTACCCCTTCCACCAAATTGCGCACTACCTTGCCAAATTCCCCCTCCAGTTGCTCCCCCGTAATGGCTGTATCTTCTATCACATCGTGTAGAAAACCCGCGGCGATCACTTCAGGTTCCGCTCCCAAATCCCGCAAAATAGTGGCCACCCACGCAGGGTGCAAAATGTATGGTTCCCCCGAAGCACGCCGCTGTCCCTCATGTAGTTGGGCGGCAAATCTAAAAGCCCGACAAATCAGGTCATCGGGCAATTGCTGAGCCATGTGCTCCACTATCCACTGTGGCAGTCCTTGGATGTGGTATCCGAGGGAGGGGGCATCCATGCGATCCATAGGCAAAGGGGGGCAGGGATTACTAAGGGGAAAATTTGTATTTTTTTAATCCTAACCCAGACAAACTAACTCAGACTAGGATTAGCTGGGGGTTTTGCCAAATGGATATAGAATAGCCTAATGCCTAAAATTGTCATCGAAGCCATTAGAATTTACCCATGTAAACAAATTAACTAGTATGGCAAAACTCATCTTTGCTGGTGAGTCCGACACAGGGTGTCTGCGCTCTTCCAATCAGGACTCCTACTACATTGACCCTGAGGGCAGATTTTTTATTGTGGCAGATGGCATGGGTGGTCATACAGGGGGGGAGGAAGCCAGCCGCTTGGCAGTGGAGTGTATCAGAGATTACTTAGAACAGGTGTGGCATACGGACGATACCCCAGAGGAAATGCTGACGCAGGCGGTCTTGAAGGCAAACACGGCGATCGTCTCCGATCAGATTAACCATCCCAACCGTGCGGACATGGGAACTACGGTGGTAGTGGTGCTACTGCGCCATGGGCAAGCGTGGTATTGCCATGTAGGAGATTCCCGACTATATCGCCTGCGGGGAGCCAAACTAGAACAAATCAGCACTGACCATACTTGGATTGCCAGAGCAGTGCAGGCGGGATTGCTTACCCCAGAGGAAGGGCGCATCCATCCGTGGCGACATATGTTATTGCAGTGCGTGGGCAGAGAAGACCTCAAGGTAGTCCCTGTGAATCCTTTGGACTTTGTCGAGGGCGATCGCCTAATGATCTGTAGCGACGGTCTGACTGAGGAAGTAAGCGACGATCGCATAGCTCACTATCTGAAGAACATTCGCAACCCAGACGGTGCGGTTAGGGCTTTGGTCGAGGAAGCCAAAAGGCAGGGCGGACGGGACAACATCACAGTAATTGTCATTGCCAACGAGCGCCTCACCGCAGAGCAGAAAGGAGAATAATTTCTATCCGATAGCGGTTACAAAACCATTCACTAATGAAGGAGTGGAGGTTATCAACTGGGCAACAAATGGATTCCTTAAAAACTCTGTCAGCCCATCATCCAACTCATTGAGACTGTCAACCCACACATGAGAAGCAGGTTCCCCGCCCACCTTTTCGCCAAAAAATAGATGCACACAAAGTGCTATGGCTCCTGCATCAAACTCCCCTTCATTGATTTCATCAGGAACGAAAATCTGTCGTGTCAAACCCAGCCATTGCCACTCGTAATCAGCCTCCTTAATGGCATCCCGTTCTACTAGGGTTAGGTCGCTAAAATCAATAAAACTGGAAATCAGGAAGGGTCTTTTAGTTCCCCACTCCAGCAAAAGCATATCGCTTGACGCTCCAGCAATTCTGACATAGCGATAGAAGTCCCTCACCGCCTCAATCACAGCATGGGGGTTCACACTATCAGAGGATAGAAATGGCTTGACCAGTTCTGAAAACTGAACAACAGCTTCTTCTTGGGAAATTTCAGACAAGTAGCTTATCTTCACTCGAAAATCTGCCCTAGAGAGCAGGCGAAATTTGGCAGTAGGGGCGAGGTGAGAGTATCCGTAACACCCAGAGTCTGCTCCAGTTGTAGAACTCCACCTTCACGGCGGTAGACTTCTATCTGCTTACTTCTCCAGTCGGCAATCCAATACTCCATCACTCCATAATTAGAATAGAGCTTCAACTTCAACTGGCGATCGCGCCGTTCCTGTTCTTTACCCGCAGACAGCACTTCAATCACCAGTTCAGGAGCACCCAGCAGATGTCCTGCCTGATCAATCAGGGCGTGGTATCTGTCCTTGCTTACCCACACCACATCAGGAATTACATCGTCATTGTCTCCCAAAATTACCCCTGCCCCCATTGCCACATAGCCCAGCCCTGTGGATTTTGACCAACTGTGTAGGGCATGGTGTAGATTACCGCAGGTTCTTTGGTGTTGCCAATGGGGCGCTCTAGTCACAAATAGCTCTCCGTCAATAATTTCGTAACGCTTGCCATTCTCTGGAAATAGCTCCAAGTCAGCACTCGTCCAGCGCCATCTACTTAAGTCATTGGGAGCGATCGCCGAAGATATTTCAATCACAGTCATTATCTCTCGAGAGAACTACAGAGATTATAGCCTAGTTAGAAACAGCAAAACCCCAATCAAAGCAGTTGGTTTTTTGCAATCAAGGTAAAACTTTACTGCAGTGAATCTTCAAAAATTTCCATCACAGGGCAGGCGAAATTTGGCAGTAGGGGAGAAGTGAGAGTATCTGTAACTTCCAGAATCTGCTTTAGTTGTAGCACTCCATATTCACGGCGGTAGACTTCTATCTGCTTACTTCTCCAGTCGGCAATCCAATACTCTATAACTCCGTAATTAGAATAGAGCTTCAACTTCAACTGGCGATCGCGCCGTTCCTGCTCTTTGCCAGCAGACAGCACTTCAATCACCAGTTCAGGAGCACCCAGCAGATGTCCTGCCTGATCAATCAGGGCGTGGTATCTGTCCTTGCTTACCCACACCACATCGGGAATTACATCGTCATTGTCTCCCAAAATTACCCCTGCCCCCATTACCACATAGCCCAGCCCTGTGGATTTTGACCACGCTCTGAGAGCAACGCAGAAGTTGATGCAAGTGGTTTGATGTTGCCAATGGGGTGCTCTGGTCACAAATAGCTCTCCGTCAATAATTTCGTAACGCTTGCCGTCCTCTGGAAAGAGTTCCAAATCAGCACTTGTCCAGCGCAAATGGATTGGCGAAGATATTTCAATCATAGCGATCACTTTGTTTCCCGACTTGCACAAAAATTATAACTTAAAATGGGAGCACTGCTTTTAGTCTAGACTTGGAGAAAAAGTAAATGGCATGGTCAGTCTTCCTCAATCAAAAACTTGCTCCAAAGGGCAGGCGAAATTTGGCAGTAGGGGGGAAGTGAGAGTATCCGTAACTCCCAGAGTCTGCTCCAGTTGTAGAACTCCACCTTCACGGCGATAGACTTCTATCTGTTTAGTTCTCCAGTCGGCAATCCAATACTCCATCACTCCATGGTTGGAGTAGAGTTTTAACTTCAACTGGCGATCGCGCCGTTCCTGTTCTTTGCCAGCAGACAGCACTTCAATCACTAGTTCAGGAGCACCCCGAAAATGCCCTGCAGAGTCAATTAGTGCTTCGTACTTCTGGCGACTCAGCCACATCAGGTCTGGAATCACCTCATCACTTTCACCGAAAATTAGCCCTACTCCCAGTTCCGTTTCCCCCAGACCCGTTGCCCTAGACCAGCTATCCAAGACACTAAATAACCTGCCACAGACCTTTTGATGTTTGCTGTGGGGTGCTCTACTCATAAGAAGTTCTCCGTCAATAATTTCGTAACGCTTGCCATCCTCTGGAAATAGCTCCAAATCAGCACTTGTCCAGCGCAAATGAGTTGACGGATTGGTAGAAGTTAGAGAAGATACTTCAATCATAGGAATTGCCGAGTTTGAGAACTTGTAAAAATTATAGCCCAAGAGCATTCTATTTAGGAGTGGAGAAAAGACTAGGTAAGCGTACAACTTGAGTGCGTAGTTTACCGTTAGGAAGTAAATCTATCACCCTAAAACCTGACCATTGACAATTCTTATCGTCATTCACAGTGCTTACCTGATAACAGGTAGCGGGGCACCCATAAACAGAGAGACAACCAATCTGTTTGTTTACTTCACGGTGGATATGCCCGAAAATAATTCCTTTGACTTGAGAAAATTCTGCTACTAGGGAAAGCAATTCAGTGCTATTTTCTAGATGGATTTGATTGAGCCAGCTTAAATCTTCTTCCGTAAAAGTGATGGGGTGGTGGTGTAAGGCGATCAATACATTTGCTTCTGCATGTAGGAGAGATTGTTTCAGCCATGCCAACTCCGCCGTGGATAGCCTGCCTTCGCCCCACACTGCATTGGGTTTAACGGAATCAAGGCAGAGAATTTGCCAGTTTGGAAAAGTAATAGACTTAATCAAGCGGTGGCGCATTACTTCACAGGGGCGATCGTGATTGCCATAGAGAATACTTACGGGAATATCAGCAGTGCTCAATATATTTTCCAATAATTCATAGCTTTGCAAATCCCCATTATTGCTCAAATCTCCCGTGAGAAGCAGATGATCAGGTTGGTATCTAAGTGCCAAATTGAATAACTGAACGAAGCTGTCATAGACTGGAAAATTATTCACTAGAGCACGGGGACAATTTCCTAAATGGAGATCGGATAGTTGAATGAGTCGCATGACAAATTACTTGTAACTTCTCTGCCAAGGGTGGATGGAAACAGAGTAGTGCTAATGAAACATAACTCAAGGTTTCTCAAAAAATAGAGTATCTCTCTAGAGATACTCTATTACAAACGACTAGGCAGGGGATACTTCCCGCACTAGTTTATCCCAGCCCAATGCTCTTAGGCTGTTATTCCTGCGCAAAGGTCGAGTTACCAATTCCAGAATGTCACGGGCGTTGCTGAAGCCATGAATTTGAGCGAAGGTAAACTCCACTGACCATTTGGTGTTGATCCCCCTTGCTTCCAATGGGTTGGCGTGTGCCATTCCTGTAATCACCAAATCTGGCTTCAGTTCATATATTCTCTGGATTTGATTGTAGTTGTCTGGTTTTTCCACAATTTTGGGCATGGGACAGTTCATCTCTGCGCAAGTTTTCGCCAACAGCGCCAATTCTGCTGACTGATAGCGCTGATCCATGTAGGGAATGCCAATTTCATAGACAGTCATGCCACAGCGAATTAGAAATCTAGCGAGAGATATTTCCCATAGGTTATCACCCATGAAAAATACTGATTTGCCCCGCAACAGTTGTAGATAGTCTTCTAGGCTCTGCCAAATCTGTTGTTCTCTCTCAGCCAGCCCTTGCGGAGTGATGCCAAAGACAGAGCAGATTTTCTCAATCCATGCCCTAGTGCCATCAGGACCAATGGGGAAGGGGGCTGAAATGAGCTTGCATTTTCTACGCCGCATCAAGGTAGTGGCGGTGCGGGATAGGAAGGGATTTACTCCTACCACATAGTATCCTTCTTCTATCACGGGCAGTTCTGTAAATCGTTTGGCAGGGAGCCAACCACTAACCTTAATCCCCTGCTTTTTCAGTTCTAGGGTGAGATTGGTAACCACAGGATCGGGAACAGAACCAAACAGTACAAGAGGCGGATGTTTGGCATAGCCTGCTTCTTCTTGCTCAATTTCTTCTCTCTTTCTGCCGAAGTTGAGTAGATTGGCAATAGCATTCCGCTCTTTCTTTTCTACTTCGGGTAGGCGATCGGGACAGCGATGCACCATGGAAGCCAAAACCATGTCTTCCCCTTGGGTAAAGGCATAGTCTAGACCATTTGCCCGCGCTACTACAATAGGAATGCCAATTTCTGATTCCAATTTGGGGGCAATTCCTTCCAAGTCCATTTTGATAATTTCGGTAGTGCAAGTGCCAATCCAGACAATGACACTGGGATTGCGATCGCGCTTGATCTGTAAGCAAAGTCGTTTTAGTTCTTCGTAGTCGTTCAACTGGGCGGAAATGTCTCCTTCTTCTAGTTCTGCCATGGCATAGCGAGGTTCAGCAAAGATCATTACTCCCATGGCATTTTGCAGAAAGTAGCCACAGGTTTTTGTGCCAATCACAAGGAAAAAGCTATCTTCTATCTTTTGATAGAGCCATGCCACACAACTGATGGGGCAAAAGGTGTGGTAATTCCCAGTTTCGCACTCAAAACTGAGAGTGGAGGTATCAGCAGTCAGGGTCATAGGCAATTCTCCTTAGGTTTTGAGAAGAGTTTTCTGCTTGTTGCTATACCATCATCAGTGCCAAAGGCTCTGATTTGGAAGCAGTTACAGGATTGAGATAGAAGTCAGAGAGCAAGGCAAATAGTTCCCGATCAGGTGCTTCTCTGGGAATAACTCCTTCAGGACGGGCAAGGATTTGATCGGCGATATTTAGGTAGTAATCGCAGATATAGTTGAGACTGGGGTCGCTCTCTGCCATTTCAAATAGAGTTTTTCCTTTGACACGGGAAACCCGAATGTCTTCAATCAGGGGTAGTACTTCCAACACGGGCATAGGCACTACCGAAACATATTTGTCAATTAAATCTCGCTTGTTGGTTCTGTTGCCTATTAGACCAGCAAGACGCAGAGGATGGGTGCGGGATTTTTCTCTGACGGAAGCGGCAATGCGATTGGCGGCAAAGAGAGCGTCAAAGCCGTTGTCGGTTACGATTATGCAGTAGTCTGCATAGTTTAGAGGAGCGGCAAATCCGCCGCACACCACATCTCCCAGCACATCAAAGAGAATTACATCGTATTCATCAAAGGCGTTTAGTTCCTTCAGTAATTTGACCGTTTCCCCCACTACATAGCCCCCACACCCTGCTCCTGCGGGCGGCCCCCCTGCTTCGACACAGTGTACTCCTGCGTAGCCTTCGTAAATTACATCTTCAGCCCAGACATCTTCGTAGTGATAGTTCTTTGCCGCTAGGGTGTCGATAATCGTTGGAATGAGAAAACCTGTGAGGGTAAAGGTGCTGTCGTGTTTGGGATCACAGCCAATCTGGAGTACCTTTTTGCCCCGCTTAGCCAAGGCTACAGAGATGTTGCAACTGGTGGTGGATTTGCCAATGCCACCCTTGCCGTAAACTGCTATTTTCATCTGTCTCAACTCCATCTGTCTATGGTTGTATTCTCCTACTAAACTCTGGGGAGTGGTTTTTGATTTAGGGTAGAAAATAGGGCTATCAGATAGTTAGGTAGTTTTCAAGGATGGTTTACTGGGCAAAACTAAACGCTGTTGCTTAAAAACCCTGTTTATTGACTTTGTTGTTTTTACTAAGGTTAAAGAAAATCAAAATACAAACATAGAGAATAGGTAATTTCCGATCCCCAGAAAGAAAAGATTTAGGCGCTTATCTTTTGTCCAAGTGTTCCTAAAATGAGAAGAATGTTAAACCTTATTACAGTTTCCCAGATGGTGATTTTTCTGGATGCAGTGGGAACTCTGTTCGGGGTGAAGGGGGGGGTGGGCTACGCCTACAGTGTGGTGGCGGCAAGGTTTGGGGTAGATTGCGATCGCACTGAGCTGGATCAGGCGTTCATAGCCGCTTTTCGTAGCAGTCCGCCGCTGGCTTTTCCCGATTTGGCGCTGGAGGAAATACCTGAAGCTGAGTATCGGTGGTGGTATGAGGTGGCTTTGCGGACTTTTGCCAAAACGGGTGATTTGGCTCGATTCAGGGATTTTGACGGTTTTTTTAAGGAGTTGTTTGGCTATTTTGCCACCGCTGAACCTTGGTTTGTCTATGAAGATACTGTGCCTGCTCTTGAAAGGTGGCGATCGCAGGGTGTGGAACTGGGGATTATTTCCAATTTTGACTCTCGGCTCTACAGTGTACTGCGGGAGCTAGGCATAGACGGCTATTTTAGTTCGGTTACCATTTCTACGGAAGCTGGGTCTGCTAAGCCCGATCCCCAGATTTTTCTCTATGCCTTGACTAAACACCCCAACGCCACCACTGCTTTGCATATAGGGGATAGTTACCTAGAGGACTATCAAGGGGCGATCGCCAGTGGTTTACAGGCAGTTTGGCTGGATCGGGAAGGCAAGGGACAAGAGTATGAAGCCCGTATCAATGACAGGCTTTTGTCCCTTGAACTATAAATTTTTTGTAAAAAAGTCTCTAGCCTATTGTCAACTTTTATGATGTTAGGATATACTTTTAACCAAGGCTACTTCAATCCCCCCGTGTAGCCATATCCCCGACAAAGGCAAATGTCTCCGAAAGGGGCATGCGCAAATCAACTACCCTACAGCCATCGCTACAAGGTATGGGTGCAGTTGTGCCGAAGGGATATTTTGTATTTAAGGCAGTAGCTCTCTACATACTGCCTTGTAAGTTTACTAAAACTAGCCAGTGGGAAAAACCTTGTTAGTGCTATCCCAACGGCGGTTAGCTTGCCGTCAGGGATTCTCTAGCCGCTAAAATGGTGGCTATTACCAGTAACTCCTGCCAGCTTCTCAAACTTTGACCCCATCTCGTACCATTTGTCTGGGTTTTCTCTCCCTAATTGCCATTGGCACTATGCTCCTATCTCTCCCTTGGGCGGTGGCGGATGGCAGTTGGAGTGCCCCTTTAACTGCTTTATTTTTGGCGACCTCTGCTGTCTGTGTTACAGGGTTGTCGGTGGTGGATGTGAGCAGTTATTACTCTCCTTTTGGACAGGCGGTGTTGTTACTGCTGTTCCAGATTGGGGGGTTGGGCTACATGACAGCTACCACTTTTTTGTTGGCGCTGATTGGGCGGCGCTTCAGTCTCAGGGAAAAACTCACCCTTCAGCAATCCCTCGATCTGCCTGGGATGCGCGGCTCTGTCCAAGTGGTTAAGTCAATCATTGCCACTACTTTGATTTTTGAAATTAGCGGCACTATTGCTCTTCTGCCTGCCTTTTGGCAAGGGGATAATCTGGCATATAGCCTGTGGTTGGCATTGTTTCACAGTGTCAGCGCTTTCAATAATGCAGGGTTTAGTTTGTTTCCTGATAGCCTAGTGCGCTATGGGGCTTCCCCTCATGTCAATACGGTGATTTCCCTTTTGATCATTAGCGGTGGCATTGGCTATCAGGTGATTATGGAAGTTTATCTCTGGCTGAGAACTGTGTTTCTGCCCAAGCGGTACGATCCCAAGTTTTTATTCAGTCTCAATTTCAAGGTGGTAACCACTACTACTTTGTTTTTGCTGATGGCAGGCAGTTTGGGGTTGTTGCTTACAGAGTTAAACAACCCTAATTTGGTCAATTTCTCTTGGTCACAAAAGTTGTGGTCTGCATGGTTTCAGGCAGTAACTGCACGCACGGCAGGTTTTAATACGGTGGACATTGGGCTAATGACGCCGACGGCTTTGTTTATTTTGATTGTGTTGATGTTCATTGGCGCATCTCCCAGTGGTACGGGGGGCGGTGTTAAAACCACTACTATCCGTATTTTGTCTAGTTGCACCAGTGCCGCTCTCCACGGCAGAGAGGAAGTGACTTTGTACCAACGGCAAATTCCCAGTTTGCTGATTCTCAAGGCGGTGGGGGTGGTGGTGGGGTCTATGGGGGTGGTGATCTTGACTACGGCGTTACTGTCTATTAGCGATCGCCAGATTCCATTTATTCAATTGCTGTTTGAAGCTACTTCTGCTTTTGCCACTGTGGGGCTGTCCACTGGGATCACCGCTAACCTTTCCCCTGTGGGACAATTGGTGATTATTTTGACCATGTACACGGGCAGGGTGGGGGTTTTGCTGTTGATGGCGGCATTCAGTGGTAAGGCGAAGCCTAGCCTCATCAAATACCCAGAAGAATATCTCTTGGTGGGCTAGGGGTGGCATAATTATCTCGTGTATGACATTTAACGGGTGGCGGTGAATGTGTCCCCTTTGAGTTTCTTTCGCAGTCTGCGCCCTGATAACAAACAGTTTGCGGTAATTGGACTGGGGCGGTTTGGGCGATCAGTAAGTAGTACACTGATGCAGTTTGGCTATGAAGTGCTGGGGATGGATCGTTCGGCAGAACTGGTGGCGCAGGCATCGGTGGAAAAAATCGCCTCCCACTGTCTGCAGGTGGACTCCACTAAGTCCTTGGCGCTCAAAGAGGCAGGAGTGTTTGAGTTTGATACGGTGGTGGTGGCGATCGGCAATTACATCGAAGAGAGTATTATTACCACCCTAAACCTGAAAGAAGGCGGGGTAAAGTATGTGGTCGCTAAAGCCTCTTCGGAAGTACACGCTACTTTACTGCACAAAGTGGGGGCAGATCGGGTAATTTTCCCTGAGCGGGAAATGGGGCGACACTTAGCCCAGTCTTTGATCAATGTGGGGATTATTGACCGCTTCGAGGTCGATCCTGACCACAGCATTGTGGAATTGCGGGTGCCCAAGGAGTTTGACAACAAAACTATTTTGGAATTGCGCCTGCGGAGCACCTATGGGGTGAGTATTTTGGCGGTGAACCACAACGGACGGTTTGAGATCAATCCCAACCCTGAGCAGAAACTGAAGTTTGGCACGGAAATTATTGTAATTGGCAGAAACGAAGATATTGCCCGTCTGCCTATATGCCATCAGCCGCAAGCTAATCATGTTGTATCGCAGTCTGCGCCATCTCGACCTGTTTGAATCGCCCGATCCCCGCTCTACTAGACTGGCTACCCAGATGGCACAGGGGCGTTTCCTCAGCTTTTTAGAAACGGCACAGCGGGACAGGGTGCGCTTGGTAGAAGATGGCTATATCGCATGGCTTAACCCTAGCGATCGCCAGTATTTGCAACCCATGCCCCCAGACTTTTCCTATCAAAATCCCGCCGTGGACTATGCCACCATTCAGCAAGCCATCCCCCAGATTGTGGACTACATTTTTAGCGCCCAAGCTCAGCCGCACGAGTATCTGTGGGGGGGCACTGTGCCTCCCAGTTACGACTGCTCGGGACTGATCCAAGCCGCCTTTGCCAGTGTAGGTATCTGGCTTCCACGGGATGCCTATCAACAAGAAGCCTTTGTTGAGCCAATTACTCTGGATAGGGCGCAAAGGGGCGACTTAATTTTTTTCGGCAGTGCAGTTAAAGCTACCCATGTGGGGTTGTATCTGGGGCAGGGGGAGTATGTGCACAGTTCAGGGAAGGAACATGGGCACAATGGCATAGCGGTAAGTTCCCTCAAGGGTGAAGATCGGGTGTCCCAGTTCTACGCCTGCATCTATCGGGGCATGGGGCGGGTGTGGGGGAGTTACCAACCTGACTTGAATAGCTAGGATAGTTAGAATAGTACTCGTACTGACTGTTTGCTGAAATGCTGTCGGCGATCGCCCAAGAGTTACACATACCTACCATAGAGCGCCATATTTTCCTCTGTGCCGATCAAACTAAACCTAAATGTTGCGATCGCAACCTGAGCATCAGTGTTTGGGAATATCTCAAACAGCGCATCAAAGACCTCAATCTGGAAACCAAAGTATTTCGCACCAAAGCCAACTGTCTGCGCATCTGCCAAGCGGGCCCTATCATGGTGGTTTACCCCGACGGGGTGTGGTATCACTCAGTGGATGCCCAAGTCATAGACCGCATTCTTGAGGAGCATATTTTGGGCAATCAGATCGTCCAAGACTATGTGATTTATGCCCCAGATTCTTGTATGATCGGAAGCCTATAGTCTCTTCCCCGCAAAAATATGGCTCGCATGTATTACGAATCCGATGCCGACCTGCAAGTGTTGGCTGATCAAACCATTGCTATCATCGGCTATGGTTCCCAAGGACACGCTCACGCCCTCAACCTCAAGGACAGTGGCTTAAATGTAGTGGTGGGACTATACGAAGGTAGTAAGTCATGGCAAAAGGCAGAAGCCGATGGTTTGACGGTTAAAGATGTGGCTGGGGCGGCGGCGATCGCCGATGTGATTATGATCTTGCTTCCCGACGAAGTGCAGAAAACAGTCTATGCCACTGAGATTGCCCCCCATTTGCAGGCAGGCAAGAGCCTTGCTTTTGCTCACGGGTTTAACATCCACTTTGCCCAAATTGTCCCCCCGCCAAATGTGGATGTGTGGATGGTAGCCCCCAAAGGACCAGGGCACTTGGTGCGACGGGTCTTTACCCAAGGACAAGGGGTTCCCGCCCTGTTTGCCATTCAGCAGGATGCCACAGGCAAGGCACGGCAAAAGGCAATGGCGTATGCCAAAGGCATCGGGGCTACGCGGGCAGGGATTTTGGAAACTTCTTTTCGGGAAGAGACGGAAACGGATTTGTTTGGCGAGCAGGTGGTGCTGTGTGGTGGCTTGAGTGCCCTAATTAAGGCGGGGTTTGAAATTTTGGTAGAGGCTGGTTATCAGCCAGAGCTTGCCTATTTTGAGTGTTTGCATGAAGTGAAGCTGATTGTGGACTTGGTGGTAGAAGGGGGACTGGCAAATATGCGCCACAGCATCTCCAATACAGCAGAGTATGGAGACTACACCCGAGGTCCCCGCATCATCACCGAAGAGACCAAACAGGAAATGCGTAAGATTTTGGCAGAAATCCAGACGGGGCAGTTCGCCAAAGAGTTTGTGCTGGAGAATCAGGCAGGCAGACCCATGTTTACAGCCATGCGCCGCCGTGAAGCTATGCACCCCATCGAAGAGGTGGGCAAGGATTTGCGCGCCATGTTTAGCTGGTTGAAAAAGGTTTAGATTTCCTCGGGAGGGAGTTATAACCCATAAAAGTCTGGTCCCGACCCTTCATAGCTGGGATTGACCCGCAGGTTCACTTCGGGGCAGACAATTTCGCAGGTGCGGCACTGGATGCAGTTTTCCAGTGCCATGCTGTGCAATTTCATGCCATCTTTGAGATGCCAGTGGTGCACCTCCGCCGTACAGTCAGCAATGCAGGGGGTAGTACGCCCCAATTGCTCGTAGCGCTGGATACAAGCAGTGCAGGTTTCTGCATTGAATTCCACGATGTGCTGAGGCTGTTCGGCATAGCGGGGATTGGCATAGAATACCGCATCGGGGCGGGAATAAAAGGTGGGGGCAACCTCGGGTCTGGGTATAGGCTGGCTATGTTTGGGGCGAAAGTCTGCTTGGATTACCGCATGGCACTCGCTGTAGGAAACTGGCTTGGTCTCGTTAGTTTTGCCAGTAACTAGACTGTAGGCACGGAATACCTCGTGCGATCGCTGGATGGGGTTTTCCAGACCTAGGCGCAAACTGCCGAACCAAGGATGTCCTTTGTCCACATAACTGCAGACGGTGGGCAAGTATTCCTCCAAGAGACGGCTATTTTCCAAGAAGGCTTCCCGTAGGTAGCGGCTGGCATAGAGAGCAGAACCGACAGAGCTTTGCATTACCCGCTCTTGGTACTGATCCATCACCGTAAAATCTTTGGTAGCGAAGGCGGTGTGCAGGAGTTCAGCGGCGATGTAGCCCGTTTCCATCGCCTTATCTACTCCAGACAAACTGCTCACATCCACCACCCCAAGGGCATCTCCCAAGAGCAAGGCTCCGTTGACATTAAACCGCTTGGGCAGGCTATAGTAGCCCCCTTCGGGGATCACTGCCGCCCCATACTTGAGCAAGGTTCCCCCCTCCAGCAGGGACTGTACCCACGGGTGCGCCTTGTATTCCTGTAGGCGCTGTTGGGGGTTGAGGTTGGGGTTGCGGCTATCCAAGCCCAAAATTAAGCCCACCGCCAAACGGTTGTCTTTGAGACCATAGATGAAGCCGCCGCTGAAAGTACCGTCCAGTACAGGGTAGCCTATGGTATGCCACACTTGCCCTGCACAGTCTGCGGCGATTTGCCAGACCTCCTTTACCCCCACAGACCACAGTTGGGGCGTATCTCGCAGGTTAAACTTAGCTATCAGGTCTTTGGAAATAAAGCCCTTGTCCCCAAAGCAAGTGTAGTCAGCAAAAATGGCATCCTCGATGAGAACTCCCGTATTGCTGAGGCGACAGCCAATCACCCGATCGCCTTCGTAGAGAATTTCGTGGACAGCAAACCCAGGGAACAGGTCTAGGGTAACATTGGGAATTTCTCTGGCTTTGGCTTCTAGTTTTTCTGCTAGCCAGCGCACCACATGGCTCAGGGTGACAATGATACTGCCCTGTTTTTTGAAACCTTGGGGGACAAAGTAATCGGGAATATCCCACTTGCCCGAAGCTCCCAGCACGCTCAGGTGGCTTTGGGTAACTACTGCTTCGATGGGGAACTCCTCCCCACTGTGCACATCCAATTCTGGGAACAACTTAGCCAGCACATGGGGCTTGGTAACGGCGCCGCTGACGATGTGCCCACCAAATTGGGGCGCTTTTTCGGCGATCGCTATGGAGATTGGCACACCACTGTTTTTGGCTAAATCCAGCAGGTGGTGTGCTAGCACAAGGTTGGCAGTACCGCCACCAACCAACAACAGATCGTAGTGCAGAGGTGTGTTCATGGGGTTCTCCTTATCGAAGAAGTGGATGAAAGGCTAAGCGGCTTGGCGGAGAGAAGAGCGCATCTGGCGGATCAGCTCGGGGATCACCTGATAGAGGTCGCCCACGATCCCGTAGTGAGCAAACTTGAAGATGGGTGCACTGCTGTCTTTGTTGATGGCGATGATCGTGCCTGATTTGTCCATGCCCACCCTGTGCTGGATCGCTCCCGAGATGCCACAGGCGATATAGACTTTGGGTCTGACGGTCTTGCCTGTCTGCCCCACTTGATGGGCATAGCTGATCCAGCCCGCATCCACTGCTTTGCGGGAAGCACCCACCGCACTGTTGGCAAAACAATTGGCTAGGTCTCTGAGCAACTGAAAGCCATCGGGCGCACCTAAGCCGTAACCACCAGCTACAATTACTTCCGCTTTGGATAGCTGGACTTGGCTGGTAACATTGCGCACAATCTCTTGAATCTGCACGAGGCGATCGCTCTCTTGCAGATTGACCGCCAAGGGGATCACCCTGCCTGTACGGCTATAGTCTGGTTGGACTGCCTGCATCACCCCAGGGCGCACCGTTGCCATTTGCGGGTTTTTCCATGGTCCAAGGATGCGTGCTCTCAGGGATTCGCCAAAGCTAGGGCGGATGGCATAGAGGCAGTCATGAAATGTGCCAGACTTGCTCTGATCTTTGCTATTGCTGTATTCAAAAGGACCAATGTCCAAACTGGTGCAGTCGGCGGTCAGTCCAGTTTCCAAGTAAGCCGCAAGGCGTGGTGCCAGATCACGCCCCGAAGTGGTAGAACCAAACAGGATGGTATGGGGTGGCTGAGGGAGATGGTTCAGCAAGTCCACCCACGCCCGACGGTAGGGCAGAGTGCGGTATTGGGCAAGTTCTGGGTGATCAGCCACATAGACGCAGTCCGCAGAGTAGTGAATTAGGGTTTGCGCCAAATGGCTGATGTTGTGCCCTAATAGTACGGCTTCTAGGTCTGCCCCTAGTTTGTCCGCTAGCATTCTGCCTGCGCCTAGCAATTCCAAAGCAATGGGTTGCAGTTCCCCATCTATCTGTTCGGCATGGACCAAGATTTTGTGTCTCATTTCGCCTCCTGTAACTTTGCCAGTGGGACTTCCTGCAGTAACTGCTGTACCATCACTCCTACTGCCTTGCCTTGAAACACTTGGCAGTTACCGCCAATTTCCCCGATCTTTTCCGTTGCCGCCACGATGGTAGGAGAGCCTTTGAGACCACACCGCTCAGGATCAGCGCCAATGTCGTCGAGGCTAACTGTATGAATTACTTGCGATCGCGCCTGTTCATCCCTTTGCAGTTGTTGCACCCTCTGCGCTCCCCGCAGGGTTTTGTAAGCCAACCGCTGGGCAGAGTTGGTAATGGTCAGCAGGGCAGGGATTTGAGTTTGCAAAATCTGCACTCCCCCCTCAATCACTCGCTTGGCGGTAATGGTATTGCCCTGTAAAGTAAAACTTTCGCAGTAGGTAATTTGGGGTATGCCCAGCCGTTCTGCCAACTGGGGCCCCACTTGAGCAGTATCCCCATCGGTGGTTTGCAGTCCACAAAACACTAGGTCGAGACTCCTGCCCTGACTTGCCCACCGTAGAGTTTTGTAGAGGGCATAGGCTGTAGCAAGGGTATCGGAGGCGGCGAGGCGGCGGTCTGTCAACAGGATGGCTCTGTCCACCCCATGGGCGATCGCCTCGTAGAGTACTTCTATGGCTGGCGGGGGTCCCATGGTAATGGCGGTCACCACAGCCCCATACTGCTTAGTTTGCAGTGCCGCCTGCAAAGCGTAGCGGTCAAAGGGGTTAAGCATGCGCTTAGCTTTAGCGCGGTCAATGGTGCCATCGGGATTGACCCCCGCCTTGGAACTTTGGTCGGGTACTTGCTTGATTAGGACATAGCAATTTAGAGGGCGACTTAGGAGGCGATCCATCGCAATCTGTGCTAACAGCTATATGCTTTTATCATCTGCCCAATGCCCAAGATTTCTGTTGATTTTCAGAATATCTAAAGACTTAGAGCCTCGGCTTGCGTTTCTCAGCTAGAGAGCTTCCTCTAATCCAAGGAACACTGAACTATACTGAACAAATTGTGCACTGTATTCAGTATGAGACATGTATCATTTCGTCTTTAGTCCGAAAAAACAGTGATATAATAAGTTCAGTCTCTTCTCGATCCTTGAGTCGACCGCAATGGTTGCCAAGAAAAGAAGAAAGAAGCCAAGCGCTTTGGATAATTTATCTAAAGCTTTGCGGGATACCGCCTTCTTGTCCAGTGATGGGCAGGATGCAATCGTTGCTTTCTTGAGCAGTAATGTGTGGCTACGCCACGCAAGCGAACAGGAAAGTTCAGCGTAAATGTATCAGGTAGAGCTAGACTAGATCAGGGGTTGTGGCTCAAGCAGTTGCAGGATCAAAACGGAGAAATTGTAGTACATCAGGTTAGCTTCAGTTGGGGTAGGGGACGACCTGTACTCCAGAACTGTAGTTTCAGAGTACCTGCGGGTCAGCTGTGGATGCTATTGGGAGCTAATGGCAGTGGCAAGTCCACTCTGCTGAAAATTTTGGCGGGTTTGCTTACTCCTGATTCAGGAGAGGTTTATGTCCCCCAACCCACGGGTTTTGTGTTTCAAAATCCTGATCACCAACTGCTAATGCCTACGGTGGGAGCAGATATTGCCTTTGGCTTGGTGGGGGAAAATTTGTCCTACGCGCAAATCTCTGCTAGAGTGGCTCAGGCTCTGGCGGCGGTGAACCTGCCCCATGTGGTGCGTCGCCCCATCTATGCCCTCAGTGGTGGACAAAAACAACGCATTGCCCTAGCAGGGGCGATCGCTCGCAATCCGCGCTCTTTAATTCTAGATGAACCCACTGCCCTGCTGGATGGGGAAAGTCAAACTGAGCTGGTAGCGCTAGTGCGGCAGATTGCTAGAGAGCGCCATTTAACTGTACTGTGGGTTACCCACAGGCTAGTGGAATTGGACTATGCCGATGGAGCGTTTTTGCTAGCAGAGGGCAAAATCGTCGATGCAGGCGACCCGCAACGGCTCAAGCAGGTTTTGACTGGCTATGAAACATGAACTTTTGTGTAGATACTCGGAGTATTTTTCTAAGAATTATTGAGTGATCGCTAGAATTTGTGGTTTCTCTTCTAAATTAGTATTCTGTTAAATCCATTCTTTACTTTCTCTCTGCTTTTGAGTTGAGTGAACTAACTCATTCAGAAGCGCCCACGGTTTCACATCTATAAATTAGAGAATAAAAATATGTATAGGAATTCCACTAAAGACCCTGTAGTTGCCGTTGTCACTGCCGCTATGGGAGCAGGCACGGCTGTCTATTTCAGCGTCAGTCAAGGACAAAATCTCTTGGTTGGTCTTGCGATCACTGCTTTTTCTACCTTAATTGCTTTGGTTGTGGATCAGCTCTTTTTTAGCAACTAGCAGAGTTGCTCTGTGCCTGTGAAGGAGTCGCCTAGGATTCTTACGGGCTTTAGTAGTTCTCTCTATTCCTGAATCTTGTTTTAGGAATAGGGAGATTACCTATCCTACTTTTGTTCCATTTCTAAAAATGGAGCGATCGCACTCAACTGCAGTTTGGGATGATCCGTTTGCACTTGTTCTAGGCTCCACAGGTTCTTAAACAGGAGAACGGGTCTGCCCCAGCGGTCTTTGACTACCATCA
>Ga0308411_10001074_pt1 | contig 18490 bp, 12 predicted proteins | sample HotsprottomLayer_2_FD_203530 | JGI IMG/M metagenome (GOLD analysis project Ga0308411, IMG submission 203530) | Hot spring phototrophic mat microbial communities from Octopus Spring, Yellowstone National Park, Wyoming, United States -... | ecosystem: Environmental > Aquatic > Thermal springs >...
GCAGACAATCGGGCGTCTCGCAGCGTCGCCCCGCTCAGGTTGGTGCGCGACAGGATGGCGTCGGCCAGATTCGCCGCTCGAAAGACGGCCCGGCCGCAGTCGGCATCGGTCAGGTCGGCGCGGATCAGGAGCGCGTCGCTCAGGTTAGCGCCGCGCAAGTCGGCAAAAGGCAATCGCGCCTCGATCAGGCTGGCGCGATGAAGGTGGGCCTGGCGCAGGACGACGCGCTCGCACAGCGCTTCGTCCAAGTTGGCTTCGTTCAGCTCCGCTCCTTCAAACGTCGCTGCGGTGAGGTCAGCGTTGCCGAGGTACGCGCCGGCCATGCGCGCATGGGCTAGTTCGGCGCGCGTCAAGTCAGCCGACCGCAAATCGGATTTGGACAATCGCGCGCGGTTTAGCTTCGCGCCGCGCAGGTCTGCGCCGATGCAATTGGCGGCTTCAAGGCTGGCTTCAGTCAAATTAGCGCCGGCCAGTCGCGCCTGGACGAGCTGGGCCGAGGAGAGATCGGCACCGGACAGGTCACAGGCCGCCGCGTCAACATCTGACAACTGCGCGCCGACCAGCACGGCGCGCGCCAGGATGGCCTGGCCCAACATGGCGCCCGTCAGATTCGCGCCCCGCAGGTCAGCGCAGGCGAAGTTCAGGCCGCGCAAGTCCAGTCCGCTCAGATCCACGCCCGAAAGCCGAACTCCCCACTCTCCTTCACGCCATCGCGGCACAGCAGCCAGGATGTGGATGACCTCGCGGCGCGTCAGCTCTGCCATGGAGAAGCCAGAGGGTGATGAACTGAAGTTGCAGCCGGCTGCTATGGTTCGGGGCTGCCCGACCGCTCCGCGCTGACAATTGCAGCTTTGCCGATGAGCTCCAGGGCACGATCATCCTGGGGTGGGTGCATCAGGCCAGCGCGTGCATCGCGGAAGAAGCGCTCCAGGGGCAGGCGGCGATCGAGGCCGCCAGCGCCAGCCGCGCGCAGCGCAATGTCGGTGGCAGTGATGGCCGCATTGGTGCACAGATACTTGGCGGCGGCCAGCTCGGCCTCCATCTTCGCCCGCTGCGCCGGCTGTTCAGACCACTGCTGAGCCGCAGCGTACAACACTGCGCGCGCAGCGCGCAGGGCGACGTCCATCTGCCCGACGCTGCGCTGAATGTGCGGCAACTCGGCAATCGGCCTGGCGAGCGCCGTGGGCACGCGCTGCGTGGCATAGCGGGCAAGCGCACACAGCGCCCCCTCCCCCACCCCAAGGTAGACCGCAGCGAATGCGCAGCTTGCCCAACCAGCGGGCAGGCCAGCACGCCGCGCCTGACCCGCCGGCCGTTGTTCCACATGCCAGCACTCCGGCACGAACACGTTATCCAGATGGACGTCGAATGAGCCGCTTGACCGCAAGCTCAGGCTCGCCCCCCAGTTGTCAACCAGCGTCAAGCCAGGCGAATCGCTGGCCACGGCGAACACGCCGATTGACTCGTCGAGCGTGGCAGTGACGAGAAAGTAACGCAGGGCCGGCGCATAGGTCACCCAGCTCTTGCGTCCGTTGAGCACATAGCCGCCTGCGACGCGCACGGCAGCAGTGGCGGGCAGGCCACCGCGCGATGGGCTGCCCATCTCCGGCTCGCTGGCCGCGCTGTTGACCAGGGCGCCATCGCGCACGATCTCCTCACACAATCGGGCGTAGGCTGCCTCAGGCCAGGTACGATTCTCGGCCAGCGAGCCGACGACGTGGAAGTGCATCGCCAGGCCAAGCGCAGTGCTGGCATCGCCGCGGGCGAGGTGCTGCAACACGCGCACGCACTGAAAGAGGCTGTAACCATCGCCGCCGAACGCAGCCGGCACCGGTAAGCGCAGCAGGCCAGCCGCGCGCATGTCGGCGACATTCTCCAGGGCGAACGAGCCTTTGCGATCGTGCTCTTCGGCGCGCGATGCAAACCGCTCGGCCAGCCGATCCACGCACGCCATCGTCTCGTCGAACGAACGCATGTGGTCTGAACTCATGTGATTCCTATTGTAGGGCGAGCAGAGGACAGGCCCTGCGGCGATCTGCCGGCCCATCACCGCAGGCTACAGCTACAGCGCGCAGCCCGCCCCCCGCAATGGCGCGCTATGGCAAGGCCGCCTGGCTATAGTCGCCCAGCAACAGGCGATAGCCGTTCGGCTTGCCCATCGCGTGAGTAATGACCGCGCGCCGACCGATCAGGCTATCGTGAATGCGAGCCGGGATGCCAGCGATCTGACACTGTTCGAGCACGATGCTGCGTTCGATCTCGGCATCCTCGATCACGCAGTCGCGATCAATGCTGGTAAAAGGGCCGATATAGCTGTTGATGATCTGCGTGTTTTCGCCGATGATGGTTGGGCCGCGGACGACGCTGCGGACGATGCGCGCGCCTTTCTCCAGCGTCACGCGCGAGTCCACAGTCGAATGGGCGTCTATTTCACCCTCGCGGTGCGGGACCAGCTCCTCCAACACCAGGGCGTTGGCCTCGAGCATGTCCTCGCGCTTGCCGGTGTCCACCCACCAGCCGGTATGCACGTACGGATACACACGATAGCGATTCGCCACCAACCACTGAATCGCATCGGTGATCTCCAGCTCGTTGCGCCACGAAGGTTGAATCGCCTCCACGGCCTCGAAGACGTGCTGATCGAACATATAGACGCCGACGAGCGCCAGGTTGCTGGGCGGGTCTTTCGGCTTTTCGATCAGCCGTTCGATGCTGCCATCGGGGCGCAGCACGGCCACGCCATACTGGCGCGGATCGGCGACGCGCGTCAGCACAATCTGGCTGTTGTAATCCGATGCGGCGAACTGCTCGATCAGGCGATGGATGCCGCCCTGAATGCAGTTATCGCCGAGGAACATGACGAAGCGGGAATCGCCGACGAAGTCGCGGCTGATCTTGACGGCGTGGGCCAGTCCGCGCGGCTCATCCTGCAGGATGTAGGTAATGCGCGCGTCCCAGCGCGAACCGTCGCCTACCACGCTCTTGATCTCGGCCCCGGTCTCCGGAGCGATCACGATGCCGATGTCGTCAATGCCGGCATCGCGGATGGATTGGATCACGCGAAAGAGCACCGGCTTGTTGGCAAGCGGGATGAGTTGCTTGGCGCTGGTGAAGGTCAATGGGCGCAGGCGCGTGCCTTTGCCGCCGCTGAGGATAAGGCCTTTCATAGTCGTGGACGGTTCGGATATTCGGGCTGACGAGTCGGCCAGTGCGACCAGGTCGCCGGCTTGCTGGTTGAAGTGCGCGGCAATTCGCATGCCATCTCGCAGGCGAGCGGCTGCATCAGCCTATGCCCCCTGTTGCAACGTCATGCGTATCGCCAGGGCAACGCTATTATCGCGCTCCATGCGCCGACGGCTAAAGCTAATCAGCAAGTCGGATCGCGCGCGCGTAACGCCGACGTAGAGCAGCCGCAATCGCTCGGCGATGTATTCCAGATAGGCCTGGCGCACCAGATCGGCTTCGGACCACGTGTGCCGGGCGCGGCTGCCCGCCAGTGCCTCTAATTGCACGCGCGCTTCGAGCGCCGGATCGTGACCGGCGAGATACCAGGCCTGACCGCGGAATCCGGCCGAAGCATCATGCGGGAACTCGATCTCGTCCACGCCGGTCAGATACACGCGATCCCACTCCAGCCCCTTGGCTTTGTGCATGGTAGTCACGGTGATTTGCCCCTTGATCGGCTGAAACCCGGCCTCGATGAGCGCGCCGCTCAGATAGCGCTGACGGTTGTCGGCGATCGCGTCCAATTCTCGGGCCACCTCAGTCAGGTGCGCATCTGGGTGAATGGACATGTAGCGGCGCAGGCTGGCAGCCAGGCTGTGCGCTATGGCCAGGTCGGCGTCGCGGGAGAACAGATGCTGGGCGATGGCGAGGATGAGCTGATCCACCGGCAGGACGCTGGCGCGCAACCAGCGAGCCACCAGCGCTGCCAGGGCGTATAGCTCGCGCTCTTCGCGCTCGCGCAGCTCCAGGCCAACCGGCAAGGGCGACTCGGCGTCGCTCAATGGGAACAACAAGCGCTCTGGCCGCGCGCTGCGCAACAGGGCTTTGACTCGGTTGTTGCGCGCATCGCCCGATGGCCCCACGCCGGCTTCGATCATGGCCGCGCGCAAATCCACCAGCGCGTTCATGTTGGTGGGCTGGCTGCAAAAGCGCACAGCCTGCGCCAGCACGCGCGCCACATCGCGCACCGGCTGGGCGTTGCGCAACTGATCGTGGTAGAGCACCCGCTCGGGATGGCGCGCCTGAATCGGCTCCAGCGCCTGCACGATCCGCTGGCCGAAGTAGTTAGTGGGCGTGAGGATGGCACACGTGCGGTCGGGTTCGTCCAGGACGAAGCGCGCTGCGCTCTGAGCAACCCTCTGCGCTTCGGCGTCTTCATTATCGAACGCTTGTAGCCCGATGCGCCCGCCGGTTGGATTCTGCTGTGGGTCATCGGGCGGGGTCGGCTGGATGATCTCATCGGCGCTCAACGCCTCGGCCCGCACGACCGGTTCGGGATGCGCGTCGGTCGTCCAGCGCACCAGGCGGTTGGCCAGGTTGATGATCTCCGGGGCGCTGCGGCCGCTCACGGTGAGCGGCATTGCCTTCACGTCGGGCCGCCGCTTGAACTGGCGAAAGAGGCGCACATCCGAAGCTGTGAAAGTGGTCATGATGGCTTGGTTGGGATCGCCGACGCGCACCCAGTTGTCGTGTTCGCGCGAAAGCAGGGAGAGGACTTCCTCCTGCAGTGGCGTGCTGTCCTGGGCCTCATCCTCAAGGATGAACGGCCAGCGCCGGGCAAGCCGGCGCCGGAAGTCATCATCGTTGTTCAAGGCGCGGATGGCAGCCCAGATCAGGTCATCGAAATCCAGCCGGCCGCCGGCGAGCAGCACCTGGTCGTAGCGCTCGTAGATGGCCGCGCCGATGCGCAGGAAAGGCGACGCGGGCGGGCGACAGCCGGGCGCAGAACCGGCCGGGAAGCCATCGCCCGCGATGAGCGCTTTCACCTCCGCTGGCGTCAGGCGCAGGTGTTTGGCCAGTTTGGTCACCTCCGCGCCGACGCGCGCAGTGTCCTCGGCCCACTGATCTTCGACCTGGTAACGTTGTTGCTGCGTCAGCCCGGAGGGCAGGAAGCTCAGCCAGTAATCGCGCTCCTGTTGAATAAACCAGCGGGCAGCATCGGCCATGGCCCGGCTGTTGCTCAGCTCGTCGTCAATGCGGTAATCGTAGGTCACACCCGCCAGGTCGGGGCGCTCGCGCACGATGGCGTTTGCCAGGCCATGCAGGGTGAACACACGAAAGCCGCCGTCGAGCAGGCCCAGATCGCGCAGGGCGAGGCGAATGCGCGCTCTGACATTGTCCACCGCCGAGTTGGTGAAGGTCACCACCAGCACCTCGGATTCCGGCCCAACCAACCCACGCGCCAACAGGCGCGCCGCCAGAGCAGCGAGCGTCTGCGTTTTGCCGCTACCCGGCACAGCCGAGACGGCCAGCTTGCCGCCGGTATAGCTGCTCACGATGTTTAGCTGCTGTGGTCGCAAACCCATCGCCTGCCCCCGCTCACTGCCTGGTGGCGTCGCAGGTTCATCGCGCATCTTCCATCCGCTCACCGATGATCTCCAATCGCTGCAGCGCCTGCGCGAGCATGCCGGTCTCTTCCTGTCCAGCAACGTTCAGCTCGCTAGCGGCCAGGTAAACCCTGTCGCTGCAGCGAAACGCCAGGCCACCCACCATCCGAGCGAGCAGCTCGCGACCAGCGCGCTGTTCGTCATCATCCGTCCAGCGGGCGCCTGGCCGCCACCCGCGCGAGAGGACATACGGATGGGTGAGCGGCTGATAGAACCGCTCATGCCAGCTCGTCGCGTTGACGTCGAGCCAGAACTGATAGCGGGAACGATAGTCGCCGGTGAGATAGGTGTAGGCCGGCACGAGCAAGACCTGATCGGGCAACACCTCCGGCGAACGCTCCGGCACATATTCGGCAGCCAGCACATTCTGCGTCAGGGCGATGATGTAAGCCAATCCAATGTCTATCGTCTCGGCTGCGTCGGGTTTTGGCCCAAGTCCGAGCACCGCGACTTCGGCGGTGGGCAGGGCAGCGGGCAACAGATTCGCCTGTCCCAGCACCTCGCGAAATGCGCGCGCCGAGGCGATCAGCTTATTGCACATCAACGCGCTGTCCGAATCCTGGTTCAGCACAAAGCCCGGGCGGGTCAGCACCTCGGCAGCGAAGGTTTGCCAGAAGACGTCGAGTGGTGCGTCCTGCGCTCCGCACTCTGCCGCCTGCCAGAGCCATTCCTGCAGGGCGACATAGCGCTCGCGAAACTGCGGGCCGACGCGGCTCCACAGCGCTGCGTCATCGAGCAGCGGCAAAGTGGCTATGTCGGCAGAGCCGGCTGAGCGCCGCGCTGCGTCGGCGATGATCTGCGCTCGCACCACATCCAGGTCCGAGATGGCGAGCGTGAGCGCGCGCGCGAGTTCCTGGGCAGCAACCGGCTGCCCCCAGCGCGGATGGCCAAGCCGGGCGAAAGTGACCAGGGCGCGCACCAGGGGTTGGTCGTGCAGCGGTCGCGATGGGCGCACGGCATGAACGCCCGCGCCGTGCGCCTTCAAACGCTCCTCTAGCTCGAAGCGCAGCACGTCTTCCACTACCGGCGCCACTATAGCAATCTGGTTGGCCTGGACGCCGGAGCGGATCAGCATCCCGGCGCGCTCCGCTGCCGCCTGTACCATAGTCGCCCAGTAGCGCATTGGGGAACCATCGGCGCTGCGCAGCACCTCGACAGCCGAGCTGCGCAGCGAGGCGCGCCTCTCGCGCGCCACGATGGTCTGCATCAGCGCCTGACCAAATCGCGAGGGCGAGTCGGGCGCGTCGGCCTGCAGCCGCGCATCGGCGACATGCTCCACAGCGTCGCACGCTTCGCGCACGGCGCGCACCGAACCGGGTTCGGCCCCCAGCTTGACGCGAAAACCGCCTGGGTCATCCTCGACAATTACGGCGCTCTCGCAGGTCTCCAGCAGCAGGCAGAGAAGATCGTGGATGACCGGCGCAGCCTCCTCAACGTTGTCGGCCAGCACGTGGCGGTAGCGCGCCGCCAGATACGCACGGTAGAAGCCAGCCGTCAGCAGATGCATCCTGAACAGTTCCACGCCCAGCGAGAAATCTACCAGGGTGTGTTGCAGGCAGAAGCGCCGAAACGCCAGAGCGATCTCCTGCACCCGGCGATAGGCATGCCTGCGGGACTCAGCGCCATGCCAGGCCGAGGCCAGGCGATCGGCCAGCTCCTCCAGCGCGAAGCCGGTGGTTGCTGCGCGGTTCAGGTCGTCCAGAATCTGAACCAGCAGCCGGGTGTGCGGCATGCGCAAATCCTCGAAGTGGCCAGCGTGCGGCGCAGCGATGCGATCGAGGAAGTACTGCGCAGCTTCCACATTCATCCACACCGGCTCGCGACGAGCATCGGAGAAACCGGCGCGCGATGCGATGAGGGGAAAGAACAATCCCACGTGTCGCTGCGTCAGCCCAAAGAAAGTATGAATCTCCGGCGCTGCGGCGCGCTCCCTGGGAAGTCCAGGCCGGGCAGAGGCGCGAGCCATTTCGCGCATCCGCTCGAAGGCCGCCTGGAAGCGTTGGGCGTGAGATTCCTGAGGGACGAGGATGAGGATGCGATCGGGGCGGACGCCAGAGCTGACCAGCTCAGTGAGACGATCGGTGAGGCGCGTGGTCTTGCCGGTGCCTGGATGGCCGACCAGATAGCGTTTGCTCATGCACGACCGGCGTTGAGAAAAGCAGATCGGAGGCTGCCGCAGCCGCATTGACTCCCCGACCCACCGCCGTGATCACCAGCGACTGTCATCTGTTTGAGATATGGGTGACCTTAAATTTGATCTCTCCCTCGGGCGCCTGGACAGAGACGACATCGTTCACCTTATGACCAAGCAGGGCCCGGCCCAGCGGCGATTCGTTGCTGATTCGCCCGTTGGCGGGATCGGCCTCGGCAGACCCCACGATGACGTAATGTTCCTTGTTGCCGGAGCCCACCTCAGTAACGGTTACTTTGCTGCCCAAGCGAACCTCGTTCGATGGACCCTTGTTCTCGATCAACACAGCATTGGCGAGGATGGTCTCGATCTCCAGGATGCGCCCTTCAACGAAGGCCTGCTCGTTCTTGGCATCTTCGTATTCAGGATTCTCCTCGACCTCGCCCTCGGCCATGGCCTCGTGCAGCCGCCGGGCAACCTCGGCTCGCCGAACGTTCTTCAGGTATTCGAGCTCTTCCTCAAGCCGCTTCAACCCCTCTGGAGTGAGATACTCTTGCTCAATCATCATGTCATCAGCCTGCCTTTCTCCACGATGTGCATCTGTGTGAGCCATCAGTGTGGCACAGCAAAGTCAGAATTAAAATAGAGGCGCCGTAGTGAACGCCTCTATCTCTTGTGGTATGTGAAGCCAAGTATACCCAACTCACCAGGAATTGGCAAGAAACTGACAAGCACACTTTACGATAAAATCCGCTCAGGAAACTGACTCCAGCATGGCCCGGCAGCCGCATCTCGTGGCTTGCCATACATTCACTTATGTACAAAGTTGTCGTCACCGATCATTCCTTCCCCTCGCTGAACCCAGAGCGAGCGACGCTCAGCGGCCTGGCGGAGGTCGTGGATTGTAGCCCGCTGCGCACCGAAGATGACGTGATCCGTGCAGCCGCAGACGCCGACGCCCTGATCATCGGCTTCGTGCCCATCACCGCGCGCGTGCTGGACGCCCTGCCCAGGCTGCGCTGCGTGGTGCGTTATGGGGTCGGCTACGAGACGATAGATGTATCCGCAGCCACCGAACGCGGCATCTGGGTTGCCAACGTGCCCGACTACTGCATTCCCGAAGTAGCCGACCATGCCATGGCGATGCTGCTGGCGCTGGCGCGCAAGGTGTTGCCCTTAGACGCCAGCATGCGGCGAGGCGAATGGGCCACTGTGAAGGTCGCCAGGCCGGTGCATCGCATCGAGGGCCAGACGTTAGGCCTGATTGGCATGGGGCGCATCGGCAGCGCAGTGGCCAGGCGCGCGCTGGGCTTCGGAATGCGCGTGATCGCACACGACAAGTACCTCTCACCGGAAGGGACGCGGGCCATCGGCGCTGCGCTGGTGGATCTGGACTCGCTGCTGCGCCAGGCCGATTTCATCTCGATCCACACCCCGCTCACCCCAGAGACCCATCATCTGATCAACGCTGAAGCCATCGGCAAGATGAAAACCGGGGCTTACCTGATCAACGTCTCGCGGGGAGCCGTAGTGGACAACCTGGCGCTGACCGACGCGCTGCAGATGGGCAAACTGGCCGGGGCAGCGCTCGACGTGTTCGAGCAGGAGCCGCTGCCCGCTGACCACCCCATCCGCAGCGCACCCAACACCATCCTCAACCCGCACGCTGCCTGGTATTCGGAGGAAGCCCTGATCCAACTGCAGATCAACGCCGCCGAAGAAGTGGCGCGGGTGCTGCGCGGAGAACCAATGAAGAACCCGCTGAACAAGCCGGGCTAGCCTCCGCCCCACCCTGGCAGCACAGCGCCGACCGCGGGCAACCCGATTGAAAAGCGCTGATAATTGCTTCATGAACATCGAACGCATCGAGCTGTTTCATATTCGCCTGCCACTGGTGGCGCCTTTCGAGACCAGCTTCGGGGTGACGACCGAGCGCGAGAGCATCCTGGCTCGCATCGTCGCCGACGGCGTGACCGGCTGGGGGGAGAGCGTGGCCGATGCCGACCCCGGTTATTCCTACGAGACCGTCACTACCAACTGGCATGTGATGACCGGCTACCTGATCCCTGCTCTGTTCAGCGCGCCGATTGCCGACCCGCGCGAGGCGCCGGCGCGATTCAGCCGGGTGCGCGGCCACAACATGGCCAAGGCCACCCTGGAAGCCGCGCTGTGGGACATCGCCGCGCAACAAGCCGGCCTGAGCCTGCGCGACTACATCGGCAAAGTCACCGGCCGCCAGATGAAAGACTGCGTCGTGGTCGGCGTGAGCATCGGCATCCAGCCCACCACCGAAAAGCTCCTGGAGCGCATCGCGAGCTTCCTGCAGTATGGCTATCTGCGCATCAAGATGAAGATCAAGCCGGGGCGCGACCTGCACGACGTGCGCGCTGCGCGGGCTGCCTTTCCCGATCGCATGTTGATGGTAGACGCCAACAGCGCCTACACGCTGAAGGATGCCGACCTGTTCAGGCAGATGGACGACCTGAACCTCTTGATGATCGAGCAGCCGCTGGGCTACGACGACATCTACGAGCACAGCAAGTTGCAACCTCAACTCAAGACGCCCATCTGCCTGGACGAGAGCATCCACACGCCCGATCACGCCCGGATGGCCATCGAGCTGGGGGCATGCAAAATCATCAACATCAAGCAGGGCCGCGTCGGCGGCCTCACCCACGCCATCGCCATACACGACGTTTGCGAGGCATGCAACGTGCCGGTGTGGTGCGGCGGCATGCTGGAGACCGGAGTCGGCCGCGCACTGAACCTGGCCCTGGCTGCCCTGCCCAATTTCAAGCTCCCCAGCGACCTGAGCGCGAGCAACCGCTACTACGATCCGGATCTGATCGAGCCACCTTTCGAGATCAACGCTGATGGGACGCTGAGCGTGCCGGCCGGCTCAGGCCTCGGCGTGCACCTCGTGCCGGAGCGGCTGCGCAAAGTCACGCTGCGCCACGAGGCCTTCAGTGCCCAGCCATCGCCTGGATGAAGGGGGGTGTATCACGAGGTTGCCCGCCACACGAACAGCGCGATCATCATCAGGGCGAAGAACAGCTCGACCATCTGTCCAAAGACACAGCCGATTAAATAGTCGCGGCTGGAGCGCAGCGCCGGCGCCAGCCTGCGGCGGCGCAGCAGCTCCACGGCGAGCACGCCCAAAACGCCGCCGACCACTGCGCCGGCGATGGAACCGACGACCGGAATGCCGCTCAACAATACTCCGCCGACGATGCCACCGACGATCGCGCCAAGCACGGTCTGCCAGGATGCGCTGCTGCGACGGGTGAGATAGCCGGTCAAGAGCAGATTACTCCCCCACCCCGTGACCATCAGCGCGGCCATGACGATCAGCACGACCCAGCCCACGCGCTGAAACTGATCGCCAATTGCCCACAGCAGCGCGCCAACCCAGATCACAATCGGGCCGGGCAACACCGGCAAAAACACGCCAACGAACCCGACTGCGATGAGCAGAACGCCCAGCGTTTGAATCGCGTTTTGCGGATCGGTGAGGAACGGAAGCACCAGGCGACTATATATCACGCACGGCGCGGCGAGCACAATGCTGTAAACGGCGTGGCGCACACGCGCGCGGTGGAACCACGCCTGTCGCCGAGGACGCCCCGGCGCTCATCGAAGAGGAGTTGCCCTATGCTCCCGCCAATAACATCCTGGCCGGCTTTCGGCGCGATGACCACTGCTGCCGAGGCCGCTGCCAGGATCGGCGACCAGATGGTGCGCAACGGCGCATGAGGTGCGTCGCCAGGCCCGCTCACCGGCACAGCTTGGACTGGTGCTCCTGGAAGGTCACCGAGAACTGATGCGAGCCGTCGCCGTTGCACGACGCGACGAAGTAGTAGAAGTTCGTCTGCGCCGGCTGCAACGTGGCCTGAATGGATGACAGGCCGGGATTGGCGATCGGGCCGGGCGGCAGCCCAGGATTGACGTAGGTGTTGTATCCGCCCGGATCAACGAACTTCAAGTCCTCCAGCGTCAACCCTTTCTTCCACCAGGTGCCCTGGTCGGCCTGGTAGCCCAGCGCGTATTGCGTCGTCGGATCAGCCTGCAAAGGCTGGCCCACCCGCAAACGGTTGAGAAACACGCTGGCGATGGTGGGCCGCTCGGCCGGGATCACCGCCTCGCGCTCGACGATGGATGCCAGGGTGAGCAGCTCGTGCGGGTTGCGGCCCTCGGCGCGGGCCTGTTCCAGCAGCGGCGCGGCCTTGACGCCGAAGTTGTCCAGCATGCGCAGGATCACATCCTGAGCGGTGGGACTTTCCGGCAGGCGATAGGTGTCGGGAAAGAGATAGCCTTCCAGCGTGGCGTCGGCCGGCAGGCCGCGCAGGAACGGATAGTTGTAGGCGCGGGCGCGGCTGGTCAGGCGGATGAACTCGTTGGCGCTCACGCCGAGCTGCTGCTCCAGCAACTGGGCGATTTCTTCGCGCCGCTTGCCCTCCGGAATCGTCACCTGCACCTCGCGGGCCGCGCTGCGCTGCAGCGCCAGCGCGATCTGCTCGATATTCATGTTCGGCCGCAGGGTGAAGGTGCCAGCGTTGATGGTCGCATCGAGACCCTTCAGGCGGACGTATAGCCGAAAAAGCTCAGGATCGTCAATCAGGCCTTGCGCCTGCAGCCGACGGCCAATTTCGACGACGGATTCGCCGGGCGCAACTACGAACGTCTGCGGCGTCGGATCATTGCTGACCGGGCGCGACAGGTCGTTGCTGCGCAACAAATCAAGATAAGTGGCGATCAGCCAGCGATCCAGGCCGGTCATCCGCTGTGCGTCGGGGATGCCGACGCCGCGCACGCGCTGGGTCCAGGTCACGCCGGCAAAGACCAGCGCAGCGATGGCCGCAGCGAACAGCCCCAACCTGATGATCGAAATGCGCGCTTTGTGCATGCCTCTCTTCGCTTTGCCAGCCCTCGACTTCCCGTTCCGCATCGCTCAGCCGGCCACCCGGCCGAACGGGAGATCGACAGCCAAAGGCAAGGTTACCACGCCTGCGGTTCCCCGCGTTGCTCATCCAGATAGCGTTGCAGGATCACGGCGGCGGCGATGGCGTCGTCGGTCACGCGCGCGTGACGCCCGGCGCGCGGCGGTCGGCGGCGAGATTCGGCGATGATCTGCTGCGCATCCTGCGTGGTGTAGCGCTCGTCCACGAAGCGCAGCGGGACGATGAGACGCTCGCGCAGTGAGTCGGCGAACGTCTGCACCTGGCAGGCCTGCTCGCCGACGTTGCCATCGGCATGGACGGGCAAACCGACCACGACCTCGTCGGCGGCGTGCTCGGCCACCAGGGCGGCGATGCGCGCCAAGGCGTCCTCGCGCGTGCGATCTATCACGCACAAGGGGCGCGCGATGAGCTTGGTGGCGTCGCTCACCGCAACGCCGATGCGCCGGCCGCCGACGTCCAGTGCCAGAGTTCGCGCCATCGCCCTATCGCAACTTTTACTCGCGCTCCACCCTGGCGTTGATCCGCAGGGTAACCCAGGGCAGGCGGTTGACGTATTGCATCAGCCAGCGCGGGCCGGCCTCGATGCGCGGGTTACGCTTAAGGGCGAAGTTCTGCAACAGGGCAGCCTGCGCGTCGGCCGGCGTCCTGCCCCACACCAGCCGCCGGACGGCGTTTTCATCAATGGCCGCGCCGGCCAGCCCGCGCGCCTCCACGAACAAGAGCACCTGGTTGCCCGTGCCCTCCTCGGCCACTTCGCCGCGCAAAGCCTCGGCAGCCAGCAGCTCAAAACCCTCTGGCACCCTCGCCTTGAGCGCCTCGCGCGCCACCGTCTCCAGGTCGCGCGGCGATACAGCCAGGCCGGCGACCTGCAGGCGCATGTTCAGGCTGACGGTGTCGGCCTGCTCGGTGATGAAGCGATCGAAGGTCTCGTCTTGCCGATCGGCGATGAACAGCGTCTCGGGCAAGACGAGCAAGCCCTCGCTGAGCACCTCGCGCTGCTGTTGCATCTTATCGGAGGCCTCTCGCAAGAGTCGGCTGCGCAAGGCGGAGCGCAGCCGGCGATAGTCGTCCTCGGCCACCGCAGGCAGGATGACGTTGCCGCCCCCGCCGGTCGGCGCGGTGTTGATCACCGTCACAGCCAGCGCCGGCACTCCTTCCACCTGGTTGATCTGGCCGGCTGCGACGTTGGCGTTGGGCCCTGGGTCAATCGCCTCTACTTCGACATCGGCCCGGCCACCCGGTGGGATCTCCACGTCGCTCAGGGTGATGAAGCGGGCCGGCGTGCTGGTCGCAGTGGTGCGCACCACGGTGTTGCGCGGCACGGTGAACGGCGTGGCCAGCACGTTGGTGAACGTCACCGCCCCGCGCGCCTTCGAGCGCGGGAGGCTTCGCTCGCCGGTCGTGTTCGTGCTCATGCGCCCTTCAACGATCACGTCAACGCGCGTGGCCGGGATGGTGCGCGCCTCCAGGTTGACGCGATCGGTGCGCACGTCCAGCGTGACCGGCACGATGACCCGCAGGCCCTGGCTGGAGGCGGTGAGGGTGATTTCCGCTTCGGGCAACAGCAACAGCGCAGCAGCGGACAGGACAGCCAGGGCGACGAGCGTGACCAGGGCGCGACCAGCCAGCAGCAACGCGCTGCGGCGGGGGAAGAAGCGCTGTAGCGAGTTCGGCACAAAGCGGCGCGCCGGGGTGAGCCGGCGAATCGGCTCGACGTCGCCGCCGGGGAGCCACTGGCAGGTGATCGCATCGTTGACGTGAGCGAAGGCCAACAGGCCAGCTTCGCGCGCGGTCGCGCGCTGCTCCGGGTCGCGATTGACGACGGCGACTTCGACGCCGCGCGCCCTGGCCGCGCGGTACAGTTGCACAAAGTCCAGCTCGCGCCAGCGCATGCCCTCGGGCATCACCAGGACCACGCGGTCGGCGTTGGCCCACTCGATGCGATCGCAGGCGCCGGCGATGTCGTCGGCAGGATCGAGCGGGATGATGCGTCCGATCATTCTTTAACGGGCAGCCACGAACCGATCAGCCGGGTCAGCCGATCGGCAGGCTGGCCAGCAACTGGCGGGCTTTGTCCAGCGCCTCGCTCAGCCTAGCGGCGTCTTTGCCGCCGGCCTGGGCCAGGGTGGGCTTGCCGCCGCCTCCGCCGCCGACGATGGGGGCGATCTCTCGGATGAGCTTGCCAGCATCCACGCCCTTCTTCGCCAGATCCGGGGTGACCGACACAAGCAGCGACGGCTTTTGACCGATGACGGCGCCGAGCACGGCTACGCCGCTGTGATATTTCTCGCGATACCAGTCGCTCATCTCGCGCATCAGGTCGGGCGTGTCGGCCTGCACCTGGGCCACGAGCAGGCGCGCGCCGTCGCGCGCCTCGGCCTGTTCCATTTGCTCGGCAAAGCGCAGCCTGGCCAGCTCGCGCCGGGCGTGCTCCAGGTGTTTTTGCAACTCGTTGAGCTGGGCGAGGAGCCTGTTGGCCTGCTCGGCCACGTGGTCGGGCGTGGTGCCCAGCGCGCGAGCCGCTTCGCTCAACTGGCGAGACTGACGCCGGGCGTAGTCGAGCGCGCTGCGTCCCGTGAGCGCCTCGATGCGACGCACGCCGGCGCTCACGGCGCCCTCGCTCACGATCAACGTAGCGCCGATGTCGCCGGTCATCTGCACATGCGTGCCACCGCACAATTCCATGCTAAAAGGTTGCTCGCCGTCGCCGCCGACGCTCACCACGCGCACCACGTCGCCGTATTTCTCGCTGAAGAAAGCCAGCGCACCGGATTCGATGGCTTGCTGGTAAGGCATGTATCTGGCGGTCACCGGCAGGTTATCCAAGATGGCGTCGTTGAGCATGTCGGCCACCTGGTCGAGTTCGTCACGGGTCAGCGCGGCATCGTGAGAGAAGTCGAAACGAAGGCGATCGGGCGCGACGAGCGAGCCCTGCTGGCCGACGTGATGGCCGAGCACGGCGCGCAGGCTGGTCTGCAGCAGATGAGTGGCGGTGTGGTTGCGCATGATGGCCCACCGACGCGCCTCGTCCACCTGGGCCGTGCACGCATCGCCGACCATCGGCTGGCCCCACTGCACCTCGCACACATGCACGATCAGCTCTGGCGCAGGCCGACGCATGTCCCTGACTGCGATGCACCAGGCCGGCTCTTCTTCGGTCGCCGGGTCGGTGCGCGCGCAAATCAGGCCGGTGTCGCTCACCTGGCCGCCGCTTTCGACGTAGAAAGGTGTGGCGCGCAACACAATCTCCACCGTCTCGCCCTTCACTGCCCGGTCGGTCATTCCGCCGTCGCGCAAGATGGCGATGACCTCGGTGTCGCGCGTCAGTTCACCGTAAGGGTCGTAGGCGACGCCGCTTTCAGGCAGCCTGCCATCGGCGCGCAACGATTCAAACGCCTCGCGATAGGCCCTGGCCGACTCGTAATCGCCGGTGAACTTCTCCTGGCCGGCGGCGCGAGCAATGGCCTTGGCGCGCTCGCGCGCTGCCGCGAAGCCGGTTTCGTCCACCGCCAGGCCACGCTCCCTGGCTACGTCGCGGGTGATCTCCAGCGGCAGGCCGTAGGTGTCGTAGAGCCGGAAGGCCACCTCGCCGGGGATCATCGGAGACTGCAGAGCGGCTATTTCCTGATCGAGCCGATCCAGGCCCTGATCGAGCGTGCGCGCGAAGCGCTCTTCTTCGTTGTGAATGGTGCGCAGGATGTGGTCGCGGCGGTTGACCAGCTCGGTGTAGTAGCCGCCCATCCTTTCAATCACTACCTCGGCGACCTGATGCAGGAACGGTTCCTTCAGGCCCAGCCGGCGGCCAAAGCGCATGGCGCGCCGCATCACCATGCGCAACACGTAGTTGCGGCCTTCGTTGCCGGGCAACACGCCATCGCCGACCATGAACGCGGATGCGCGGGCGTGGTCGGCGATGACGCGATAGGCCACCAGGTGCGCGCGGCGCTCCGCATCGGTCTGCCCGGCCAGCATCTGCACGCGATCCATCAGCGGCAGAAACAGGTCGCTGTCGTAGTTGCTCTCGCCCCCCTGCAGCAGGCGCACCAGGCGCTCGAAGCCCATGCCCGTGTCCACGCCCGGCCTGGGCAGCGGGGTCAGGACGCCATCCTCGCTGCGGTCGAACTGCATAAACACCAGGTTCCACACCTCAACGGTGGTCTCGTTGGGGTCATCGTCGTTGTTCACCCACCTGGCGTCGTTATCTTCCAGCCTGCCGGTGAAGTAATGCACTTCGCTGTTCGGGCCGCATGGCCCGGTTGGCCCCATGCTCCAGAAGTTGTCCTTTTCGCCAAAGCGCAAGATGCGCGACGCCTTGATGCCGACCTTCTGCCACAACTGGTATGACTCGTCGTCGTCCTGGTAAATGGTGAACCACAGGCGCTCGCGCGCAAAGCCATACTCCTTCTCCAACAGCTCAAGGGCAAACTTCATGGCGTCTTCCTTGAAGTAGTCGCCAAACGAGAAGTTGCCCAGCATCTCGAAGAAGGTATGGTGGCGCCGGCTCGGACCGACATTTTCCAGGTCGTTGTGTTTGCCGCTCACCCGCATCACCTTCTGGGCAGTCACGGCGCGCGTGTAATCGCGCTTCTCCAGGCCAAGAAAGACGTTCTTGAACTGGTTCATGCCGGCGTTGGTGAAAAGGATTGTTTTGTCGCCGTAGGGGATGAGCGATGACGACGACACGTGCCGGTGACCGTTGCGCACGAAATAGTCGATGAACGTCTGGCGAACCTGACTGCTGAGCATGGCCTGAAGATTATAAAGTGAGCGGCTGCGGGCGGCGCAGGGGCGTCCACCCATAGGGGCAGCGATGTAGCCCGGCAGCACGCAAAGCAACAGGCGAAACGCAGAAGGCCAGGTAATGCGTTCTTCCAGCATATCAGCAGCCGAGGCGCAATCTCGTTCTTTGCTAAGATTTAGAGCACGCCCGAAGCATGGCCAATTCGCTGCCGAAGTTTCCTCCTCCGTCGCCTCGCACCCTGGCGCGCGCTGCGCTGGTGGCGCTGTCCGTCGGCGTCGTCCTGGCGCTGGTCGTGGCAGCCGGCCCGGCGCTCAGCCCGTTCATCTTCGGCCTGGCGCTGGCCTACCTGCTCATGCCCGTCATCAACCGGCTCGACCGTCGCATGCCGCGCTGGGCGGCCATCCTGCTGGTCTATGCGATCGGGTTGCTGTTCCTGGCTATGCTGGCGCTCTTTTTCGTCCCGCCGCTGGTGAACCAGACGGCGCGGCTGATTACCAGCCTGGCGCGGCCCGACAGCCTGGAGCGACTGGTGGCCAGTGTGCTGGACTGGTATCAGAGCAACGTGCCGCCGGCGCTGCAATCGCCGCTGGAGCAAACGCTGCAACGCCTCCTCCCCTCGCTTCAAGAGAACCTGAGCGCCATCGCAACCAGCCTCGGCGTGTTCCTCCTGCGACAGGCAACCCAGGTGTTCGGCCTGCTCTCGTTCCTGGTCGGCTTCCTGATTGTGCCAATCTGGTTGTTTTACGTGTTGAACGACGCGCGCAGAGGGCGCATCTTCTTCAACCGACAACTTGACTATCGCGTGCGGCAGGATTTCTGGAACGCCTGGAGCATCATAGATCGCTCGCTGAGCGCCTACATCCGCGGGCAACTGACGCTCGGCCTGATCGTCGGCGTCGCGGTGGGGATCGGCCTGAACCTGGTTGACTTCATCCCCGGCATCGAGGTTGACTACATCCTGCTGCTGGCGATCTGGGCGGGGGTGGCCGAGCTGGTGCCGATGATCGGCGCAGCATTGGGCGCAGTCCCGGCTGTGATCGTGGCGCTG
>Ga0308411_10001076_pt1 | contig 18472 bp, 18 predicted proteins | sample HotsprottomLayer_2_FD_203530 | JGI IMG/M metagenome (GOLD analysis project Ga0308411, IMG submission 203530) | Hot spring phototrophic mat microbial communities from Octopus Spring, Yellowstone National Park, Wyoming, United States -... | ecosystem: Environmental > Aquatic > Thermal springs >...
ATTCGAACCCCCGGTAGAGGTTTTAGCCCCTACGACGGTTTAGCAAACCGCTGCTTTCGACCACTCAGCCACCTCTCCGCGGCGGTGTTGGTTCGACTCTGATGCTATCACATCCAGCAGATTTCCTCCAAATGTGCGGCGGATGTACGGGTGTGGCGGGAGATGCTGTAAGCCTTCCCCACAGCGCGGCAGAGCCGCAACCAAACAGGTGTGGCGGCATAAAAAATCCTCGCGCGCGGAAAAGAATCTACGGGCTAGTAGTACAGAGTGGCTCACACGCGGGGCCGCACAACGCAGGATGGCGAACAGCGATAGCTAAGGCTGCCAGGAATGCCGGCCGCAGGTTTGGAGGCCTGCTCGACAAAAGGGGAGAGAAGAACCGCAGACGCCGACCACCGGCAGGACTGCCGGTGTGGCACGCAAGACTGCGTGCTCCACGGGATCTGCCGGTGTGGCAAGCCTGGCGGCTTGCTCCACGGTGGGCAGTGGGGCGGACACGTGGGTCCGCCCCTACAGACGCGATTGGGTTGAGCAGAGGGCGGTGGGTAAAGGGTGCCCAGGCCGGCTGGAAAGCCTGCCCCACAAAGTGGGCCTGCCACACAACAAGAGTCTGCACCACAAGACGCGGATGGAGACAAGAATGTCAGCCGCACAAAGAGAGCGTGCAACACGGCGGCAGAGGGGAAATAGTGCCAAGCCGACCACCGGCAGGAAGCTGCCGGTGTGGCACGCAAGACTGCGTGCTCCACGGGATCTGCCGGTGTGGCAAGCCTGGCGGCTTGCTCCACGGTGAGCAGGGGGGGCGGACACGCGGGTCCGCCCCTACAGACGCGATTGGGTGGAAGAGGGCGGTGGGTCAAGGCACCCAGGCCGACAGGAATGGCGGCCGCAGGCTCGAAAGCCTGCCCCACAAGAACAGCCTGCCCCACATGAGAATGTCTGCCCTAGGAAGCAAGCCTGGACCGCAAAAGAGCTTGGCAGCAGGCTTGGAGGCCTGCTCCCCAACAGGGGCCCGCACCACTAGACGCGGCAAGAGGCAAGAGTGTCTGCCCTGCGCCGGCTGCCACAGTAAGCCTGGTTGCCGGCGAATCAATTCGGAGCGCCAAATCCTGTATGATCAGGGGGAACGTGAGCCGCCGATCGACACGCCACTGGGTGGATGCTCTTCTGCTGGGTTCTCCACTCGTTGCGCAGTTTTGGAGCCGCTATGGCGGCCGCACCAAGAAGGCCTGGTGCCTGGCGCTCCACCGCCTCGGCCTGCTGACTCCGTCGTCTTTTGTCTTATGGATTTGTACCCGAAGGTGCAACTTTAGCTGCGCTTTTTGCGAGGCCCGGGCAGGCGCGGCAGCGCCGGACGAGCTCACCACGGAGGAGGCCAAAGCGCTCATCGATGACATCGCAGGCATCGGCGCCCGCCGGCTGCTCATCTCCGGCGGCGAGCCGCTCCTGCGAGCCGACTTGCCGGTCCTCCTGGAACACTCGCTGAAAAGATCCGTGACGCCGGCGTTGCTGAGCAACGGCTCCCTGGTGTCCAGCCGCTGGGAGGAGATCCGGCATTTCCGCTACTTCCTTTTCATGACCAGCATCGACGGCCCGCGGGGTATCCATGACCGCCTGCGGCGGGCGGGCAGCTTCGACCGGGCGATGGCGGCGCTGGAGAACTTTGCATCGATCGGGGTGCGGACGCGGGTGGTCAAGACCATCGTCCATCCCGCAAACCTTGCATCGCTGCCCGAGCTGGCGGAATGCCTGGAGTCTTCCGCCGCGACCGACTGGCAGTTGGCGCCCGTCATCGAGGTCGGTAGAGCGAGGAATCAGAGCGCGTATCAGCTTTCCGGTCAAGACTGGCAACGGCTCATCGACTTTGTGGAAGGACAGGGCGGCCGCAACGGGCTCAATGTGGAGCTCGCCCACCCTTGCGCTCACGTTCATGCCTTGACCGGCCGGCTCGGTCCGCGGCCGGTCTTCTGTGGCGCCGGCCTGACTCGCTGCGCCGTGATGCCCAACGGGGATGTCCTCGCTTGTGGACAGGCGTATGATTTGGTTGCGCCCGAAGGCAACATTCGCCGGACGCCGCTGCGCCAGATTTGGCGAAATGGGTTTAATCAGCACCGGCGCTTCGCTCAGCCGCCGGAGTGTTGCGGCTGCCGTCATTGGAGGGCCTGTCAAGGCGCCTGCTGGGCGCAGCGGCAGACGGGAGGTGAATGCCTCAAGGCGGTTTTGCCGGTGAACAGCAAGACGGGGGAGTGATGCTGAGGCCGCTGTTTGCGCGAATCCGCGAAATCGCGGTTCGGGCCGCGGGCTTCCTGAAACGAGTGGCGCCGCTCCCACGCTGCTTGTTTCTGACGGGGTGCGAATTGGAGATCTACGACCGGGGCGGGGGGCTTGCCGCAAGCGGCGCCTACGTTGGCGAGGGCCTGTCGCTGCCCTACTTCCGGAGGCTGTACGGCTCCCCCGCCTCGCGCACACGGTTGATCCCTTTGTGGGCCTTACCCAGATTTATCCGCTCAGCCCGCAAACGCAGCGATATCGTACTGGTTGAGCTGAATGCGCTGCTCGCGGCTCTTTTTCGCGGAGCATGCGCTATTTCGGAGGCATGGATCCGGCAAGTCACCCGGCTGGACGGCGATTGTTACCTGCATCGGGTTCGAGGGATCCACAGCGCGGCAGAGCCGCAACCAAACAGGTGTGGCGGCATAAAAAATCCTCGCGCGCGGAAAAGAATCTACGGGCTAGTAGTACAGAGGTTGGGGGCAACAAGTCCGACGGCAAGGGTTCGAATACCGGATCACGCAGAGCGAATCGGACCTCCATCGCTTTTATGACGAATTCTACGTTCCCTACGCCCAGGCGCGGCACGGCGAGGACGCCTCCATCCGCGGGCTGTCCGAGTTGAAGGCCGCGCTTCGCCGAGGTTTCCTGCTTCAAGTGTGGCAGCAGGACCGTTGGATCTCGGGCCTGGTGGTGGCGCGGAGGCACGACCGGTTGGAGTTGCTTGCAGCGGGCGCGGATTCTCCCGACGAGCTTCGCAAGGGCGGGCTTTCAGCGCTGTACTTCTTCCTCTTCCTTTGGGCGCGCCAGGCGGGGATCGAGGCCATTGATTTTTGCGGCAGCCGGCCGAACCTCCTGGACGGCGTGTTTCATCATAAGGCTCTCTGGGGCGCCGAGCCGGTTCTCGATACCTGGCATCACACGAAGATTGCTTTCTATGTCAAGCCCGGCGTGAGACTCCCCGAAGTTGTCACCAGCCAGCTCGTGACCACCGGCGGACGGTTTTTTCCGCTTGGGGAAATCCTGAGCGATCGCCACCCCGGACTCGATCACCCACCACACCTCCGAGGCTTGGCGAACCTGCGGTGACCCAGCGCATGCGGGATTACAGCTAAGATAGTGGCTTCATGCGACTGGTGGTCATCGGAGGAATGGCGGCGGGGCTGAGCGCGGCTAGCCGGGCCCGGCGGATTGATCCCAAGCTCGACATTGTGGTCCTCGAAAAGGGGGACATGGTTTCGGTGGGTCTGTGCGGCCTGCCCTATTACGTCGAAGGGCGGATCGGAACGCCGGAGGGATTGGTCACCTATTCCGCCGGGCGGCTGGCGCGCGAGCGCAACCTCCAGGTGCGGACCGGAGCGCGGGCAGCCGCCATTCAGCACCCTTCCCGTCAAGTGCTGCTGGCCGGCGGCGAGCGGGTGGGGTACGACAAGTTAATCATCGCCACCGGCGCGCGGCCCAAGCCTGTGGCGCTGCCCTTTGACTGCCCGCAGGTCTTTTCGCTCTACTCTGTGGCGGAAGCGCGCCGGCTTCGAGAATTCCTGGATTCGGCGCGGCCACGGCGGGCGGCGGTGCTCGGGGCGGGCTACATCGGGCTGGAAGCGGCCGACGTGCTGCATGCGCGGGGGGTCAAGGTCTCTCTTTGGGAGCGGGAGGAGACGGTGCTGGGGCGCCGAGATTACGCCCTGACCGCTGACGTAAGGGAACACCTGGAGGCTTCGGGGGTGGAGGTGCGCCTCGGTCCGCAGGCCCGGGAGGTTCCTTCCGAGCCTTTCGACTTCGTAGTGGCCGCGGCCGGCATGCTGCCCGATGTGTCCCTGGCGGCTGAAGCGGGGGCGCGGCTGGGCCCCACTGGGGCCATCGCCACCGACGAGCATATGGAGACCAGTTTGAATGGAGTCTACGCGGCTGGGGACTGCGCCGAGAGCCGTTGCCGGATCACGGGGCGGCCAGTGTGGATCCCGCTGGGGACGACGGCGAACCGCATGGGCCGGGTCGCCGGGGCGTGCGCGGCGGGCCGCCGTGAGCGGTTTCTGGGCATCGTGGGGACTTCGATCGTGCGCGTGCTGGGTTTGAGTATTGGGCTGGCGGGACTGGGGTTGGAAGAGGCCAAATCCGAGGGTTTCGAAGCGGTGTCCGTGCGCATTCAGGCGCCGGACCGCGCGAAGTACTTTGACGCCAAGCCGGCGACGGTTGAACTCGTGGCGGACCGCCGCACGGGCCGGCTGCTGGGCGGCACGGTGCTCGGGGCGGAGGGGACGGCGGGCCGGGTCAACGTGATTGCAGCGGCGCTGACGGCGGGGATGACGGTGGAGGAGTTCGAGCAGCTGGATCTGGCCTACACGCCGCCGCTGGCGCCGGTGGCGGATCCGGTGCTGGTGGCCGCGCGCCGCTTGTTGAGATTGCTAGACTGAAGAAGAAGAGGCTGCTGGAAGCAGGGGCCCGCTGAATCAGAGGCAGGCATGGCGGAAACCATTCGGGAAGTGGCGAAGTCAGCCGCGGCGATCGTCAAGGGGATGGGCGTCACCTTGAAGGAGCTATTGTCTCCGACGGTGACCGAGGATTATCCGGATGCACCCCCGCGGTTTCAAGAGCGCTACCGGGGCGTGCACGTGCTCCAGCGCGACGAAAACGGTCTGGAGAAGTGCGTCGCCTGCTTTCTGTGCGCCGCTGCTTGCCCCGCCAATTGCATTTACATTGAGGCGGCGGAAAATACCGACGAGGTGCGGATCAGCGGGGGCGAGCGCTACGCGAAGGTGTACAACATCGACTACAGCCGGTGCATCTTCTGCGGCTACTGCGTGGAGGCCTGCCCGACCGACGCCATCACCCACGGCCACGGCTTTGAGGTGGCTAGCTACAACACCTCGACGCTGATCATGCGCAAGGAGCAGCTCTTGGCGCCGCTGCCGGCTTCTAAGGCTCAGCCGCAGGAAGAAGCCTTGGCCGAAAGCAAGGCGTAGGCCCGGCGGGCGACGATCAATTCTTCATTCGTGGCGAGCGCGAGAACGGCGACGGCCGATTGGTCCGCCGAAACCAGCCGGTCCCCGGCGCCGCTTTCGTTGCGGGCCGGGTCCAGGCGGATTCCCAGAAATCCGAGGTTGCGGCAGCATTCGGCGCGGAGGCGGGCCGAATTCTCCCCGATGCCGCCGGTGAAGGCCACCGCGTCGATTCCGCCCATGGCCGCGGCGTAAGCGCCGATGGTCTTCCGCACTTGATAGGCGAGCACCTGGAGGGCGAGCTCGGCGTCGCGGTTGCCGGCGCTGGCGGCCTGCTCGATGTCGCGCACGTCGCCGCCGGGGACCCCGGAAAGCCCGGCCAAACCTCCTTCGGCGGCTAGTTGGCGGCGCACTTCCCCGGTGCTCCACCCGTTCTTTTCCATCAGGTAGAGCACCGCGAAGGCGTCCAGCTCTCCGCAGCGGGTGGCGTTTTCCAGGCCGCTTTGCGGGGAGAAGCCCATGGTGGTGTCAATGGAGCGCCCGTACTCGATGGCGCAGATCGAAGAGCTGCCGCCCAGGTGGCAGCTGATGGTGCGGAGTTCCGCCTGAGGCTGCCCCAGGATTTCGGCGACGCGCTCGCCAATGAAGCGATGGGAAGCGCCGTGGTAGCCGTAGCGGCGTATGCCGTGCTTTTCCCGCCATTCGGCCGGCACGCCGTAGCGGGCGGCGTATTCCGGCATCGTGACGTGGAATTCGGTCTCGAAGGCGGCCACCAGTGGAACTCCGGGGAGCATTTCGCGGAAGGCCTGGATGCCGGCCAAATAGATGGCGTTATGGGCGGGGGCCGCGGGCAAGAACTCGCGCATGGCCTCTTCGACGGCGGCGTCGATCAGAAACGTGCCGCGGTAGCGGGGTCCGGCGAGCACGGCTTTGAAGGCGACGGCGTCGATGCGAGCGTCCTGGGCCTGGATTTGGCCGATCGCCTCCCGGTAATCGCGGACGCGTTCCATGCGTCCGCGGGCCAGGGCGCGTTCGGCGGGCATCTCCAGAATTTGATACTTCAGCGAGGTCGATCCGAGGTTGGGGACGAGAATGTTCACCGCACCACCCGATATTCGGCCTGGATGGCCTTCAGATTCTTCTGGGCCTGGGCCTGGTAAGGGCTCTTGATGGCGATGCACTCCTGGTTGAACTTGATGGCGTCCACGATCTTGCCGAGGCGGTAGTTGGCGACGCCCAAGTGGAACAGGGCGCTGGCGCGCAGTTCATTGTTTCCGGCGATGTAGGGCAGCGCCGCACGAAGAGACTTGTCGGCCTCCGCGAACTGGTTTTGCAGAGCAGCGGCTGAGCCAGCCATCCAGTAGCCGAGTCCCAAGAGCTGGTTCTTTCGCTTTTGCCAATCCTCTTCCGAGACGCCCTCGGGTTTGGGCCGCGTGCTCACCAGTTGCACCAGCTTGTTGGCGTAATCCGAAACCTTGCCCAGCTCCTTGTTCTGGCGCAGGTAGTAGTCGCCGAGGAACGCCAGCATTTCTTCGCCGGCCTTGCCGTCGGCGGCGGACTTTTCGGCCAGCGCAGCGGCGGCGGCGGTATCTCCAGACTGGGTGAGGGCCAGGAAATAGTAGTCGCGGCTTTGAGCGACGTATTCGCTGTCCGGAGAGTTCTCCTGCAAAGCCCGGAAAAGGGCGGCCTTTTGCTTGGGGTCTGAGGCCTGCAAGGCTGAGGCGAACAGGGAGTAGGCGGTATAGGTGTCGAGCTGTTTGGCGAAGTCTACGCGTTGCTTGTACTCGTCTTCATCCTCGTCCTTGCTCTTAGGCGCGGAGGCGACTTTCCGGGCCAGAGCCGAGACGCGCAGGGCCCAGTCGCGGACGGCCTCGGGATCCTTTTTGGCTTCGGCCGCTTTCAGCGTGGCGTGGGCGGTATGCAGGTCGGAAGGATCGGCCGCCAGGACCTTCTCGCCGGCGGCCAAGGCCTGATCGAACTGGCCGGTCTTGGTGTAGGTCGCGACCATGAGCGAGTAAACCCACACGGCCGCCTCGTGGGCCGGATACTTGGCGATGAACTGCTCCATCAGGGCCGCCTTTTTGGCGTCATTTTCCTCCTGGCCGATCTGCTGGAGCAGTTGCCCCTCTGGAGTTTCCGTGTTGATGGTTGGAACCTCGCGCTGAGCGAGCGCGGGCGCGGTGGAGAGACAGAGCCACAGAACTACCCCTCGAATGCGCATAAGCGCCGCCTCCTTGGCCGGCGGAGAGATATCTTACAACAAGCCGCTGGGTTTGCGGTACAATCGCAGCGAGTCCGCCTTGTTCGAGATTCTGGAACACACGGCCGACATCGGGTTGCGGGCCCGCGGCAAGACGAAAGCCGAGCTGTTCGCGAATGCGGCGCTTGCCCTGGAGTCCATTGCTGTGGATCTGGAGCCCGTCCGCCCGGAGTCGGCCTACCCGATCGCCGCCACCGGCGAGGACGACCAGGCGCTGCTGGTGAACTGGTTGAGCGAGGTTTTGTACTATTTGGATGGGGGGCGGATTGTGATGTGCCGCTTCCAGGTGGACGAGCTGGAACGGGGATCGGTCCGGGGCCGGGGATGGGGGGAGCCCTGGGACAACACCCGCCACAGGGCCAAAGTGGTGGTCAAGGGAGTCACCTACCACCAGCTCAAGTTGACCAAGGATTCGCAGGGCTGGTGCGCCGAGGTCTTCCTCGACATCTAGGCGATGAAAGGCCAAATTCATCTTGAAAAGATCGACCGGGTGCGTTACCGGATCCCCCGCGACGAGAGCCGCGGGATGAGGACGGACGTGCTGGTCTTCGCCAGCGAGTCGATTCTGGAGGCGATCCGGCACGACCTCTCGCTGGAACAGGCAATGAACGTGGCCACTCTGCCCGGCATTGTGGGGCCGAGTCTGGCCATGCCGGACATTCATCAGGGGTACGGGTTTCCGATCGGCGGCGTGGCGGCTACGGACTATGAGACGGGGGTGGTGTCGCCGGGCGGCGTTGGGTTTGACATCAACTGCGGGGTGCGGCTGGTGCGGACCACCCTGAGCGAGGCGGACGTGCGCCCGAGGATTCAAGAGCTGGTGAATCAACTATTCCGGGATGTTCCTTGCGGCACGGGGGGCGAGGGGCGCATCCGGATTCAGGAGCGCCAGCTCAACGAGGTGCTGGTCAAGGGGGCCCGCTGGAGCGTCGAAAACGGCTACGGGGAGGAAAGCGACGCGGAGTTCTGCGAAGAAGGGGGCCGGCTGGAGGGCGCCGAACCCGGTCATGTCTCCGAGCGGGCCAAGGAGCGCGGCTTGCCGCAACTGGGGACGGTGGGCAGCGGGAACCACTTCCTGGAAGTCCAGTATGTGGAGAAGGTGTTCGACGCCGAGGCGGCCCGGGCTTACGGTTTAGAGACGGGGATGGTGACCATTTCCATCCACTGCGGCTCACGCGGGCTGGGGCATCAGGTGTGCACGGACTATTTGGCCAAGATGGGCGCCGCCATGAAGCGGTACAACATTACGCTGCCGGACCGGCAGCTTGCCTGCGTGCCCATCCAGTCCGAGGAAGGCGAGGCTTACTTGGGGGCGATGCGCGCGGCCGCGAATTTCGCCTGGGCCAACCGCCAGGCGATCCTCCATTTTGTGCGGGGGGCTCTGCGGAAGGTATTTGGCAACGGGGTGCAGGCCGCGCTGGTCTACGACGTTTGCCACAACATCGCCAAAAGAGAACGCCACGTGGTAGAGGGACGCAAACGGGATGTTCTGGTGCACCGCAAGGGGGCCACGCGGGCTTTTCCTCCGGGGCACCGGCAAATTCCCGCCGCTTACAAGCAGGTTGGGCAGCCCGTACTCGTGCCGGGCAGCATGGGCACGGCCTCCTGGGTGCTGGCGGGCTCCGAGGGCGCGATGCAGGAGACTTTCGGCAGCGTGTGCCACGGGGCCGGCCGCCTGCTCAGCCGGACGGCCGCGCGCAAGGGGCGCGACGCGCGGGCCGTGCTCCAGAAGCTGGAGCAAGCCGGCATCTACGCGCGCAGCGAGACCCGCGACGGCATTCTGGAGGAGATTCCGGAGGCTTACAAGGACGTGGACGAGGTCATCGAAGTGGTCCACGAGGCAGGCTTGGCGCGGAAGGTGGCGCGCTTGCGCCCGATGGGCGTGATCAAGGGGTAGCCGTCCGGCGCCGTTCGCGTTCCGCGGCCGTTACCGCCGCCGCCAGGACGAACACCCAAAGGGCTAGGCCCAGCCGTTGCATCGGGTAGTCCACGAGCGCGTGCAGGTAGACCGACAGCAGCCCCAATCCCCAGACCGAGCGGAAGGCGGGTCCCACGGTGAGCGCGGCGAAGACGAGGGTAATCGCCAGAAACGGCACGCCGCCTTCGGCCAGCCATTCGACCCAGTCGTTGTGAGCGTGGTTGACGATCCGTCCGATGTCGAAAAGGGCGTAGGCAGGGTAGGCTTCCTGATACGTGCCCAGGCCGAACCCCATCCAGGGCCGTTCTTTAGCCATTTCCAAAGATGACAGCAGCATTTCGCGGCGGTGGACGAACGGGTCGGGATGGCGGAGCCTTTCGAGCAGCCGGCCCCAGCCCACGACGGCGGTGAAGACGGCGGCGGCGGCGAGCAGGGTTCCCGTGGTGAGCATCAGGCGCCGGGCGCCGCTGTTTTGTTTGAGGGCGGCCAGGATGGGGACGGCAAAGAGCAGAGCCGTGCAAAGGATGGCGCCGGCGCGGGAGTTGGAGGCGATCACCGAGGCGTAGAGGACGCCCGCCAGGATGGCGTAGACTGCGCCGCGGCGCTTGTCGCGGAGCGCGCGGTAGATCGCCAGAGGAAGGAGCAGCTCGGCGAAGGCCGCGTAATTGTTGTAGTAGACGAAGGGGCCGAAGGCGTCGGGATAGCCGGAGTCAAACCACCAGAAGATCTTGCCGCCGGAGGTGAAAAGCTGGATCGTCCCCAGGATACTGATCGCCACGCCGAAATACAGGAGCGCCGTCAGAAAGCGGGCGCGCACGCCGGCGTCCGCCAGCGCCTGCAAGGCCAAAAAGACGGCGGCGAGGAGCGAAAACCAGAAAAGGATCTCCTCCCAGGTGTTGAACCGGTAGATGGTGGTCCCCAGCACGAGCTGCAACAGGCACCACAGAGGAGCGCAGGCGAGAGGGATGAGCAATCCCGCCGTGTGGATCTTCCTCGGGCGCCGGGCCCAGCCGAGGATCCAGAGGGCGGCGGTGAAAAAAACGCCCGCTTGGAGCAGGCTCAGAGCCCACCGGCCCCGGATCCAGATGGTCAGAACACCGAAAAACAACAGAAGCGCCAAGGCGGCAGTCAGGCGGGATAAACCTCCGGCGGCAGCCTTGGCGCTAACCGGATCAGTCACCTTCTTCGAGCTTGGCGTTCGGGTTGACCAGCGCCCAGCAAATGGCGCCCAGGGCGCAGAGCACGGCGGGCGTGAGGAACGACGCGGTCCAGCCCCAGGCGTGGGCGATCCGGGGCGTCAAGATCGCCGTGAGCGCGCCGCCGATCTGGCCGCCCATGTTCATCCAGCCGGAGACGGTGCCGGCCGAGCGCCCGGCGATATCGGCCGTCACCGCCCAATAGGAGCTCTGCGACAGATATTGCATGCCGACGCCCAGCGCCAGCGCGAAGCTCGCCAGCTTGGCGCTTTCGACCTGAGTGCCTAGTGCGATGCAGATCGCCGCGCCGCCCATGCCTATCACTCCGATGCCGCAGCGGCCGGCCCGGCGGCCGAAACGACGCACCAGCAGGTCGGCGACGACGCCGCCGAGCGGAGAGCAAAGCGCCATGGCTAAAAATGGGAGCATGGCGTATACCGCGCTTTGCTTAAGATCCATCCCGCGCACGTCATTGAGATAGCGGAAAAACCAGGTAAAGAAGATCCAAGCGGTGTAGCCGTAGGCGAAGTAGCTGAGGGTGATCAGCCAGATGTTGCGGTTGGTCAGGATGCGGCCCCACGGAGCGGCTTGGCCGACGGCCGCTGTGGCCTTCACCGTCAGTCCGGCCTCTATGTGAGCCAGTTCCTCTTTCTTGACCCATGGGTGCTGCTGCGGTTTATCCCGCGCGACCAGGTACCACCCCACGCCGGCCACGACTCCGATCAGCGCGCTGGCGTAAAACGACCAGTGCCAGCCCCAGTGAGTGATGATCCAAGTGATGAGGGGAGGGGTCACACCGGCGCCTGCCCCCACCCCGGCGAAAATGATGCCGTTGGCCAGGCCGCGCTCCTGAGTGGGAATCCAGGTGGAAACCAGTTTATTGGAGGCCGGAAACACCACCGCCTCGCCCACGCCCAGCACAAACCGGACTAAAACGAGCATCAACAGCGAAGCAGCCCAGCCGATCGGAACCCATGCCGTAGCGGCGGTGAACAGCGACCACCAGAGAACCCCGACGCCGATGACCAGCCGCGGTCCGTAGCGGTCCGCCAAGCGCCCGCCCAGCGCCTGAAAGAGCGCGTAACCCCAGACAAAGGCGCTGAAGACGTAACCGAGCTCGTTGTCCGTGAGTTTGAAATCTTGTTGGACCCATTTGCCGGCGATGGAAATATTCACCCGGTCCAGGTAGGAGATGGCTCCCATGAGGAAGACCCAAAAGATCAGAAACCACCGCATGATGCAATGCCTCCCGAAGTTCAGGAATGTAGTGCGCGCCGCAGGCCGACGAAGGCGCTCGCAAGCGGCAAGTATGTCACAGTTGACTCAGCCGCCGCAATCCGCCGACGGACGGGGAGGAGCCTTCGAGATTCTGCGCGTCTGGACGAGGGTGGGAGGCGCGCTCAGTACGCGCCGCGTGCGGAGAGAACCGCGCGGAGAGTGCGCGCCAGGATGTGAAGATCGAGCCAGAGCGACCAGTTGCGGATGTAGTAGGCGTCCAGCGCCTGCTGGATCTCGAGATCGCCGTCGCTTCTGGCAGTGACCTGCCAGAGGCCGGTAAGGCCGGGGCGCACGCGGGCCCGGAGGGCCTGGAAGTCGCTGGGAAAACGTTCCAGGTGATAGGCAGGAAAGGGCCGGGGGCCGACCAGGCTCATCTCGCCCTTGAGGACGTTCCAAAGCTGCGGGAGCTCGTCGAGGCTGGTGCGGCGCAGGAGCTTGCCGATGCGGGGCAGAAGCCGCGGATCGTCCTTCAATTTGCAGGTACGCTGCCATTCCAACCAGGCTTCGGGGTGCTCTCGCAGGTAACGGTCAAGAATCTGGTCCGCGTTCGGGTACATCGTGCGGAGCTTATAGACGCGGATGGTCCTTCCGGCCTCCCCGCCGCGTTGCTGCGCATAGAACGGATTGCCGGGGCTGACGCGCCGGATCCACAGCGCCGCCAGTGCAATCACGGGCAGCGCAAACATGGCGGCCGGCAGGGCGATGCAGACATCAAGGAGGCGCTTCAGGGTGCGGTTCAGCGGACTCAGCAGGTTCTGCCGGACTTCCAGGCCGAGCAAGCCGCCCAAGTCGCGCGCGTTCACCCAAAGGCTGGCCATGCCAAACAAGTCCGGCAGGAGAATGACGTGCCGGAAGCTGGCCCCGCAGTCCTCCAGCACGGCCAGCAATTCGGGCCGCTTCAAGCTGGGCATAGCGATGAGGGCGTAGCGAACCTTGTGCCGGCGGCCCCATTCCGGCGCAGCCTTGAGCGGGCCCGCCAGAGGCACGCCTTCCCAAACCGGCGGTTTTTCTGCGTCGTCGTCGAAGAAGGCGGCGGGCTTTAGCCCCAGTTCCGGCTGCCGCTTCAGCCGCTGGACCACGGCGCGCCCAGCCTTTCCGGCGCCCAATACCACAACCGGCGTGCCCCACCACCAGCAGGCGGCCAGCAGAGTCCGCGCCGCGGCCCGCGACAGCGGCACGGCGAACAGGGTCAAGATCCAGGCGCCCAGCAGAACGCCCCGGGAGAAGCCGGCTTCGCGTGTCAGCACCAGTGCGGCTGTTGATGCCAGCGATACCAGGGTGGTGGCAAGCGCAATCCGGCGGAGCTCTTCCACCGGGCCGATGCCGGCGCCTGGGTAAAGGCCGAACATCCCGTAGGCCGTCAAGTAGGCTAAAGCGGCCGGCCATAATCGCAGGTATTCGGAGGGATCGACGGCCGGCTTGAGGAAGGACCAAAGCCAGACGGCGGCGCTGCCGGCGGCCAGCACCGCGGCCAGGTCCACAGTGAAGATGACTGCGGCCGTGAGCGCCGGCCGGGCGGTCCGCGCCGCTTGTCCTGCCCGTCTCAGCGCGGCGTAAGGCCGAGCTTGAACCGTGCTGCCCAAGGGATTCCCTCAGAGTCCGCTGGAGAGGCGGAACGCCAGAACTTGCTTCGCGAACAGCCAGGCGAAGCGCGGATTGTGCTTGAGGTAGCGGCGCCACAGCCGGCGCGGCTCGGTGGCGAGTCGGAACAGCCACTCCAGACCGGAGCGTTGCATCCACCGTGGCGCCTGCGGCTTGACTCCGGCCAGAAAGTCAAAGGCGGCGCCCACGCCGATCATCACCGCAGGAATCCGCCCGCGGTGCGCTGCCATCCAGCGTTCTTGCTTCGGGGTGCTGAGCCCGACGAAGAGGATGCGTACCCCAGCGCGCTCGATCTCGCCGACGATGCTGGCGTCTTCTTCGGCGGCAAGTGGGCGGAATGGGGGAGCGTACGCATAGTTGATCCGGATTTGAGGGAAGCGATGCCGCAGGCGGGCGAGCAGCAAGGCGAGGACTTCCGGAGTTGCCCCGTAAAAGCCGACCGGGAGGCCGTTCTCTTCAGCGGCGCGCAACAAGACTGGCGTCAAGTCGGGACCGTAGACGCGGGTGGCTCCCGGAATGCCGAGCAGCCGGAGGCCCCACACGAGCGGCATGCCGTCGGGGGTGACCAGATCAGCTTCGTTCATGATGCGGCGGAACTCCGGCGAGTCATAGGCTTCCATGACGTTGTTGACCGTGGCCACGGCGACGTAGCGCGACTCGCCCGCCCGCGCCCAGCTTATGACGCGCCGGGCGGCGTGCTGGTAGCTGGTTCCGTCCACCCGGATGCCGACAATCACGCGTGAGGTCATGGCAGGGAGGCCGTTATTTCGGACCTGTCTTTGGGGCGCCCTCCGAGCGAGGTTTCCGGCTGCCGCTCTTCGGCCAGCAGCGACTCGTACAAAGACAGGATCGACCGGCAGCACCGCTCCAGTTCAAACTTTTCGTAAAACTTTCGCCGGCCCGCTTTTCCCATCCGGCGGCGCAGTTCCGCATCCCGCAGCAGGAGGGAAATGGCTTCGGCCAGCGCGCGCGGATCTCCGGGCGGGACGAGCAAGCCATTGACGCCGTGATCAATGATCTCGGGGATTCCGCCGATGGCGCTGCCGATCACCGGCTTGCCCATGGCCATGGCTTCGATCAGCACGTTGCCCAGGCCTTCGGGCTTTCGTGCGGGAAGCACCCAGAGATCGACAGCGGCATACACCTCCCGCATTTGGGCGACTTCGCCGAGCAGCGTCACTCGATCGGCGATGCCAAGCTCTTGGATGAGCCGCCGCAGCCGCCGTTCGTGCTCTTCGTTGCCCGGGAAGGGCGTGCCCACAATGACGAAATGCGCCTCCGGGTGCTCGCGAGCGACTTGGGCTGCGGCTTGCACAAACACGTCCTGGCCCTTCTGCTCCAAGTGGATCCGTCCTGCGACCCCCACCAGAAGGCGCCCTGTTTTGTGGCAAAGCGCATCAGGCTCGCGAACCTGGCCGTCCATGTTCTTGAACTCCCACGAGGGGACCCCGTTGTCTAAGACACGCACCTTGCGCCTTCGCAGCAGGGGACAGAACTGACGGGAAACGGCCTTGGAGATGCACAGAATCTGGTCCGAAAACAGCCACAAGTACCACTGGTAGAGGGTCCACAGCCGGCTCACGTCGGAGAGAAACTCCCGCACGTGCAATACGTGCGGCACGCCGGCGAGCTTTGCTGCCAGCGGCGACGTCAAAATGACGGCGCTGTTGGTGTGCACCACATCGGGACGGCTGATGAGGATCTGCCGCCGCAGGCGCACGACCGAACGTAGAGCGCGCAGTGTCAGGCGCAACAGCCCGCCGGGCGTCTTGATCAGCCTCTGGCGCAAAATTGCCAGATCCTTTTCAATCTGGATGGCCGCTCCTGCGGCCTCCAATTTCGGCCGCAGGGGGCCATCTTCGGGCAGAATGACTTCGACCTGGTGGCCTTCGGACGCCATCCGGCCCGCCAAGCGCAGCAAGGAGCGGCTGGCGCCGTAGAGGTCGGCCACGTTGGCGACATACAGCACTCGCATGTGGGCGAGAAAAGCGATAGGGATCGTTAGTTCTTAACGAACAGAGCCAGCTCCAGGTTGATGCCACGGGACAAACCCAGAGCCCGCAGTAAGCCATCGAGCGGCCAGGCGGCGTAAACTGCGATTTGGCCGATTGGGTCGCGGAGCCGGCGCGGCGTGTGGAGCAACGTAAGGGCGAGCGCCTTCCAGGCGGCGCTGAGCAGCCGGTCCACTCGCCGGCCGGGACGGGGGACAGGATCGCCCAGGATGGCGAAAACCGGTTCCCGGTCGGCCAGCCGCAACGAGCCGCCGAGGATCTTCTGATAGGCCGCCATGGAACGCCGCTTCACAAGCGCGGCGATTCGTTGGTCGCTCGGCGGAAACGTATCCGAAACGATAAGTCTCCCGCCGGGACGGAGGCAGAGCCGCAGGTTATCCAGCGCGGCTGCGAACAATTCGTCGTCGACCAGGTGGTAGAGGATGTCGATCGCGGTGACCAGATCGAAGCCGCCTGCCGCGGCCAGCTTCTCAGCCCAGCCCCGATCGGTGATGTCTTGAACCTCGAAGACGCCGTGCGGGAACCGCTCCCGGCACACCGCGACGGCATCCGGCGAAATGTCCACTCCGCGCCAGCTTTGCACTCCAAGCTCGCGCCAAACCGGCGCGTAGGCTCCAACCCCTACGGCTGCTTCCAAAAGAACGCCACCGCGGAGTTCGGGATGCCTTCGCAACAGCCTGCGTAGAGCCTGGCGGCGGAGCCGGTAGGAGGCTTGGTTGAATCCCTCGCCGAGACCGCAATAACCCACGGCGGAGAGCGCGCCCGCGTGCCGGACGTGCAGGTCTTTCCAATAAGTGGAGTACGTGTAAGCGTCCATGTTCATGCCCTTTCGGCATGCCAGTTGCGCACTGCCGCGACCGGTGCGTTGTCACGCAGCAAGATCGCGGCCAGGCGGGCGCGGAAGGCTTCGTGGCTGTACTTCTCGGATACTGTCCTCCGGCCGGCCTCTCCCATTTCGGCCGCCCGCTGCGGGGCGCTGAGCAGCTCGATCAGGCCAGCAGCGATCTGTTCGGGCGAGTCCGGATCCACACACAAGCCGTTGTGGCCGTGGGTCACCACTTCTGCGCCTGCGTCCTGGTTGCCTGCAATCACCGGCAATCCGTGCTTCCAAGCTTCCACATAGACAATACCAAATCCCTCGCCCTTGGAAGGCAGGATGAAGACGTCGGCGGATTGGTACATTCGCTCCAGTTCCGAATCGCTCAGCCGGCCATGAAACCGCACCCGGCCGCTGACGCCCATTTGCTTGGCCAGCGCTTCTAAGCCGGGCCTGCTTTCTCCTTCGCCGACGATGTGATAGGTCGCTTCAGGAAAGCTCTTCAATACCAGCGGCATGGCCCGGATCACCGTGCCGCAGCCTTTGTAGTGGCTAAGCTTGCCGAGCCGGGTGACGGTTAGGATGTTGCCCCTTCCACGGGCTTCGGCCGGCAGAACCGGGGAAACCTGCCGCACATCCACGGCGTTCGGAAGGAGGTGAAACATGGCGGCCGGCAGATCATAGGCCTTGCGCATACGGTCCATGGTCAAGCGGCTGACGCTGACGATTTCGTCGATGCCCAGCCGCACCACCGCAGGTTCCCAGAGGGGAACCCGGCGGCGGAAGGGCTCCCGCCAGACTTCCAGACCGTGCACGATCAAAAGGTGGCGGGACTTGGGACACAACGGGCGCGCCGCCAGGGCCAACGGGGATAGCAGAATGTGTCCGTAGAGAATGACGTCCGGTCTCCACAACAGAACGTGCCGAAAAAACCTCGCCGCCGCTTTCCACTTGCCGGACGAGCACGGCTCGTAGGCGACGCGAGTTCCGGCGGCCTGAGCCGGTGTGTCCCAAAGGACCACGGCCCGATATTCCACGACGGAGTGACGGCTGAACTCGGCCAGAGAACGCAGCAGGCGCTGGTTGAATCTCTCCTCGCCGCCGATGGAGTGATGGACGCCGAGCGTGATGAACAAGCATCTCATCGCCGCACTCCCCGCACCAGCAGGTTCGGCGTGCAGATCTTGGGGCGCTCGCCCTGCTCGGTCAGCCACAGCAGCCGGTGCACCAGCCGACAGTAGAGCTCGCGCAGGCGGCCGGCTGCCGTCGTCGCGCTCCAGCAGGGGCGCACCTCGATTTGGTCCAGGCCAAAGCCCGCCAAATGGAATAGATCGATCGCCGTGCGTTCGATCAGTCCCCACTCGTGGGTGAGGTCGTAGTGGAGGTGATAGGCCGCCCAAAGGTTGCTCATGTTGGGCGCCTGCACGATCAGAGCGCCGCCCGGCGCCAGTAAGTTTCTCGCCTGCTCCACAAAGTCCGCCGCGCGCGCCTTGGGCAGGTGTTCCATGACATCCAGCGCGAAAATGGCGTCGTAGCGCCGCCGCGGCCATTCGGAGAGCTTCAGGGCGTCAAATGTTTGCACGAAGGACAGGCCGAGTTGGCGGCAGATCCGGACGTTTTCCGGGGAAAGGTCGAAGCCGTCCAGGTTTGAGTAGCCCATCTCGCGCAACAGGCACAGCAGGGTCCCCTCTCCGCAGCCGATTTCCAGAATGGCCGCGCCGGGGTCGCCGGGGAACCAGCCCTTGAGGGACCGGCCCAGCGCCCGGAACATGACCTTTCGGGCAGCCGGATCCAGCGCCGTGGGCCGGCGGGTGTTGGTGTTGTAGGCCTCAAACAGGCGTTGCGCCGTGTCTCGGCCTTCATTCGACAGCGCCGAGGCTGTGGTCCTTTCAGCGGCCCGTTCTATGGTTCCCGCAATTCCGTTCATATGCCCCCTTTCTTCTGCAAAGCTCTCGCGTGGTAGCCTCAGAGACTCTCTAGCCGTTGCTGGCTCCAAATGCGCCGAAGTGAACGGATAGGTTTAGGGGCCCGCACGCTCGGGCGGTGTTCCGCGACGGAATTGGTGCAATTTGGCGTTGGGCCCGCTCAAGCCTGCCGGGGGAGGCTGGCGTCCGGCCAGCGTTGTAGTGGTGGAGGCCAGTTCAGGCGATGCCCCCAAACCCAGCGGCCATCGGCCAAG
>Ga0308411_10001078_pt1 | contig 18465 bp, 18 predicted proteins | sample HotsprottomLayer_2_FD_203530 | JGI IMG/M metagenome (GOLD analysis project Ga0308411, IMG submission 203530) | Hot spring phototrophic mat microbial communities from Octopus Spring, Yellowstone National Park, Wyoming, United States -... | ecosystem: Environmental > Aquatic > Thermal springs >...
TTTCCGGGCCCGCGCCGGTCGCCCTCCGGGCTCCCTCTGCGGGCCCGGAAATCGAAGGATTGGTGTTGGACATCTTTCACTCCTTGTATCGCAAATCAGTGTCCAACGAAATCGTGCTGCGGGAGAAATTGCGGCAAGGGCTTCGACATCGAAACCGACGAGGGCGCGCTGAAGTTCTTCGAGTCGATGAAGGGCAAGCCCTGCTTCATCGCCATGCAGGCCGAGGGGCGCGAGTGGACGCAGATGTTTTCCCGGCGCGTGGCCGGGATGTTCGATTACGTCTTCACGGACTCCATGACGTGGACCGACAACCGCGGCCGCCGCATGCGGACCTGGATCCCGGCCGAGGTGGGCGTGATCGCCGACGCGCAGGAATTCATGGACACGCTCGTCAGCCGCGCCGTGGAGATTATCGAAAAAGAGCCGATCGATATTTACGTCAATCCGACCTACATTCCCGATCAGTTGCAATCAAAATACGACGAATTGTGGACCGAGGAGCGGATGCGGAAAGTGCTTGCGGCGCTCGCAAAGAACGGCGTCGCGATGGAAATCAACGACCGTTACCGGATCCCGTCGGCGAAATTCATCCGCATGGGCAAGGAAATGGGCGTGAAATTCGCCTTCGGCACGAACAACGCCGGCCCGAAGGATTTGCGCCGCTGCGATTACGGCCGGCAGATGGTGCGGGAGTGCAAGCTCGCCTGGAGCGACTTCTGGACGCCGGCGCCCGCCGGACAGCGGGCCGTCGACCGCAAAGGCGCCGCGCTGAAGGCCTGACAGGCTTGCCCGCGGCAGCCGCTTTCCGGCGGCGCCCGGCCGGGCGCGCTTCCGCTCCCCCGGAGGGTGCTCCGTCGGGAACCGCGGATGCCGGCCTCACCGGTTCTGCTCGAGATACTCCTTCAGGGCTGCCTCCCCGCCCGTCTTCAGCACTTGGCGGAGATGGTCGCGTTGAAAGCGGGCGCCGCTCTCGAAGCCCTTGAAATAAAGAGAACTCTTCGTTCGATCCGGGCCCCAGTCGGTCCCGTCGGCGAAACGCACATAGTCCGCCCGTACCTCCAGGTGCATACCTTCGAGCTTCGGATTTTGCTCAAGCCGGGGCAGCATCAGGCGCTGCGTCCGCCGGGCGCCCGGCAGAAAAGCCGGGGCGCCCGCCACGGGCGCCAGGGAGTTCGCCGTCCAGAAGGTGCTGTTGTGGACAACCGCGCCCTGCGGATTTTTCAGCAGGACCTGAAGCCCGGCCGCAGTGATCGTTTTGGAGCTTCGGTTCTCGATTTCGATGGTCACGTACGGGCTGCCGTTCGAGTCTGCTGCGAATCCGTGCTCGGGGTAGGAAAGGGCCACCGGGGTCGCTTCCTGTGCCGCCAACAGGCACGGGAAGGCGAAAATCTTCCATATCATGGTGATCCGCATCGCACGATCTCCTGGTCAAGTGCAATTCCGGCGCACGTGGCAAACCGGTTCTATTCCTCGATATCGAAACAGCGTCCGCAGGTGATACAGGTATGCTGCGGCAAGCCGAATTCGTCCGTCCATCTGCATTCCGCCGCACACGGGCGGCCGCCAAGACAGGCTGCCTGAGGGTTGTGCACCCACATGTTGGCACAGCAGTACGTGCTTGTCCATTGTTGCATATCGCAGCGCCAATCAATGACATTTCCGTCCGGCGTTTGTCCGATTCCGGGACAATACCGCAGATTGCAATCCCAACACTACCTCGGTTCCTGAGCTGTTGCGGGCGGCGGGCCTGAACCAAGCACCAAAAGCAGAGCTGCCAAACAAATTGCGCTTATGGCCCCGAAGCCGAATATTGTGCGGCTGTGGCAATTCACGCCCTCATTCTCGTTTAGGATTTTGATTGCGTCAAGAGCGAAAAACGAGCGAAAAACGGCCGGACCCAGCTGCCGGAGTCGTCGCACTCGGGCAATCCGGACAAATATCTGTCTTTGTGCGCCGCCCGGGCGATCCATCCATGTCCTGCGGGGCCGCATCCCTGCTTTCACTGCATATGACGCAAAAAGGCGGCCAGTCGTGCAGGCGATCGTGCGAGGCGCCCATCGCGGCTGGGGCGGCAATTCAATGCACGCATCCATCCGGTCCCTCGCATCTCCGGAGGCCCGCAGGGCGGACGCGGCCCGCCGGCATTCCCTTCGAGCGGGAATCCGTTGCCGCCGAAGCGGCCATTCAGGGCGGGACGCCCCGGAGATTGCCGCGCGGCGGCGGCGCCGGCAGCGAGGCTAAAATGACAGAGTTGCGCTACTTTTTCTCCAGGCACGTCCCGGACCTGCGGCGCGTGCTGCTGGTCGAAAGCGGCTCGCGCCATCTGATCGAGTCGCTGCTGCCGGGCATTTACACCCAGCCGGTGAACCGGCGCGTGGACCTGTTCACCTGTTTCAGCGGCCTGCCGCAGGGCTTTGACCCAAGCCGCGGCGAGGTGTTTCGCACACAGGACTGGCAGGGGCGCGCCGCGAGGAAGTGCCTGTACGCGATGCTGCGGCGGCGCGGCTACGACGCGCTCGGCATCCTCTGCTCGGACGAGGCGGTGATGGCGAGGTGGAAGTGGGCGCTCGTCTGGCAGGTTCCGGCCAAGGTGTTCATCGTCAACGAAAACTGCGATTACTTCTGGCTGGACTACAGCCAGTGGCGCACCATCCTGCACTTCCTGCTGTTCCGCGCCGGCCTGACCGGGGCCGAAGGCGCGGCCACGCTGGCGCGGCTCGCTTTTGTACCTTTCGTACTGCTTTACTTGCTCGCGTTTGCGGCGTATGTTCATCTGCGGAGGGCGCTACGGGCATGAAAGCCGTTTTTGTCACCGAATTTGGCGGCGTGGACAAGCTCCGCTACGAGGATCTGCCCATGCCGGTGGCTGGCGACGGGCAGGCGCTGGTGCGGATCCATGCCATCGGCGTGAATTTCATCGATATCTACTACCGCACCGGGCTGTACCCGGCGGCGCCGCCGGTGGTGCTCGGCATGGAGGCGGCGGGCGTGGTGGAGAAGGTCGCGCCCGGGGTGACCGAGGTCCGGCCCGGCGACCGCGTGGCCTGGGCGATGCACCGCGGCACGTACGCCGAATGCGCGGCCGTGCCCGCCTGGCTGCTGGTGCCGGTGCCGCCGGAAATGGATTTCCAGTCGGCGGCGGCCTCGCTGCTCCAGGGCATGACGGCGCATTACCTGACGCATTCCACCTGGCCGCTCAAGCCGGGCGAGACGTGCCTGGTGCACGCGGCGGCCGGCGGCACGGGCCGCTGGATTGTGGCGGCGGCGAAGCTGCGCGGGGCGCGCGTCATCGGCACCACGTCGACGCCCGCGAAGGCGAAGATCGCCCGCGAGGCGGGCTGCGACGAGGTCATCCTCTACACCGAAGATGATTTCGAGTACCAGACGAAGAAGCTCACCGGCATGCGCGGCGTCGACATCGTCTACGATTCGGTCGGCGCCGACACCTGGGAGAAGAGCCTCAACTGCCTGCGGCCGCGGGGCATGATGGTCAGCTTCGGCAACGCCAGCGGCCCGGTGCCGCCTTTCCAGCCGCTGGTGCTCAGCCAGAAGGGGTCGCTGTTCCTGACGCGCCCGGTGCTGATGCACTACTGCGCGACGCGCGACGAACTGCTGTGGCGCGCCGGCGACGTCTTCCGCTGGGTCGTGGACGGCAAGTTCCGGCTGCTCATCGACAAGGTCTACCGCCTGGCCGACGCCGCTCAGGCGCACTCGGACCTCGCTTCCAGAAAGACGGCCGGAAAACTGCTGCTGGTGCCGTGACGGCGGGCCTCAGCGGGGCGGCGGCGGCATGGGGACGGTCTGGCCGCCAAGTCCGGCATAGGAGTCCTTCACGCGGATCACCTTGCCGTTGGCGAACGTGACGAACGTGATCTTGCCCGGCGGGTAGCCGTAGACCCAGTCTTCGGTCTCCACCCCGTCGACGGTCTCGCGCCACTTGTCCCGCGGGTTGCCCAGCGCCATTTTCACCTGCTCGGGCGTCATGCCCACCTCGGCCCGGTTGGCCTTGATCGCCTCCTGGATTTCCGGCGGCAGCGTGTCGAAATAGTTTTGCGTGGCCGACCGGGTGTCGAACTCGAGCACCGGCTTGAGCATCTGCTTGACGTCGGCGGGCTTGATCTCGGGCGGGATCCTGCCGGGGAAGACCAGCGCGATGGTGGTGCCCGCCGAGCGCGTGATGTTGCGCGACATCGGCACGGTGCGGCCGCTGGTGCCCACGCCGCCCTCGATCCGCTCGTACCATTTGCCGCGCGTGTTCAGCCCGCCGTTGATCTGGAGAATGATGCGGTCGTCCTCGATCTCCACCTTCGTGATCTGCACGAGTTCGCCGACGCGCGCCACGGCCCCGTACTCGTCGCCCTTCTCGCGCCACTCGGTCTTGTCGTATGTGCCGTCGCTGCGGATCTGCACCGGGCGCTTGACGCGCGGGATGAACGCCTTGACCGTGGCGAACTCGGCCGTGAGCCCGCGCAACAGCTCGATCTTCTCCTCGTCGGTGAGTTTGCGTACCGGGTCCGGCTTGCCCCGTTGCGCGGGCAGAGCGAGGCTCGCAGCGAAGATGAGCGCAAGCAGCTGCTTCAAGGCCGCAACCTCCCCTTTTTTATGAGACGCCCGGCGCGGCCCGCGGTTGCGTTTTCCGCCGCCACAGCCAGAGGCCGAGCAGAAGCGCGGCCAGCGCGCCCGGCAGGCCGCCTTCCACGCCGTATTCGCCCCCGCTCCACAGCGGGCCGGCCTTCCATTGCAACGTATATCCTGTCAGCCCCAGTGTAAAGCCGCTGACCCGCACCCCCAGCAAAGGCAGCGCCCAGTTCCAGCCGAAATGCAGCCCGATGGGCAGCCAGAGGTTGTCGGCCCTGTAAAAGGCGTAGCCCAACACGAGTCCCCAAAGGCCGGTGTTGAGCAGGCCAAGCCAGTTTGCGTTCGGGTTGCCGACGTGCGCCAGCGCAAACAGCACGGCGAACGGCGGGATGGTCCACCACGGGCCGAACCGCCGCAACAGGATCTGGAAGGCGTAGCCGCGGAACATCAGCTCTTCACCGGCTGCGCCGAACCACAGCAAGGCGGTGACGAAAAGAAACTTGCCGGCGGTGAAGGCCATCTCCGGCTCGCTTGTCCTCTCGATGGAGGCCAGCCCCGCGGCGGCCGGCAGCAGAACCGCAGCCAGTCCCGCGGTGATGCCTGCCGCCATGCCGTCGATAAGGCTGCGGCTGCCCGAGGGCCACCAGGCCAGCCCGACATCCGCCAGCCTGCCGCGCTCAAACACGCGAACCACCACGGCTGTGGCCGCGGCAGCGGCCAGAAACAGGCCGAGCGCCGCCGCCACCAGCAGGCTGTCAAACAGCCAGAACAGAATGCCCCCGAAGACCATGCCTCCCGCGCGGACGAACAGCAGGAACAGGCAGGCCCGGATGGCCAGCCCCGTGAGGGAGACGCCCGGCGGCGGGGCTGCCGCGGGCGCTACCATGGCCGAGCCTCCCGGAGGCGGAGCCGGAAGACCGGGCGGCGCGCCGGCGGCCTGGGCGTTGCACGCATCAGCCCCAGCTTACCGGATCAGCGGCCGGAGCGCTCCTCGCGTAGGATGAATACATGGCGGTGCGGCGCATCTTGGAACTCGGCGACGAAACCCTGCGCCAGGTCTCCGCGCCGGCGGAAGACCCCGCCGAAATCGCGCGGATCCTCAAAGACCTTGAGGACACCCTGGCCGACTTCCGCGCGCGGCGCGGCTTCGGGCGCGGCATCAGCGCCATTCAGATCGGCGAGCCGCTGCGCATCATCTTTCTCGAGACCGGCGGCCGCCGTTATGAGCTGGTCAACCCGGCCTATCTCGAAAAGAGCGAGGACACCTTCGAGCTTTGGGACGACTGCTTCTCGTTCCCCGACCTGATGGTGCGCCTGCGGCGGCACGCACGCATCGTCATCGAGCATCTCGATTCAGCCGGCAGGCGGCACAGGCTGGAGGCCGAAGGTGCGCTCAGCGAGCTCATCCAGCACGAAATGGATCACCTCGACGGCATCCTGGCCGTGGATCACGCGCGCAGCAGCCGCGATCTGATGACCCGGAGCGAGTGGCTGAGGCAGACATCCCGGGCCGGTTAAGGTATTCCTTGGAATTGACCGGGACTAAGAGTACTATGGGAGCGGCGGGACCCGTTGCCCGCGGCGCACCAGGAAGCGCCCTAATTCGAGCTAAGGCAAAAAAGTGGCACGCCGTCATCTGAAACCAGATCCGCCGGCGGCCGATGGAGAGGTTGTATGATCGATCGGCGGTCCGAACCGAGGATGTTGTGCGCGGACCTCGTTGACGTCCGCTGGAAAGACCAGAACGGGCGAACGCGCCGGGCTGTGGCGAATCTCGAGGACATTTCGCTGTCGGGCGCCTGACTCCAGCTTGAGACCAGGGTCCCCGTGGGCGCCGCCATGCGCATCTCGTACGACAAAGGGGAATACGCGGGCGTGGTGCGCTACTGCATGTTCAAGGACATCGGCTACTTTGTCGGCGTGCAATTCGAGCCGGGATGCAAATGGAACGAGCGCGAGTTTCGCCCGATGCACCTCCTCGATCCGCGCTCGCTGGTGCGCAAGGCCCCGCACCGGCTCAAGCCCGATTATCCCCGCCCGCACGACCAATAAGCGAAGCCACGCGGCCGGGATTCCTCCTGCTGCCGGAAAGGCGGCGCGCGGCGGCCCTGTCGGGCAGCCGGCCGCCGCGCACCATGGGCGGGAGGGTCAGAAATCGCCCTCTTTCACATAGGGCCACGACCAGAGAATCACCTGGAGGAGCACGCTCTTGATCCAGGCGTGATGCATCTTTTCCACTTCCTCGGCGCTGGCGCCGCCTTTCTCGAGGAACGGGCGCAGCGTGGCCGTCACCGGGTAGACGAGCGCCACCAGGTAGCGGAACGGCACGTTGTCCGAGCCGCGCGCGCCGTCGGTCCGGTTTTTCTTCGTGCGGTGGTGGCGCAGGCCGATCTCATGCTGGTAGTCGAGCCATGCCTGGCCGTAGTCCGCGTTGGCGGTGTCGAGGATCCACTGCCCGAAGCGCTTCCGCACGGCCTCCAGGTAGTGCGTGTCGGGCTGGCCCGTGGCCGGGTCGCAGAAGGCCGACACCAGGTGCGGGTTGGCGCCGACGAAGCCGTACCAGACGTCGAGGATCTGCTCCACCTGCGGGGCGAGAATCTCCTTCGACCTGCGCAGGGCGGCGGCGTCCTCGTCGGTGAACAGCACCGTCTTCTTCAGCAGTTCGAGATCCTGAGCCGACACGGGCGAGCGCGGCAGCGCAGGCGACCCATACTCATAACCGGCAATCGCTGGTTGTGTCATGCGAACCTCCTTCAGGGTTGGAATGAGGGATGAGGACGCGCTGGTTGGCCCGCTGCGCCTCGCCGGCGGCGGGCTCGAAATCAGGACAGTCGACGCGGAAATCCCGGACCCCGAACGGCGCCTGCACGAAGCCGCAGTAGTGCGGGGCGGCCGTCCCCGGAAAACGATCCGGCTCGAAAAACCGGCAGTTGGTGCACATGCGCGCCACCGGAATACGGCCCTGCTCCTGAAGCGAGCGGATCATCGCCATCAGGGCCGCCAGCAGGTGCTCCTGCATCGGGGCGGACAGGGCGTCCACCGCGGCCAGCAGATAATCCGGCCACTGGCTGACGGCCTCCGCGGCGCGCCGCCCCCTCGGCGTGAGCCGGATCTGCGCGGCGCGCGAATCGGCCGGGTCGGGCTGCTTCTTCACCAGCCCCTTGGCTTCCAGGGCGGCCACGGCGTCGCTGGCCGTCGGCGGCGTGACCGCCAGCTGGGCGGCGATTTCGGCCAGCCGCAGCCCGGCGCCGGCGCGCGAGGCCAGCAGGGCCAGGATCTGCGCCTGCGTCGGCGTCAGCGCCCGCCGGCCGGCCGCCTGCCAGCCGTGATGGCGCAACACGAGCGAGAGCTTCGACAGGCCGGCGGCGATGCGGGCGGAGAGTGCAGGCGGCGTCATAGTTAGGACTCCTAACTATAACGCTTCGCCGCCGTCTTGTCAATGGCCGGTTCGCGCGGCTGGCCGCGCCGTCCGCCTATCTGGCGTTTCGCTCGTCCACGGTGATGTCCACCCGCCACGCCCCGTGGTTGTCCGGCAGGTTATTGTCGTTGACGCACACTTCGAGCGGCCCGCGCTCGCGCACCGTGAACGAAGCGCTGGAGCCGCCCTGCTCGATTTGCGTCCCCACGCGCCAGACCTGCGAAAACTCCCGCAGCCCGGGAAACGGGAACTGCGCGGGCGCCTGCGACCCCGGCTTGCCGTCGGCGCCGTAGACGCAGCCTCCCAACGGGCAGCCGTAGTTGGTCGCCATGACGTCTGTCGTCTCCACCCTCACCAGCGTACCGGGGCGCAATGGCTTTGTCCCCGGAACCGGCGTGCATGCAGTGGGAACCGGCTGCTGGAACCCCAACCGGTAGGAGGGGGTCCCGCTCGCGGTCAGAAGGTCGAAATCCGTTGTCGCCGTGCCCGCGCAATTGGTCACCCCGGTCGCTTTCACGCGTTTCGGGCCGGGCCATCCATTGTAGGTGTGCGTCAGCACGAGGGGCGCCTGGAGATCCTCCTCGCTTTTGGCGAAATCGAAGTTGCGCACCTCGGTCTTTTCGCCGTCGCCGAATTCCACTTCCAGCAGCGTGCAAGGCGCGCGGCCGAACACACGGATCTCCAGAGGCTGGTTCATGGGGCAACCGGGGCCGCTCCGGGAAAGCAGGTTGCACGCACGCGTTGCACTGTTTGCGTTGGGCGGGACAACGACAACACGGCTCACTTTGCCGATGTTGCAGCCGGCGGCAAGCAGCAGGGCTGGCAGCGTCCAGATACAAAAGCCTCTCTGCATATTGCGGGCCATCGATCCTCCTCTTTTGGACAAACTCCTCCGGGCGGCGACGTGCGCAGGCGCAGGCAGCCGCCCGGTGCGGGGCGGCCCCGCCTGTTCAGGTAACCGGAAAAACAGCCCACTCCGGCGCAAACCCGGGCGAAACCGCGTGTGGCGCTCAGGGGAATAACCTGCCGCCCGGGCCGCCGCTTCCCCAGCGCTCCGCTGTGCGCTGCCGCCTGATACAGTCGACCATATGAGGGGTGGCGACCGCGTGCTGCTGACCTCGCTGGCCGGCGTGGATGGACTGCGGGACCTGGCGCTCGCCGTGCGCGACGGGGCGCTGGTCGGACTGGGGACGCGGGACGAGGTGTTTGCGGCGCGGAAGCTGTGCGCCGATCTCGACCATGTGATGTTCGTCGAAGGAAGCCGCGAGGAGATCCCGTGGACGGAAGCGTGGTTTGATCTCATTTTCGATGAGCAGCCCGAGGCGCCGACGCGGGAGATGCTCCGGGTCCTGAAGCCGGGCGGAAGAGTGGAGAAGCCGCCGCGGGGGGAACGGGTGCACGGAGGCGGCGGCTGATGCCGGTGCCGGGTCGCCAATGAAACAAGGGGTGCTGAACTTGTTTCATTCGAACCGCCTCTCCGCGCCGGGCCGGCGAGGCAGGCGCTGCGTGGCGTGCCGCCGCGCCTTCGCAACCGCAACCAAATCGGATTCGGAGCCGCGAGCGAAGCGGGCCGCAGGCCCGCGAGAGCGAGCGGTTCCACTGCCCGATTTCCCCCTGCGCTTGCGCAGGGGCTCAGCGTGTCCTCGCAGTTCCGCTGAGCCCCACCCGCTGCAACGCCGGCACGCGCTGCAACCGCTCACCCCGGCCGTCGTTCTGAAGAACGCCCGCCTCCCGGCGCGCGGCTCCGAACGCGCGTCGCAACGGCCTCGCAAGCGCAACCAAATCGGATTCGGAGCCGCGAGCGAAGCGGGCCGCAGGTCCGCGAGAGCGAGCGGTCCCGCCGCGGCCGCTTGTTCCCTGGGCAGAGCAGGGAAGCGGAAAACACCCGGACGAACCGCTCACTCCGGCCGTCGTTCTTGCGAACTCCGGCCGCCCGGCGCGCGGCTCCGAACGCGCGTTGCAACGACTTCGCAACCGCAACCAAATCGGATTCGGAGCCGCGAGCGAAGCGGGCCGCAGGCCCGCGTGAGCGAGCGGTCCCACTGCGGCCGCTTCTCACTTCGGCAGAGCAGGGAAGCGGAAACAGCTCGGACGAACCGCTCACCCCGGCCGTCGTTCTTGCGAACGCCGGCCGCCCGGCGCGCGGCTCCGAACGCGCGCCCCACAGCGCGGTGGAAGCGGCCGGCCGCTCCTCCCGTGCGCGACGGAGCGCGACTGCGCGCGATCCTGCAAACGCACCGTTCTCGGCCAGGGAACCTTCGGGAATCGGGATCCGGGAAGGAAGAAGGTGGAGCGGGAGACGGGACTCGAACCCGCAACCAACGGCTTGGAAGGCCGTGACTCTACCCTTGAGTTACTCCCGCTTGCCAGCGTGGCATTCGCTGCCATTCCAATTTTAGAGCCCGCCGCCAACGCCGGTCAACGCCCGCCCTACTGCGCGCCCCGGCTCAGCAGCATCACTTTCACCGTGTGGAACAGGATATACAGGTCCAGCGAAAAGCCGAGATTCTTCAGGTAATACAAATCGTATTCCAGCTTCGTCACCGTGTCCTGAAGCGTGTCGCCGTACTTGTGGTTGATCTGGGCCCAGCCTGTGATGCCCGGCGGGATGGTGTGCCGCTGGTTGTAAAACGGGATCTGCTGGCTGAGCACCTCGACAAACTCCGGCCGCTCCGGCCGCGGCCCCACGATCGACATCTCCCCTCTCAGCACGTTGAAGAACTGCGGCAGCTCGTCCAGCCGCAGCTTCCGCAGCCACCGGCCCACGGGCGTCACCCGAGGGTCGTTCTGCGCGGCCCACACCGCGCCCGAGCGCGCCTCGGCATCCACATACATCGAGCGGAACTTGAGGACCTCGAAAACCCGGCCGTTGCGGCCCACGCGCCGCTGCCGGTAAATGGCCGGGCCCGGCGAACTCAGCCGCACGGCCAGCCAGATCAGCCCCATCAGCGGCAGCGTAATCACGATGCCGGCCAGCGCGAACAGAAAGGAATAAGCCCGTTGCAGCGCCAGCTTCCTCGCGTCCGGGCCGATCCCGGATGAAAAGATCAGCTGCGACGGGCGCAGCGCGTCGATCGGCACGCGCCACATCACGCGCTCGTACAGCGCCGCCGCATCCTCGATGGGCACGCCGCGCAGCCGCAATTGCAGCAGCTGCTCCACCGGCATCTGGCCGCGCCGCTCGTCCAGGCCCACGACGATGACGTCCGGCCTGTGCGCCTCGTAGACCCGCGCCACCTCGTCCGGCGGCCCCAGCCAGCGGCCCAGCCCCGGAATCTCCTTCTCCAGCGGCGCCGCCGCCACGTAGCCGACGCCCTCCATGGCGAAGTGCGGCTTCTCGGTCACCGTGCGCGCCACCGTCCTGACCAGCCGGTTGTGCCCCACGAAAAGAATGCGCTGCCGGTGAAGCACGCGAAGCACGAACACGTCGAACAGCATCCGCCACGCCGGCAGCGCCACCAGGGCGAAACTGCTGCCCACGATCATCTCCCACCGCGGCAGCGCCAGCTCCGGGTACAGGTAGCTCACCATCCCTTGCACGAGAAACGCTGCGCCGAAGACCAGGCAGAACTGCTGCACCAGCCGCAGCCGGGAATACACCCGGATCTGCGAATACAGATCGTTGAAGTAGACGCCGGCGCACACGGCGCACACGGCCACCAGAAGCTGGGCCCCGCCGCCCTCGTACAGCAGGTAGATTCTCCAGTCCTCCTCGCTGGTCGCCATGAAGGCCAGCAGATACAGGCCCCATGCCAGGGCCGCCTCGCTGACCATCAGCGCCAGCAGCGAAGCGGGAACTGCGACTTTGAACAGCCGGATCATCCGCGTTGAAAGGCGGGCAGAATGTCAGTCTAGCATGCCGGTTCCCGGCGCCGTCTCTCCGGTACTCCGCCTTCGCCTCGCCGGGAAATTGTGCTATAAGGGTGAGCCTGAGGAGCCGGAAATTGCCTGCCGATACCTCCCCCATGGATTACGAAAAATACTGGCGCCGCTTGCAGCAGGTCGGCCTGAATGCCTACGAGGCGCGCTCGTATCTGGTGCTGGTCGGCCACCCGCGTTTCAAGGCGCTCGAGCTGGCCGCCCGCGCCCGCGTGCCGCGCCAGAAAATCTACGAAGTCCTCGACAGCCTCGTCGACAAGGGCTTCGCGCAGGTCATCCAGGAAAAGACCAAGCTCTTCTCCGCCGTCGAGCCCGCCCTGGCCATCCCCGCCTACCTCGAACGCCAGCATGAGGCCATGGAGAAGCACTTCGAGGAGCAGCGCCGCCTGGGGCTCGCGCTGGCCGAGGAGCTGAAGCGCCTTTACGTCGAGGGGCAGGGCGCCGCCGGCACGCTCGACTATCTCCGCATCGTCGGCGATCCGTCGCAAATCGCCGCCCATTACCGCTCCATGCTGGAAGCCGTCGAGCAGCGCTACGTCGAATTCTCCCGCCCGCCCTACGCCGTCGATCCTCTCGACGAGCGCCTCGTCAAACAGGCCGCCCAGCGCGGCGTCTCCTGCCGCATCCTTCAGGAATCCGCCCCGATGGACGAGGCCCACCGGCAAAGAATCGAGGAGTACCGCGGCCTCGGCATCGGCGTCCGCTTCGTCGAAAGCCTGCCCATGAAGCTCGCCGTCTTCGACGGCAAGCAGGGGCTGGTCTCGCTGCTCGACCCCGTCAAGACGCGGCCCGCCTGGACGGCCGTCGTCTTCGACCACTCGAGCTTCGGCGAGGCCATGGAAACGCTGTTCGAGGAATGGTGGGAACGGGCCGCCGAGGAGCCGCCCGCTCCCGGCGCGGCCCGCGCCGCCGAAACCTGATCCGGGCCGGCCGCGGCCGAAACAATCCGGGCAGGATATGTTTTTACCGGGCGGCCGCCCCGCAGCGCCGGCTCAGCGCCACGCCGCTTCCCCCGTGGCCCACTCCCAGCCCTTCCGCGGCCTCCGCGCCAGCCAGCGCGATGCCTCGGGCTGGTTGTCGAAATCTTCGCGCCGCGCGTCCCAGCGCAGCTTCAGCCCGGTGCGAAAACTGATGTTGCCGAGATGCGCCACCGTCGTGGAGCGCTGCCCCGTCTCGGCGTCGACGGGCGGCGGGCGCAGGCCGCGGACCGCCTCAATGAAGGCGCGGGCGTGCTCGCGCGTCGCATCGCGGGCTTCCAGGCGGCTCCCCTCCATGCGAAACCGCGGCGCCGGGCCTTCGGCGCCAGGCGCCGGCGCAGCCAGCTCGGGGAGAATCTCGAAGCCGATCCGGTCGGCCAGCAGCGTCCCTTCCGTGCCGTAAAACGCCATGCCGTGGGGCCTGTCGAAAGGCCCCCGCGCGTTGTAATACCGCATGCCCGGCGTGCGCAGCCCCAGCCCCAGCCCGTTCACGAGCAGGCACTCATACTGGAGAACGAACCCCGGGTACTCATAAGTCACCGTGAGAACGTCCGGCATTTCCCCCGCGTCATTGCCATGCCGAAGAACGAAACGGCCTCCGCAGGCGCTCACCGTCACGGGCGCCTCGACGCCCATCAGCTGGTGCACGGTGTCAAAGCGGTGCGTGCCGAAATCCGTGATGAAACCGCCCGAGTAGTCCCAAAACCACCGGTATGTGCCGAGGAAGCGCTTGCGGTCGAACGGCACAAGCGGCGCCGGGCCGCAATACATGTCCCAGTCGAGCCCCGGCGGCGGCTCGCCCGGCTCGCTCGGCCCGATCCCGTTCGGCGTCATGTTCACGCAGTTCCAGACGCGCACGAAGTGGACTTTGCCCAGAACGCCTTCCCGCAGCAGCGCCGCGCACTGCCGCAAGTGCTCCGCGGAACGGTGCTGCGTGCCCGGCTGCACAATCCGCTTCCAGCGCCGCGCCGCTTCCACCACCGCCCGGCCCTCGCGGATCGACCACGCAAACGGCTTTTCCAGATACACGTGCTTGCCCGCCGCGCAGGCGCTCACCGCCGCGCCCGCATGCCAGTGGTCGGGCGTGGCGACAAGCACGGCGTCGATGTCGCTGCGCTCGAGCAGCCGGCGGAAGTCCTGATACGCCGCGCATTGGCCTCCGCTCTCCTCGCGCAGCCGCTCCGCATTCGGCAAGTAGACATCGGCGGCCGCCACAATCTCGGCCCCCGCCTCGCGCATCCACCGCGCCACGTACCGCCCGCGCCCTCCGCAGCCGATCACGCCCACCCGCACCCGTTCGTTGGCCCCGGCCACGCGGACCGCCGCAGCTGCCGCAGCCATTCCCAGCAAGCCTCTCCTGTGCATATGGACGCCATCCTACACCCGCTGTGCGGCCTCCGCCACACGCCGCGCCTCCGCGCGCATCCTGTGGGATCGCCGGCGAACCGGTTGAACCGGACTTCTCGATCAGCGCCGCCCCCGGCCGCCCGGCCTCTGCTGCGGCAGCCGCCCTTCGCCACCCCCGGCGCTCTCAGGACGCCGGCCGGCTCTCCTTCGCACGGATCTCCCGCACCGCATAGATGCGCCGCCCCTGGCTCTCGAAGTAGGTCCGCATCATCATCTCGCCCAGCAGCCCCGTGGTGAACATCAGCAGGCCCGCCATCAGCAGCAGGCCGCCCGTGAACAGGAGCGGACCGTGGGCCATGATGATCTCATGGCCGAACAGCTTCTTCACGAACAGAAACGCCAGAATCCCGCCGCCGAGCGTCACGCTCGCCAGCCCGATCCGCCCGAAGAAGTGCATCGGCCGCGTGAAATACTTCAGCAGGAAGCGGATCGTGAGAATGTCAAACAGCACGTTGAACGTCCGCCCCAGCCCGTAGTGGGACTCCCCGCCCGCGCGCGGCGGGTTCTGGATCGGCACCTCGGCGATGCGCGCCCCGTAAAAGCTCGCCAGCGCCGGGATGAACCGGTGCAGCTCCCCGTACAGGTTGACGTCTTTCAGGATCTCGGCGCGGTAGGCCTTGAACGTCGTGCCGAAGTCGTGCAGGTCGATCCCGCTCACCTTCGCCATCAGCCAGTTGGCGATCCGCGACGGAATCTTGCGCAGCAGCAGATGATCGTTGCGCTGCTTGCGCCAGCCGCTGGCGATGTCGTAGCCTTCGTCGATCTTCTCGAGCAGCGCCGGCAGGTCTTCCGGCGCGTGTTGCAGGTCGCCGTCCATCGACACGATCACGTCGCCGCGCGCCTCGTCGAAACCCGCCGACAGCGCCGCCGTCTGCCCGAAATTGCGCCGCAGCCGCACCACGCGCAGCCGCGGGTCCGTTTCGACAAGGTTGGCCAGCAGCTCGAAGCTGCGGTCGGTGGAGGCGTCGTCGACGAAGATGATCTCGTAAGGACGCCCCAGCCGCTCAAGCACCGCCGTCAGCCGGTCATACAGCGGCAGCAGCGCCTGCTCTTCGTTGTGGACGGGAATGACGACCGATAGCATTGCCCCGCTTGCCAGTATAGCAAAAACCCCGTAAATTCAGGCGTTTTGCTAAAATGAATCAAGATCATGCCAACTCCGCAAGGACCTGACAACCTGCCGCCGCAGGGCGGCGGCGAACAGCTGCCTCTGGGCGAACGCAAAAACATCATCCCGGTGAACATCGAAGACGAGATGCGCCGCTCGTATCTCGACTACTCGATGTCGGTCATCATCGGCCGCGCTCTGCCCGACGTCCGCGACGGCCTCAAGCCCGTCCACCGGCGCATCCTCTTCGGGATGAGCGAAATGGGGCTGGCCCACAACCGCCCCACGCGCAAGTGCGCCAAGATCGTCGGCGAGGTGCTCGGCAAGTACCACCCGCACGGCGACAGCGCCGTCTACGACGCCCTCGTCCGCATGGCTCAGCCCTTCTCCATGCGCTATCCGCTCGTCGACGGCCAGGGCAACTTCGGCTCCATCGACGCCGACCCGCCCGCGGCCATGCGGTACACCGAGGCGCGGCTGGCCAAAATCTCCTCGATGCTGCTCGAGGACATCGACAAGGAGACCGTCGATTTCCGCCCCAACTACGACGACAGCGAAGTCGAGCCCGAGGTTCTGCCGGCCCGCTTCCCCAACCTGCTCGTCAACGGCAGCGAGGGCATCGCCGTCGGCATGGCCACCCGCATCCCGCCCCACAACCTCCGGGAGATGATCGACGCCGCCATCGCCCTCGTGCAGGACCCCGCCACCCCGGTGTCGAAAATCCTCGAGCTGGCTCCCGGCCCGGACTTCCCCACCGGCGGCATCATCCTCGGCCGCCAGGGCATCATCGACTACTACGCCAAAGGCCGCGGCTCGCTCAAGGTCCGCGCCCGCGCCTTCACCGAAAAGATCCAGAAGGACCGCGAGGCCATCGTCATCACCGAGCTGCCCTACCAGGTGAACAAGGCCCGCCTGGTCGAACAGATCGCCCAGCTCGTCAACGAGAAAAAAATCGAGGGCATCGCCGACGTCCGCGACGAGAGCGACCGCGAAGGCCTGCGCGTCGTGCTCGAGCTCAAGCGCGGCGAAAATCCCGAAATTATCCTGAATAACCTGTACAAACACACGCAAATGCAGGTGAATTTCGGGGTCATCATGCTCGCCATCGTCAACGGCCAGCCGCGCGAAATGGGCATCATCGACGCCCTCAAGCGCTTCATCGACCACCGCGTCGAGGTCGTGCGCCGGCGCACCGAATACCTCCTGCGCAAGGCCCGCGAGCGCGAACATATCCTGCTCGGATTCCAGAAGGCCCTCGAAAACCTCGACGCCGTCATCGAGACCGTCCGCGCCTCCCGCACGCCGCGCGAGGCGCGCGACGCGCTCACCGGCCAGACCGCGTTCCCCGAAAACCCGGCCCTCGAGCAGGTGCTCGCCAAATGGGCGCCGGCGCTCCGGTGGAACGGCCAGCCCCTGTCCCGCTTCGACTTCAGCGAAAAGCAGGCCCAGGCCATCATCGAGCTCCAGTTGCAGCGCCTCACCGGCATGGAGCGGCAGAAAATCCTCGACGAGCTGGCCGAAATCCAGCGCCAGATCGCTTCCTATCTCGAAATTCTCGGCTCGGAAAAAGTCCTCCGCGGCGTCATCGTCCGCGAGCTGAAGGAAGTGCAGAAGGAGTTTGGCGACGACCGCCGCACCCAGATCGTCGACGACGAGGGCGAAATCGACATCGAAGACCTCATCAAGCGCGAGGACGTCGTCGTCACCGTCACCCGCGGCGGCTACCTCAAGCGCACCCCGCTCGACACCTACCGCCGCCAGAGCCGCGGCGGCAAGGGCCGCCTCGGCATGGCCACCCGCTCGGAAGACGTCGTCGAGCACCTCTTCACCGCTAACACCCACAGCTACCTGCTCATCTTCACTTCTAAGGGGCGGCTCTACTGGCTGAAGGTGTACAACATCCCCGACGCCCAGGCCGCCGGCCGGGGCAAGCACATCAAGGGCCTCGTCAACCTCCAGGAAGACGAGGAGCCGCGCGCCTTCCTCCCGGTGTCCGAATTCGCGCCTGGCAAATTCGTCGTCATGGCCACGAAATTCGGCGTCATCAAGAAATGCGAGCTGACCGAATTCGACAACCCGATGTCGAAAGGCATCATCGCCATCAATCTCAAGGAGGGCGACGAGCTCATCGGCGCTGACTTGAGCGACGGCAGCCGCCAGATCTTCCTCGCCACCCGCGAGGGCATGGCCATCAAGTTCCCCGAATCCGACGTCCGCCCCATGGGCCGCCCCGCCGCCGGCGTCACCAGCATGAAGCTTGCCGAAGGCGACTGGATCGTCGGCATGGAAGTCGTCACCGACGACGACTACATCCTCTCGGTCAGCGAGCTCGGCTACGGCAAGCGCACCCAGGTGGGCGAATACCGCCTCCAGTCGCGCGCAGGCAAGGGCGTCATCAATATGAAGGTGACCAACAAGAACGGCAAGGTGGTCTCCGTGCTCGCCGTCAAGGAGGACACCGACGTCATCGTCATCAGCCGCGAGGGCAAGATCCTGCGCACCGAGGCCGAAAGCATCCGCAAGACCGGCCGCTCCGCCATGGGCGTCCGCATCGTCGCCCTCGAGCCGGGCGACGCCGTCGCGGCCGCCTGCGCGGTCAAGGAAGCCGAAGAGCAAGAGGCCCCGGACGCCATTCAGCCCGAGCTGCCTCTGCAATGATCCGCGCGGGGCGCCTCATCGCCCCGCGCTTACCGCTTGTAGCCGATCTTCCGCAGCAGCGAGTGCCGCCACTCGACATCGGCCGGCCCCTCCACCCCTTTCGGCGGGAAGCCGTCGATGACGCCCAGCACGCCGCGCCCCTGCCCGGTCTCCGCCACCACCACCTCCACCGGGTTCGCCGTCGCGCAGAAGATCCGCACCACCTCGGGCGTGTTGCGGACCGCGCCCAGAATGTTGATCGGATAGCCGTCCCGCAGGCAGATGTGGAACGTGTGCCCCGCGCCCACCGCCTGCGCGTTCTCCACGGCCATCTTTTTCAGCTCCTCGTCGTTGCCCTCCACACGGATCAGGCATGCGCCCGAGGCCTCGCAGAAGGCGATGCCGAACTTCATCTGCGGCGCCGTGTTCACGATCGCCTCGTAAAGATCCTCCACCGTCTT
>Ga0308411_10001082_pt1 | contig 18402 bp, 13 predicted proteins | sample HotsprottomLayer_2_FD_203530 | JGI IMG/M metagenome (GOLD analysis project Ga0308411, IMG submission 203530) | Hot spring phototrophic mat microbial communities from Octopus Spring, Yellowstone National Park, Wyoming, United States -... | ecosystem: Environmental > Aquatic > Thermal springs >...
TAGTGAATTAGCTGAGGCGCAAAAGATAACTGAACAGAGGGTCAACGAGCTTACTGAGGCACAAAAGAGGACTGAACTGAGGGTTGAAGAATTGACAAAGGCACAGTATAAGACAGAAAATGAGCTCAAGAGGCTTGCAGAGGCCCTAAACGAGACCCGTGAACAATTAGGAGGCATTTCAGATACAATAGGCTATACCCTTGAGAATGAGGCCTTTAAGGCGTTACCGAACCTTTTACACAGGGATTACGGTCTTGTAGTAGTAGGAAGATTAAAGCGGGGATACATTAAAGATAAAAAGGGGCGACCTATTGAGGTCAACATAATCGGAGAGGCAACGAGCAATGGCAAAAAGGTCTCAATAATAGGAGAATGTAAGGTAAGGCTCTCTAAAAAGGCCATAAAGGAATTTGTTAAGAGGCGGGTTGAGGCCTTTAAAGGGCGTGTAGAGGGGGAAATATTCCCTGTGCTTGTAACACACATGATATCAGAGGCAGATGCCGAAGATTTTGCAAGGGATAATGACATAGCTCTCTATTACTCATACGACTTTTAGGTCTTGTAGCTTTAATACACAGAGTTGATCCGACCCTTTTAACCTTACTAAATCTTGCGACCTAACCCAAAAACCACGGGGTATAAAGTGAAACCCCGTTTCCCTGCGGTTAGGCCTTAAAACACCAAAACCTAAATTGATTATTTTAAGACAAGCGGCGGAAGAGACTGCCCCTCAAACCTTATGAATGCGATAAAACTTATAAAGAGACTTATTGACCTCAAACTCGGTGGGTGATATTCATGCAATAGTGGTTTCAGACAAAAGGGTATCTCCCATACCTTTTTGTGGCAATCTCTCCCCTATTGCTATAAGGATTGCCCAATTTGGGTAAAAATAAACTAAGGAGGACAGGGTGACATATATGATTGAACTGAAGTTTGGATTTTTGGTATTAATCGCTTTTGTCTTTATAGGTCTCCTAATCAGTGAGGCTATTGCAACCACTACTGAGTATCGCCTTGATAACGGCATGAAGGTGATAATCATTGAAGACCCCAAGAGCCCTATGGCGACCTTCCAAGTATGGTATAGGGTAGGGTCAAAGGATGAGCCTGCGGGCAAGACTGGTATTAGCCACCTATTGGAACACATGATGTTTAAGGGCACACCAAGATACGGTTCTAAGGAGTTTTCAAACATTATACAGCGTAATGGTGGTATTGACAATGCCTTTACCACAAAGGACTACACCGTCTATTTTCAAAATCTGCCTGCTGACAGGCTTGGCCTGTCTATAGAATTAGAGTCGGACAGGATGCAAAACCTCCTCCTTGACCCCAAAGAGGTCAAGGCCGAGCGGGATGTTGTAATGGAGGAGCGCAGGCTCCGTTATGAGGACGATCCCCAAAACCTCCTCTACGAAGACACAGTGGCAGCAGCCCTCAAGGCCCACCCGTATCGCACACCAATTATAGGGTGGATGTCTGACATTGCTTCTATTGAAAGAGATGACCTTTATCAACACTACAGGACTTATTATTCCCCAGACAATGCCTTTATCGTAATAGCAGGCAGTGTTGACAAAGAAAAATTGACTTCTGAACTACAGAGATACTTTGGGGGCATAAAGGCCCAATCCCAAAGACCTGTGAGAAAAAAGACTCAAGAGCCCATACAAAACGGTGAGCGACGGGTCTATCTTAAAAAAGAGGCAGAACTGCCCTATGTGCTAATCGCTTATCCTGTGCCAAGCTTCCCCCATAAAGACTCCTTTGCCCTTGAGGTGCTCTCCGCAGTCCTCTCAAGGGGTAAGAGCTCAAGGCTTTACAGGTCATTGGTATATGACAAGAAGGTCGCTATTGATACCTTTTCATCCTATAGCGGTTTTTATCAAGACCCGTTTCTTTTTGTGCTTGGAGGTACCGCTGCCCCGGGACAGAGGGCAGAAGACATAGAAAGGCACCTGCTTTTAGAGTTAGAGACCTTAAAATCAGGGTACATTGATAACAAGGAATTAGAGAAGGCAAAAAACCAGATAGAGGCCTCCTTCGTCTTTGCCCAAGACTCTGCCCACGCAAAGGCCCTTTATACAGGCATGTTTGAGGTCCTCGGTGATTGGAGGCTTAGAGATAAATTCATTGATGGTATAAGGTCTGTCAGTGTAGAGGATATAAAGAGGGTAACTGAGTCATATTTCACTCAGGATAGACGGACAGTGGGGACGCTTATACCCATCAAGAGGGGGAATACATGATAAAAAGGGGGATAATATTCATGGCCATATCAATGTTGGTCGCCACAGGACAAGTGGAGGCAATGGATTTTAACAAAAAGACCTACGAAAATGGCCTCACCCTACTACATGTAGAACGAGGCGGCATACCTGCCGTTATGGCCTCGCTGATTATTGATGCCTCGCCACTTCATGAGCCATCTCAAAAGGCAGGCCTTGCCCACCTTACCGCAAAGACGCTTACAGAAGGCACAAAGACTTTGGGTGCAAAGGAACTAAGTGAGGCAATTGATTTTTTTGGCGCCTCCATATCCAGCTCGGTTAATCAAGACTATACCCAACTCACTATGTCCGTGCTAAAAAAAGACATAGACAAGATCATGCCCATCTTTTCAGAAATTATAATGAATCCATCCTTTGATGAAAGGGAGATTGGGCGAAAAAAGACACAAATAAAGGGTCAACTTAGACAAAAAGAGGAAGACCCCTCATACCTCTCTGAAAGGGAGTTTAAGAGACTTGTCTTTGGTAGTCATCCCTATGGCAGACCTGTAGAGGGTTCCTCAAAGACCCTTGAGGATATAACAGCCCAGGATGTGCGCGACTTTCATAGACGACTCTATGTCCCTCATAGGGCAATACTCTCAGTGGTGGGTGATATTACTCTTAAGGAGGCAGAATCGCTCGTTATGAAGTATCTTGGTCAGTGGAAGGATGAGGGTTTTGGGCATAAGGGACAATTACAAAAGGTGCCAACCAGTGACCAAAATATCAAGACACACATCATAGAGAAGGACACCACTCAGGCCAGTATCATCTTTGGGCATATTGGTGTAGAGCGCTCAAATCCAGATTACTACGCCCTTTCGGTTATGAACTATATACTTGGTGGAGGAGGTTTTGCCTCAAGGCTCATGAAGATAGTAAGAGACGAACTTGGCCTCACATACGGGATTAACAGCTACTTTAGCACAAACAGGCATGAGGGGGTCTTTGCGGTGGAGGTACAGACCAAAAACGAGGCAGCCGAGCGGGTTGTAGAGGAGATAAAGAAACAGGTCCTCAAGATGAGGCAGGAAATGGTCAGTGAAGAGGAACTCAAGGACGCCAAGTCCTTTTTAATCGGCAGCTTCCCTAGGCGCCTTGAGACAAACCGCAAGATCGCAGACCTTTTGGTCGTCTCCCAGTTTTACAGGCTCGGTGACGACTATATCAAAAAATATCCGCAATACATAGAGTCAGTAACGAGAGAGGACATCCTGAGGGTTGCAAAAAAATACCTACACCCCGATAAATACACACTCGTAATTACAGGCAAAAAAGACCTGATAAAGATCAATGAAACAGGTGGCCAATAAAGTTATGGCAGGCAAATTGGGTGATTTTATAGAGATGCTCAAAAAGGGGCTAATATCCTAATATTAAAGGGACCCCGTGAGCAGCCTGAGGTCTTTGCACCATACTTGTCAGTATGGGGATTTCAACTTTAATGTTAAGGAGAACAAATGGAACTTTTCTTACAGGCAATTGATGTATTTGTACACCTTGATAAGTATCTCAGTGTGGTTATAGAGCGATATGGCCTATTGACCTATTTGATACTCTTTGTGATCGTCTTTTTAGAGACCGGTGTAGTGGTAACGCCCTTTTTGCCGGGGGATTCACTCCTGTTTGCTGCAGGTGCCTTTGCCTCCCTCGGTGTGCTTGATATGCCCACCCTCTGTGCTATCCTTATAATTGCTGCCATATTGGGCGATACGGTCAACTACTGGATCGGTAATTATGTAGGACCCAAGATATTCCTTAGAGATGATGTCCGTTTCCTCAATAAAAAACACCTACAGAGGACCCATGACTTTTATGAAAAGTACGGCGGCAAGACGATCATAATAGCCCGCTTTGTCCCCATAATCCGCACCTTCGCCCCCTTTGTGGCAGGCATTGGGGCCATGAGTTACAGAAAATTCATAGCCTATAATGTTATTGGTGCCGTACTATGGGTCCTAGTGTGTGTATCTTCAGGCTATTTCTTTGGGAACCTTCAGATCGTTAAAGCCAACTTTAGCCTTGTCATATTGGCAATAATCCTCATATCCATCATGCCTGGGGTGGTAGAGTACATAAAACACCGTCGTGGCCTCAGCACAGGACAGCCTTGATAGAATCACCAAGGGGCTCAAAAGGGACAATCGCTGGTGCAGCAGGCCTGATGTCTGTTGCAACCCTGATTAGCCGCATCCTTGGCTATGTGAAGGACATGATCCTTGCCCGATACTTTGGTGCCACAGGTGTATCGGATGTATTTTTTGTGGCCTTCAGGATTCCCAACCTCCTGAGGGAGCTCTTTGCCGAGGGCGCCATGTCCTCTGCCTTTATCCCTGTGCTTACAGACTGTCAGGTAAAGGAAGGCAAAGAGGAGGCAGGCAGGCTTGTCCGTTCGGTATTTGTAACCCTCCTTATAACCCTTAGTGTTGTATGCATAGTGGGGATCTATCTTGCCCCTGAGATAGTCAGAGTGATTGCACCAGGCTTTATCAGTGAGCCTGAAAAGTTTGAGCTTACGGTACTTTTGACCCGCATTATGTTCCCCTTTCTCCTGCTGATCAGTCTCTCATCACTCCTGATGGGTTCCCTAAACACGAGGGGTGTCTTTTTCGTCCCAGCCCTTGCACCGGCCTTCCTAAATGTGGCAACTATCTTATCGGTGATCATTCTTGTTCACAGGCTAAGGCATCCAATCACAGCAGTGGCAATTGGGGTGGTCTTAGGTGGATTAGTGCAGTTTTTGATACAACTGCCGTCTTTTTACAAAAAGGGCTATTCACTGCTGCTACCGCTCAGGGATTTTACACTCTTTCACAGTAGGCTCAAGAGGATTGGCCTTCTATTACTGCCATCAACGGCAGCGATGGCAGTCTCACAGATAAACATCTTTGTCAGCACCATATTTGCATCCTTCCTTGTGGAGGGCAGCATCACTGCCTTGTACTACTCCATGAGGCTGATACAATTTCCTATCGGGATATTTGGTGTCGCTATGGGGATGGCAGCCCTACCTGCCCTTAGCAGGCACGCCGCTGAGGGTAAGACAGACAGGCTTATGGAGGACTTCTCCTTTTCCCTTAGGCTCCTGTTTTTTATCACCATACCTGCAATGGCAGGCCTCATAGTATTAAGGGAACCGATCGTAAACCTGCTCTTTCAGAGGGGAGAGTTTGACTATAATGCCACAAAGGCAACGGCCAGTGCCTTGATGTACTATTCCATTGGTATATGTGCTATTGTTGGCACAAGGCTATGTACCACCACCTTTTACGCCCTTCAGAATACCTCCATACCTGTGAAGACGGCCTGTGTAGCGATATTGACCAACATAGTTCTAAGCTATATGCTATTGGACACTATGGGACACAATGGGCTTGCCCTTGCAAACTCAGTGGCTGCCTTTGTGGGTTTTGGGCTCCTGTTTTATCTCCTCCTTAGAAGGCTGAAGGGTTTAAGGGGAGGCATTATAGTTGTCTCGGTGATTAAGACCCTGATTTCTACGCTGGTTATGGCAGTAGTGGCAATGCAGGTCATAGGGCCAAAGGGGCTGTGGATGCACTCTAATGATGAGGCCACAAAGTCCCTTTATCTATGTGCGACAATCCTATTGGCCCTAACCGTCTATGCCATGGTTTCGTATCTTATAAAGAGTGAGGAGTTCTTATTTTTGGCCAAAATGGGCCAATCAAGGGTTCAGAAGGGGGCCCCAAAAGGGTAATGATGATTATTGGCATAGCAGGCGCCCATAGTGGTATTGGTAAGACCACGCTCTGTGAACTCTTACTACGGGAACTGACGAAAACTACCAATAATGAGGGGAGATTTTACAACCTTGATTGGGGCGCCATTAAGTACACCCGTTCCAGTATATACTGCTCTTTGTCAACAGATCTGCAACTGCTGTGGTGTGAGAATAAAGATACTGCAAGGATGCTAAAGGCAGGTGCAAAGGAGGTAGTGTGGGTGCAATCTCCGCCAGAGAGGCTCCAGGAGGTCCTTCCTATGGCCATTGACAGACTAAGTCACCTTGGGGGCATTTTGGTTGAGGGTAACAGCGCCGTTGAGTTTCTAAGGCCTGATATTGTAGTATTTTTGGACTCCAAAAAGGTGGACGATCGCAAGCCCTCGGCCGAGAGGTTAATAGCGATGGCAGACATAATAATCCAACCTATTTTGCGAGAGACTGATCAGGGTGCCAATCCTTTTGCCCATTTTGTTGAGACAGGCCTTGATACATTAGACCCAAAGGTGCTATTAGGGCTAATAGAAGAGGGCCTTGATGAGAAGGCGGTGGGTAAGGAACTGTCTGCGAGGGCTGAGGCTGCCAAGATTACCTGTAAGGATGCAAGAGAGATTGCTGAGCGCCTTTCTGTCAGTTATGGGCTTGTGGGCAAAATGGCAGATCGTATGGAGATAAAGATCACACAATGTGAACTGGGGTGCTTCTGACCCTATGGTCACAGTACTATCAGAGATTGCCCTTGCCTTATACATTGTGGGCCTTATCTTGGCCATTAGAACGGTCTACAATGACGAACCCCGTCAGGCTGGTGAGTGGTGTAATTGGATCCTCATAATCGGCCTTGCAGTCCACAGCTTTGCAATAACCTACAGATATATCCTTACAGGCAACATACCAATAACGAGCATGCATGAGTCTTCCTCGTTCTTTGCATGGTCTGTGATGGTGATCTATTTTTACATCTACTACCGTTTTAGGTTTTTAGTGCTTGGCCTCTTTATCCTGCCGATGGTCTCAATCTTGATGCTTTCCTCCCTAATCCTGCCCTCAGAGATCCGCCCCATAAGCCCGATCCTTCGGAGCTACTGGCTGGCCTTTCATACCTTGTTTGCCTTTATAGGCTATGCCTCTTTTACCGTTGCAGCGGGCACCGGCCTTATGTACCTTATTCAGGAAAGACACCTCAAGAGCAAACGCCCAAGCTGGATATGCACAAAACTGCCGAGCGTCCAGATATTAGATGAGATCAACTACAAGCTCATAGCCCTTGGATTTCCGCTACACACCCTTGCCATTATCACTGGTGCCCTGTGGGCTGAGGCCTCCTTAGGGAGCTACTGGAGATGGGACCCCAAGGAGGTATGGTCTCTGATCACATGGCTTATCTATGCCCTTATACTCCATCTGAGGATCGTAAGGGGATACAGGGGGCGTAAGGCAGCAACGCTGTCAATAATCGGCTTTTTGGCTGTACTGTTTACATACTATGGCGTAAATCTATTACTAAAGAGTTACCACCTTTTCCAATGAATCTACTTGTCTTAGGCCTAAATCACAAGACCGCTGGGGTAGAGATAAGGGAGAGGCTTGCCTTTTCGGGCGATAAACTCTCTATAGGCCTCCAGAAGATAAAAGGGTTAGGGCATGTCAAAGAGGTGGCGATCCTGTCCACCTGTAACAGGGTAGAGGTGTTTGTTGTAACACAACAGGAGGGTGTCTTTGAAGACATAAAGGTCCAGCTCTCGGAGATACACGGCATAGAAACCCAACTCTTCTCACCCCATCTCTATTTATACAGTGGCTATGAAGGCGTTAGACATGTCTTTAGGGTGGCCTCAAGCCTTGATTCTATGGTAGTTGGAGAACCCCAGATATTGGGCCAACTCAAAGAGGCCTATAGTTTTGCCCAGAGGCAGGGCACCACAGGACCTGTGCTAAACAGGCTTTTTAGCCACGCCATAAGCACTTCCAAGAGGGTCCGTACAGAGACCCGTATTGCTGAAAATGCGGTATCTATTAGCTATGCAGCGGTGGAGTTGGCTAAGAGGATATTCACCTCCCTACAGGGCAAACGCTTTATGCTTATCGGTGCAGGCGAGATGGCTGAACTCGCAGCCCGTCATCTGATAAACAATGGTGCCAGAGATGTAGTAGTAGCCAATAGGACCTATCAGAGGGCATGCGAACTGGCAACAGACTTCTGTGGAAGGGCCGTTGACTTTAAAGACTTCTTCTCAGAACTTGTTCATATTGACATAGTTATATGTTCAACCGCTGCCTCTGAATATGTGATCAAAAAAGACCAGATGCAGAGGCTCATGAGAGACCGTCGCAATAGACCTGTATTCATAATTGATATATCGGTGCCAAGGAATGTGGATCCAGCGGTAAACGACATAGACAATGTATATCTCTACGATGTTGACGACCTTCAAGGGGTGGTAGATGCCAACAAGAGCGGTAGGGCGAAGGAGGCAGAAAAGGCAGAGGGTATTGTGATAGAAGAGGTGGATAGGTTTATCAGTTGGCTTGACTCTCTACAGGTAGTACCCACTATTGTGGCCTTGCGTCAAAAAGCAGAGGCCATAAGGGACGAGGAGTTTAAAAAGTTCAGAAACAGGTTTTCAAACATCGGCGATGAGGAGCTCAAGGCAGTGCACTACATGGGGACTGCTATAATCAACAAACTCATCCACCCCTCTATGGTGGCCTTGAAGGAAAGTGGTGCAGAGCAGACAGAGTTAGTAGCAATGGTAAAGAGGCTGTATAATCTGTAGAGGGGAAAGTCCTCTCAGTAACTCCGAGTAGCGAGGTGAGGATGAATCTTTCCTTGTTAGAATAGAACAATATATCCCTCACATCCTTTCAGATGATTTAGTGCAGTAGTGGATAGGTGGGGATTTTGACCTTATGTTTTTCTGAGTTTGAAAAGCAAAAACTGAGCAACGGGGGTTGGTAATGGACATGAAGTGCATTATAGAAAAGGCAAATATCCTTATTGAGTCCCTTCCATTTATCAGAAGCTTTTACAGTAAGACCTTTGTAATCAAATACGGAGGTGCTGCCCAAATAGAGGAGTCCCTCAAGGATACCTTTGCCCAAGACATTGCCCTTTTTAACTTTATCGGCATACGGACCGTCATTGTCCACGGCGGCGGGCCAAAGATAAGCGAGACCATGAAGAGGATGGGCAAAGAACCTACCTTTATTCAGGGACAGAGGGTCACAGACAGAGAGACGATGGACATTGTGGAGATGGTGCTTGGAGGGCTTATTAACAAGGAGATTGTCTCCATGATCAACCGCCATGGTGCCAAGGCAGTGGGTCTTTCGGGTAAGGACGGTGGGCTGATAAGGGCAAAAAAGAAGGTCCTTAGGCGATCTGCAAGGGATGGAGACGATGAGGTCATAGATATAGGGCAGGTAGGTGAAGTGGAGGAGATAAGGCCTGAGGTAATAGACTGCCTTCAAAGGGAGGGATTCATCCCTGTAATATCACCCATAGGGGTGGGGCAAAGGGGCGAGTCATACAATATAAATGCCGATTATGTGGCCTCTGCCCTTGCAGCATCCCTAAGGGCCGAGAAGTTAATACTCTTGACAGATGTGGCTGGGATAAAGGATGCCAATGGCAGTGTCCTTTCAACCCTCAAAAAGGAAGAGGTCCTGCGGCTTATCAATGAAGGTGTTATCACAGGCGGTATGTTACCAAAGGTGCAGGCCTGTTTAAGGGCACTTGATAAGGGGGTAGCAAAGAACCACATAATTGATGGCCGTATCCCTCATAGCCTCCTGTTAGAGATCTTTACCAAAGAGGGGATAGGCACCGAGATAGTCCGATGATGGCCCAACTCTCCCCTGTGATCCCTGAAGAAGTTGTCCTTATAGACAACAGGGGCACCATAGCCTATGTGTCTAATGCCCTTGAGACCTTCTTTGCAGAACTCTGTATAGAGATCCTTCAGGTGGAGAGGATTATTGGCAGTAGTTATTTAGACCTGTGGGATAGGATACTACCCGAGGGCCACTACAAGAAAAACCTATTAATGCATCTAAATAGGTTAGTGGCAAGGGAGGTCAAAAACCTCCTTATTGAAATACCAGGCTGTAGCAGAGATGGGCCGAGGGATATCTTCTTAAACACCCTCCGAATACCAGGGCTAAATGAGACCTATGTGCCCATCCAGCATATAGATGTTACAGAGCTACTTGCTGGAGAGCAGGGCCTTAAAAAAAGGCTTAAAAAGCTACAGCGTATAATAGACAACCACTCTGAGTTTGTGTGTCTTATGGGGCCTGACAGGAGGCTGACCTTTGTAAATGAACCCCTATGTGCACACCTATCAACAACCTATGAAGGGCTACAGGACCAACCCTTTGAGAATATCTTACCCCACAATAATGTCCGAGAGGAGTTCTTAGAGAAGATTCAAAAGATAAGCAGAGACAAAGGTTCATTCGTAATTGAATATATCGTCGCTACCACCGATCCTGCTCAAGAGCCGAGGTGGCTACAATGGCACATAAAGACACTTTTTGACCAGGACGACAGGATTGCCGGCTTTCACGCTACAGGAAGGGAGATAAGTAGCACAAATAAGGAAGAGGCCCTGCTTGAAAAGGAGAGGGCCCTTATCAAGATGGCCTACAATGACCCTGTTACAGGGCTTGCAAACCGGATGCTCTTTATTGACCGCCTTAATCAACTGATAATCAGGGCCAAGAGATACAGGATCAAGTTTGGTCTGATATACCTTGACCTAAATAATTTTAAAAAGGTAAACGACTCGCTCGGTTATGACATGGGAGACCGTTTGTTAAAGGCAGTCTCTCTGCGCATAGCCCCCTGTGTTAGGGACAGCGATATTGTATCCCGTATCGGTGGTGATGACTTTGCGATTGTGCTCTCTGAGATTGACAGGTCAGAGAATGCAGTTATTGCTGCCCAAAGGATCATCAAGGCAATGTCTAGCCCCTTCTCTCTTCAGGGTAATATCATTTACTTAACCATAAGCTTAGGCATAGCGGTCTATCCTGATGATGGTGTTGCCCCAGAGGTGCTTTTAAAAAACGCCGAGACGGCCATGTATTATGCCAAGGCCCAAGAGACCAACTCCTACCAGTTTTTTAATCCGACCATGAACCAATATGCCCTTGAACGCCTCAATGTGGAGAGCGATCTGCGTAGGGCTATAGAAAAGGGGGAGTTTGTCCTCCACTTTCAGCCCCAAATATCTATACATTCTGGGACCATAGTGGGTGCAGAGGCCCTTGTAAGATGGCTCCACCCTGAAAAGGGACTGATAGCACCCGGAAAGTTCATCCCCATAGCCGAGGAGACTGGGCTCATTATTCCTATGAGCGAGTTAATCATCAAACAGGCCATTGAACAGGCAGTAAAATGGTCTGAGATGGGACTTCCTCTACTTACAGTGGCGGTAAATATATCAGTAAAACACTTCAGACAAGCCAATTTTGCAGAGTTTGTACTGGATACAATACACGACTCCAAGTTTGAGGCCTCTGCCCTTGAGCTTGAGCTAACAGAGAGCATACTGATGCATGATGTGCAGGGTGTCATAAATACCCTAAACAGGTTTAGGGGATATGGCATACAGGTGTCAATTGACGATTTTGGCACAGGCTATTCCTCCTTGAGTTACCTAAAGAACCTTCCCATATCAAAGCTCAAGATTGATCAGTCCTTTGTCAGGAACATTACCGTTGACACCAAAGATGCCATGATCGTCAAGACCATAATAGAGATTGCCCACAATCTTGGACTAAAGGTCATTGCCGAGGGGGTAGAGCACTTAGAGCAAGTCAACTTCCTAACTGCTCTCAAATGCGATGAACTGCAGGGCTACTTTTACAGTAAACCCCTGCCTGCCCATGAGTTTAGGGATCTCGTAGAGGGAATGCTAATGCTATGAGGTCCCACTGGAAGGACAATGTGGCCTTTATACTGGTAGAACCAGAAGAACAGGGCAACATAGGGGCCTCTGCAAGGGTCATGAAGAATATGGGCTTTCAAAGCCTAATGCTTGTCAATCCACCACAGATCAGCGATGATGCCCTTTGTGTTGCCCATGGTGCTGAGGATGTATTGACAGAGGCAAAGATATTTAAGGACCTGACAGAGGCTATCAGAAGTTCATCCCTTGTGATAGGCACCTCAAGGCGAAGGGGCAGAAAAAGGGGGCCTTTTCTAACACCCTGGCAGGCAGCCCAAAGGATATATGAGACCGCACAGGCAAACAAAGTAGCCCTTCTCTTTGGCAGAGAATCAAGAGGGCTATACAACGAGGAGGTTAAACACTGTAGCCTCATGATAAATATACCCACTGCCCCAAGTCAGCCCTCATTGAACCTTTCCCACGCAGTGGCGGTTATTGCCTACGAACTCTTGCGTTTTGACTATGAGATAGGGGGACAAAGGGGCCGTTTTTTAACGCCCTTAGTAACGCAGCAGGAGATGGAAGGCCTTTTAGAGAATATGCAAAGGTCGCTTAGAGTACTTGGGTATATCCCACAAGACAACCACAACAAGAAAGAAAATCTCATGTTGAATATAAGGCGATTTCTGGGGAGGGCAGGGCTAACTCCATGGGAGCTGAATATGCTTCAAGGCCTGTGTGCTAGGATAGAGAAGATGTTTGGGCAATCTGATATATTGTCCAAGAAATGATAGGCCGTAAGCCAAAGGTTACAGGTATTAGTGAGACGAATTAAACAGACTGCCGCATATGACCAATTAAGTCACCAAGATTCAATCCACTGGGGCCTGTTTTATCTCTAAAACTATCCTTATCTCTTAAGCCTTCGCACTTTGGGGTCCTTTTGGTTTAAAATAGTGTCACCTAATAAGGAGGCATCTCAGAGACCAGCCATTATGGATACTATCAAAGACAAGATACTGGTGTTAGATTTTGGTTCCCAATACACACAACTCATTGCCCGAAGGATAAGGGAATCAAAGGTCTATTCAGAGATATTCCCCTACAACATAGAGTTAAAAAAGATACAAGACTTTGACCCGAAGGGGATAATCCTTTCAGGGGGACCGGCGAGTGTTTATGATCAAAAGGCCCCCCTTTTAGAAGGGTCTATATACTCTTTGGGTATCCCTATTTTAGGCATTTGCTATGGGATGCAGCTCATGGCCCATCAACTTGGTGGTAAAGTGGCTGGGTCACAAAAGAGGGAGTATGGCCTTGCGGAGTTTTATGCCCATAGTAGCGAGCTCTTTAAGGGCATCAAAGATAAGACAAGGGTATGGATGAGTCACGGTGACAGGATTGAGGAATTGCCAAAGGGTTTTATACCTATTGGCCACACCAGTAACTCCCCCGTAGCTGCCATGGCCGACCAAAAAAGGAGACTTTATGCACTACAGTTCCATCCTGAGGTGGCACACACCGAAGAGGGCTCAAAGATACTCTGTAACTTTGTCTTTGACATTTGTGGTTGTAACCCTACCTGGCAAATGTCCTCCTTTGTGGAGTGGTGTATATCTGACATTAAGGCAAGAGTTGGCAATAAAAGGGTGATATGTGCCTTAAGTGGTGGTGTGGACTCCTCAGTAACGGCCCTATTGGTGCACAGGGCAATTGGTGACCGTCTTGCATGCATATTCGTTGACAACGGCCTCCTTAGAAAGGGTGAGGCCAACAAGGTAATACAGACCTTTCAGGGGCAGTTCCATATCAGGCTTGAATATGTGGATGCCCAAGAGAGGTTTCTTAAAAGGCTAAAGGGCGTTACTGACCCCGAAGAGAAACGGAAGATTATAGGCAATGAGTTTATTGCGGTCTTTGAGCAAGAGGCAAAGAGGCTTGGCGATGCAGAATTCCTTGCCCAAGGGACCCTGTATCCTGATGTGATTGAGAGCGTCTCCTTTAAGGGCCCTTCGGCAGTGATAAAGAGTCATCACAATGTAGGTGGGCTACCGGAGCGGATGAACCTGAGGCTGATTGAACCCCTACGGGAGCTCTTCAAGGATGAGGTGAGGGGCTTAGGAGAGCAATTAGGACTGCCTGAGGAGATCTGTTGGCGCCATCCCTTTCCGGGCCCTGGCCTTGCCATACGCTGCTTAGGAGAGATAACAGCAACCAAACTCCAACTCCTACGGGAGGCCGATGCCATTGTCCTTGAGGAGATCAAAAAGGCAGGGCTTTATCGTTCCACCTGGCAGGCCTTTGCAGTGATGTTACCTGTCAGAAGCGTTGGCGTTATGGGTGATGAACGCACCTACGACTATGTGGTGGCCGTCCGGGCTGTCACGAGCCTTGATGGCATGACCGCCGATTGGGCAAGGCTACCCTATGAGGTGATGGGCTCCATATCTAATCGTATAATCAACGAGGTCAAGGGGATCAATAGGGTCGTTTATGACATCACCTCAAAGCCACCAGGCACTATAGAGTGGGAATAGATGGACCTAAAGGGATACCTTTCAGATAAACGGGCACTGATAGAGGACTTTCTCAAGGGATATTTTGAGCCACCCATCAGACCACAGGTATTAAATGGCGCAATGGTCTATTCACTTTTGGCAGGTGGTAAACGGATAAGACCTATACTCTGCCTTGCCTCCTATGAGGCCTGTGGGGGTGATGCCAAAGACATAGTCGCATATGCCTCAGCCCTTGAGTTTATACACACCTACTCGCTGATCCACGACGACCTGCCTGCTATGGACAACGATGACCTCAGGAGGGGCAAGCCTACAAACCATAAGGTCTTTGGAGAGGGTATGGCAATCCTTGCAGGTGATGGCCTCCTCACAGAGGCATTTCATATACTGTCAAGGATGGATCATCCTACAAACAATGGGTTTCGCCCTTCTGCAGCCTCCCTGCTAAGGGTCATTCAAGATGTAGCAAGATCTGCGGGTCTATACGGAATGGTGGCAGGTCAGGCTCAGGACCTCCTCTCTGAGGACTCTGAACCCGATGAAGAGACCCTCACCTTTATTCATACCCATAAGACTGCTGCATTGATCACAGCCTCCGTAAGGATGGGGGCCATACTGGCCAATGCGCCTGAAGAGTTGCTGTTAACACTTACTTGTTATGGGACACACATCGGTTTGGCCTTTCAGGTGGTTGATGATATACTTGATATAACCCAAGAGACCGAGACCCTTGGCAAGCCAAAGGGCTCTGACGAGCGTAAAAAGAAGAGCACATACCCAAAATTCTTTGGTCTTGATGGCTCTCGCCAAAGGGCACAAACTCTGGCAACAAAGGCCATAGAGTGTCTTCAGCCCTTTGGTGATAAGGCTGAGGCCTTAAGGGAGATTGCAAGATACCTCGTCATTAGGATTCAATAGATGAGAATAATAGAGACACTCAGATCAATAGAGGACCTCAAGCGCCTTGACACAGATGCCCTCAAGGGCCTTGCCAATGAGATACGGGAGATAATCATAGACAGGGTCTCTAAGAATGGCGGTCACCTATCGTCAAACCTCGGCATTGTGGAGCTGACAATAGCCCTGCACTATGTATTTGACTCACCAAAGGACAAGATCCTCTGGGATGTAGGGCACCAATGCTACACCCACAAGCTCCTTACAGGCAGATATAAGGACTTTCACACCTTAAGGCAACATGGTGGCCTGTCAGGCTTTCCAAGGATGTCAGAGAGCCCTCACGATGTGTTTGGCACAGGACACAGTTCTACCTCCATATCTGCAGGTCTTGGGATGGTTGTAGCAAGGGATATTATTAACACCCCAAAAACTGAAGATTCCTCACCAGAGAGGTTCATTGCCGTGATTGGCGATGGTGCCATGACCTCAGGCCTTGCCTTTGAGGGCCTTAACCACGCCGGGCATCTAAAAAAGGACCTCATAGTGATTCTCAACGACAATGAGATGTCTATATCCCCAAATGTGGGGGCACTGTCAAACTACCTGAGTCGGCTCCAGACCGGCGCATTTTTTAAAAAGATAAAGCGCGAGACAAAGGCACTCTTAGAGGGGATACCAAAGATCGGAGGCACCGTGACTCGGATTGCCGAAAGGGCAGAGGGGAGCATAAAGGGCTTCTTTTTGCCTGGTGGGCTTTTCTTAGACATGGGGTTTAATTATCTTGGCCCCATTGATGGGCATGATATACCACTACTTATAGACACCTTTAAGGGTTTACAGGATGTAAGTGAGCCCACACTGGTGCATGTAGTTACCACAAAGGGCAAGGGTTATAAGTTCTCAGAGGAGGACCCCTGCATATACCACGGGATTGGGCCCTTTGACACCTGCGAGGGTATCAAGAATGGCTCCATTGAGCCATCTCAGGCGATCTCCTACAGTGAGGTCTTTGGCAGGTCACTGCTTGAGATAGCCATCAAAGACCATAGAATAGTGGCTATCACAGCAGCCATGAAGGAGGGCACTGGGCTTAGTGAGTTTGCAAACACCTTGCCTGAGCGGTTCTTTGATGTGGGCATAGCTGAACCCCATGCAGTGACCTTTGCAGCGGGCATGGCCACAAAGGGCCTGAGGCCTGTAGTGGCAATATACTCAACCTTTCTGCAGAGGGGCTATGATGAGATAATCCACGATGTATGCCTGCAGAAGCTCCCTGTGGTCTTTGCCATTGACAGGGCGGGCATTGTGGGTGAAGACGGTGCAACCCATCAGGGACTATTTGATATCGCATACCTGAGGCACATACCCAATCTAACGGTTATGGCCCCAAAAAACGGCGATGAGCTCAAGGCCATGCTTGCCTTTGCAATTGACCTACAGGGACCGTCAGCCATAAGGTTTCCAAGGGGCAAAACGGTTGTAGGCCCTAATGATGCTTATTCACCAATAGGGCTCATTTATGGCAAAAGTGAGATAATGGCTGAGGGTGAGGACTTATTGATTATAGCCGTTGGCAATACGGTCCAACGGGCAATGAGGGCCTTAGAGAGGCTAAAACACGACGGCATTAGTGCGACCCTTATAAACACCAGATTTATAAAACCCCTTGACTGTCAGACTATCACATCCCTTGCTTCTAAAATAAAGCAGGTAGTAACTGTGGAAGAACACTGCCTCGCTGGGGGTTTCGGTAGTGCCGTGCTTGAGTGCCTATCTGACAACGGCATTGTTGATTGCAGGGTTAAGAGATTGGGCATTGGCGATCACTTTGTTGAGCACGGCTCACAGGCAACGCTTCGTTCAAAATACGGTTTAGACGACGAGGGGATTTACAGGGCTATTATTGGGTTTGTTAAGACAAATAACTGATACACCTGCGGCACGGCTTTAAGCCTCTCCAAACTCACCATGAATTGGCAGCACAGCCTCTGACATTCTAATTTGGCTATGACCCTTTAGTTGGCCACAGTTCGGCCATTAACTCTTTTACGGTGAGTATCTTATTGACCCTGTATGCATTAGTCCCTACAGTATATAAGGGCTCTTCCTCAAGGGGGTTATAGCCTGCAGAGCTCAGTAGGCCATTACAGATGCAAAAGTAGTTTATATTGTCTGTCTTGGCAGGACATAGGGAGTATTTACCCTCGTGGTCCTTTGTAAGCACATAGCCCTTGTCACACTTTGGCTTCCTGAGTCCCTTCTGGGCGCTCACAAACATAGGAGAATGTCTCAATACCCTAAAGGGCAGTCCACAGGGAGAGCCTGGTTTAGTGGCCACTACAATGTCTTCCTTTGTAGCATTTAAGACGGCCTCTTTGTAGAGGTCATCGGCGCTGCTTTCTACAGTGGCCAAGAAGCGGGTCCCCATCTGTACTGCATCGGCACCCATCTTTAGAAATCTCTCAATATCCTCATGGCTGTAAATCCCCCCAGCAACGATAACAGGTATATCACCGTACTTTATGGCCATGTCTTTTACTGGGGGCAAGAGCCTCTCAAGGCTATAGGCCTCGTTGTCAATCTGGTCAATTGCAAAACCAAGGTGTCCACCGGCGAGGGGGCCTTCAAGCACCACTGCATCGGGCCTGTAGCCCACCCTCTCCCACTTTTTACAGATGATATCAAGGGCCCGAGCAGATGACACTATTGGTATAAGTGCTGTATCTTTAGGCCTCTGGATTGTAGGTAAACTCAGTGGCAGGCCAGCCCCAGATATTATGAAATCGGCACCTGCATCAATAGCACCCCTAACAGAATCCTGATAATCCCTCATAAGGGCCACCATTATGTTAATACCCACATAACCGCCCTCAGACTTTGCCTCCGAGATCTCAGAATAGACTGCATCGTAGGTATTGACCCTCTTGCCTGTCCTCTTTGACACCAGTCGGTCTAAGCAGGCACTTGAAATCACACCAACGCCACCCTCCTTAGCAACTGCCCTTGCCAATGGATAGAGCGATACGCCCACACCCATCCCACCTTGAATGATCGGTACCGATATTGTC
>Ga0308411_10001088_pt1 | contig 18372 bp, 21 predicted proteins | sample HotsprottomLayer_2_FD_203530 | JGI IMG/M metagenome (GOLD analysis project Ga0308411, IMG submission 203530) | Hot spring phototrophic mat microbial communities from Octopus Spring, Yellowstone National Park, Wyoming, United States -... | ecosystem: Environmental > Aquatic > Thermal springs >...
GAAATATATAAAGAACTTATTGTAAATCATGGCAGAGAAATGATAGGAACAAGTCATTCGTCTGGTGCTGTTAAAATGTGGAATCGCTTGCATGCAGATGACGAATTGGAGATGTATGGGTTACATTCCAATGGACATGTAGAAAAGTTAAGCACAAATAGCATAAAGTAGTAAGCTACGACGATGCTAATAAAACTCCTCAAAATAAAACCATTGCTAGAATAAAACTATTATTAACTAAAAAAGAATAGTTAGTAGTTATGCCAGTGTCTCCATATTTTAAGCCCTATGATTATGTTTCTGAGCAAAATTTATTACACGATCTTACCATAGAAGCGATACAAATTTATGGTATGGATATGTACTATGTGACAAGAAAATTAGAAAAATATAATAAATTATTAGGTGAAGATGCTATTTCAAAATATGATTTAGCTATAGAATTAGAAATGTATATTAAAAATATACATGGTTTTTCTGGCGATGGTAACTTTATGAGCAAGTTTGGTTTGGAAATACGTGATCAAATAGTTTTTATTATTTCTCAAAGAAGATTTACTGATTTAGTAAGTAGTGTTGCTAATATTGATAGGCCAAGAGAAGGTGATTTAATTTATTTTCCAAAAAATAAAAAGTGTTATAAAATAATGTATGTAAATAAGTTTGACCAATTTTATCCTTTGGGCACTTTACCTACTTGGGAACTTACTACTGAATTATTTGAATACTCTAATGAAATATTTGATACAGGCATAGAAGATATAGATAATCTAATGAGCAATTATAACACTGATGTATTAAACTATGCTATATTGACTGAAAATAATGAATATTTGCTAACACAAGATGGTGAATATGTAATAAATGAAAATTATGATTTTGAAGATTTGTCACTTGTAGCTGATAACAAAGCTATACAAGAAGGTACTGAAAATTATCCAGATGGTTCTGATGATATTATAGATTTTGATGAAAAGAATCCATTTGCACCTTATGATTATTAATGAGTAGACAATAATGTTTACTAAAACACCATTTTACTTTTCTCTTATTAGAAAATATGTAATACTTTTTGGTACTTTATTTAACAATATCTATATTTCCAGAACAGATAAAAATGGCAATACTGTTGATATGTTTAAAGTACCAATTATGTATGGACCAAAAGAAACAGCATTAACTCGTGTTTTGCAAGATGCAAATATTGATAGACCTACAGCAACAGCTACTTTGCCTATAATGGCTTTTCATATGACAGGATTTGTTTATGATGGTAATAGAAAGTTACAAACGGTCAATAAATTAGTTTCAATTGATACAGATGATCCAAATGTAAAAAAATATCAATGGGTGCCAGTACCATATACTCTTGGATTTAATTTATACATTTTAACTAAAAATGCTGAAGATGGCACTAAAATAGTAGAACAAATACTACCATACTTTACACCTGATTGGACTGTATCAGCAATACTAATACCAGAAATGAATGTAATACATGATATACCTGTAATATTAAAAAATATTAATTTGGAAGATGATCATGCTTATAATACTGATTTTAGAAAACGCAGAACTATTGTTTGGACATTATCCTTTGACTTAAAAGGATATTTTTATGGGCCAGTAAAAACTTCAAAAATAATAAAATATACAAATACACAATTTTTCTTTACTCAAGGCGAGTTTGATACATCTGGTAATTTAAAACCTGTTTCTTATATAACTATAAGACCAGGTTTAACTGCAAACGGTCAACCTACATCAAATGCTTCGCTATCAATATCTGCTGAGTTTATTAATGCTAATGATGATTATGGATTCATCATAGAACAAACTGATTTGTAGTAATTAAAATATGGAAAAATTATGAACAATACCATAAACAATGCTTTAGGCATAAGCAATGATAATAATAATAATAGCAACAATTTGCCTGCTGTTAGTACTACCAATAATACAGCTCTTGTAAAAGCAAATGAAAAACCAGAAATTGACTTGGAAAAAGACTTTTCTTATGCTAAAGAAAATGTTATTCATGTAATAGAAAGTGGCAAAGATGCTTTGCAAAAACTATTAATCATAGCCGATCAATCACAACAACCACGTGCTTTTGAAGTAATATCAAAATTAATGGATAGTATAATAAATGCTAATCGTTCTATTATTGATATGCATGAACAGATAGCAAGAAGTGGTATGCCTTTAAAGGAAGAAGTAAACAATACAACTATTACTAATAATTTACTTGTAGCTACTACAGCTGAACTTACAAAAATGATCAAGAAAATTAAAAATAATGACTACCTGGATTTGGTGCCCGAAGAAGAAAAAGAAGGTGAAAGCTAACTTTGATGCCTAAAATAGCAAAACAAAAAAGCACTAATGGACAAACAAATAATGTTGTAATTGAAGACTTTCAAGCTTTTAAAGGCAATCCTACTTTAAAAAAGCGTGATGTTAAAGTAAATTGGACTCCTGAACTACTTGAAGAATATATGAAATGTGCAAATGATATTGAATATTTTGCGCAAAGATATATCAAAATTATTACATTAGATAAAGGTTTAATACCATTTAAGCCATATGAATATCAAAGAAAAATGCTTGATATTATGGCCAAAAATAAGTATTCTATTTTTGCATGTGCTAGACAATCTGGTAAAACTATCACAGCGTGCACTTTTATTTTATGGTATATTTTATTTAATACAGAAAAAACAGTAGCAATTCTTGCTAACAAAGGTGATACTGCACGAGAAATTTTAAATAGAGTTCAAATAGCTTATCAAAATCTTCCAAGTTGGTTACAACAAGGCGTTTTAGAATGGAATAAAGGTTCATTAACGCTCGAAAATAATTCACGAGTAATTGCTTCTCCCACAACTTCAAGCTCAATTCGTGGTTATACTATTAATGTTTTGTTTATTGATGAATGTGCATTCGTTGAAAATTGGGATGAATTTTTTACTTCAGTATTTCCTACTATTTCTTCTGGTAATGACACAAAAATTATACTTGTTTCTACACCCAATGGCTTAAATCATTTCTACAAAATATGGCATTTAGCTAATAAAGGCGAAAATGGCTATGTGCCATATTTAGTTACATGGCGTGATGTTCCAGGAAGAGATGAAAACTGGAAACAAATAACTTTAGCAGGTATGAACTTTGATATTGAAAAGTTTCAACAAGAATATGAAGTAACTTTTTTAGGCACTGCAAATACACTTATCAATACTGGCAAGTTAAAACAACTTGTCGGTGAAATGCCAATTGCTTCGACTGATTATATTAAGCAATATAAAAAACCAGAAAAAGATAATATGTATGTAATGATAGCTGATACTGCAAGAGGAAGAGGCAATGACTATTCTGCTTTTTCTGTTATAGATGTAACAACCATGCCTTATGTTCAAGTTTGCACATTTAGAGACAATTTAATATTACCTGCTGATTATGCTGAAATAATAAATCGTATAGGAAGAAGTTATAATGATGCCTATTTGTTATTAGAATTAAATGACTTAGGCAATCAAGTAGCTGATTTATTACATATGGATTATGAATATCCAAATATGATTTATACTGAAAAAATGGTTGGTAGATATGGTAAAAGGGCTACGGGTCCCGGTTCATCTAAAAATTTGGAAAAAGGCATAACTACATCTAAGACTGTAAAATCTGTAGGTTGTTCATTATTAAAATTATTAATAGAAAACAATCAGTTAATTATAAATGATAATGAGACTATTAAAGAACTTATTACATTTTCTCGTAAAGGTCAATCATTTGAAGCAGAGGCTGGTCATCATGATGATTTAGTAATGGGTTTAGTACTTTTTGCTTGGTTGACTGATCAAGAATATTTTAAAGAAATTACAAATATAAATACTTTTGCAAATTTAAGAAAAAAATCCGAAGATGATATAAATACAGAAATGTTGCCATTTGGATTTTTAGATAGAGGAATAACTTTAGAAGAAGTAAATCAAAATCCATTTTTAGCTAAAGAATTTTACTTTGAAGATGATGAAGAAATATATAATTTTTGAAGTAATTGTATTAAATTTATAAAAAGTACACTTTTCATAAATAAAATAAAAAGTTAAAGAAGGAACATAAAATGCCAACACTTTTAAGCCCAGGTGTACTTGCACTTGAAAGAGATTTAACAACAACAATTCCTGGTGTTTCAACAAGTGTAGGTGGTATTGCTGGAGTTTTTTTATGGGGTCCTGTTGATCAAGTTACTCTTGTTTCTGATGAAAACCAACTAATCAATAGATTTGGCAAACCATCAAATTTTAATGCTGAAACATTCTTTACTGCTGCAAACTTTTTATCATATTCAAATTCTCTTTTGGTTGTAAGAGTTGCAAATACTACACATTCTACCGGTGCATTAAATGCTGTAGGAAATACAGGTACAACAAATGTAGTTGCTTGTGTAGTTAAAAATCGTGAACACTATGATACTATTGCTTCTTTTGATTCTAACACTCTTTATATAGCAAAATATCCAGGAGAATTAGGCAATTCTTTGAGAGTTTCGGTATGTGATAGTGAAACAGCCTATGAGTCCAATTTAAATCTTATTGGTACACAAGGCGGTGACACTATCAATGGTCAATTTAAAATTGATGCTGGTTCAAATGTTGCTGTTTTAACATTTGTTTCTTCTGGTTCTGTATCAAATGCTAATACTTTTGCTAATAATCAATTAAATAAACTATCTGTAAATGATATTATAACAATTGGTAATAGCACTATTGGTTTGCAATATTTAAAAGTTTCCAATATTGGTGTGCCTGCTACAAATGCTACTCATGCATTTGCTAATATTGAATTTTCTAGTATCAATAAATTGATTGAAGATTATGTTGTAAGCAATACTGTAAATGGTAATACAACTGTTGCTAATGTAAAAAGAAATTGGGAATTTTTTAATATAGTTGATGGTGCTCCAAAAACTTCTTCTTATGTAGAAGATTTTGGTAATACTGCAGCAAAAGATTTATTGCATATTGTAGTAGTAGATGAAAATGGTCAATTTACTGGAGTAAAAGGCACAATTTTAGAAATATTTCAAGATTTATCACGTGCTACAGATGCTAAAAAGAATGATGGTACCAAAATTTATTATAAAGATGTAATTAATGATAGTTCACAATATATATGGTTTGCTAATCATAGAGCAGGTGCACCATCTGCTAATGCATTAAACATAACAACTTCAACAAATACAAAACCATTAAACTTAATATTAAATTCTGGTACTAATGGTTCTGATGAATCATCTGTACCAATTACTATACTTTCTAATGGATATGATTTATTTAAAAATAAAGAAAATGTAGATGTTTCTCTGATAATGGCTGGTAAACCTCGTGGTGGTACTAATGGAACTCAATTAGCAAATTACATTATTGACAATATTGTTGAAATAAGAAAAGATTGTATAGTATTTATTTCACCTCCAGATAACATCATTACAAGCAATAAAGGTGATGAAGTAAATGCCTTGCTCAAGTGGCGAAATGATATACGTGATACTACTTATGCTGTATTAGATACTGGCTATAAATATATATATGATAGATATAATGATGTCTATCGCTATGTTCCTCTTAATGGTGATATAGCAGGTTTAGTAGCAAGAACAGATGCTACTAACGATCCATGGTGGTCTCCAGCCGGTTTTAATAGAGGCAAAATTAAAAATATAATTAAACTTCGTTATAATCCAGATCAATCTGCGCGTGATTTTCTTTATAAAAATTCAATTAATCCAGTAGTAACTTTTCCTGGAACAGGTACTATACTTTATGGCGATAAGACTGCTACAGTAAAGCCATCAGCATTTGGTGATATCAACGTTCGTAGATTGTTTATAGTACTTCAAAAAGCAATTTCTACTGCAGCAAAATATTCATTGTTTGAATTTAATGATGAATTTACAAGAGCGCAATTCGTTAATATGATATCTCCATATTTAAGAGATGTTCAATCACGTAAAGGTATATATGATTACTTAGTAGTTTGTGATGAAACTAACAATACACCTGAAAGAATTGATAAAAAAGAATTTTGGGCAGATATTTACATCAAACCCGCTAGATCAATCAATTATATCATTCTACGATTTACTGCAGTAAAAACAGGTGTTGAATTTTCTACTATAGTAGGTCAATAATAAAAATTAAGGAGTAAAAGCCGTGCCATTCAATATTAATCAATTTATAGCTAATGGTTTACCATTAGGTGGCGCAAGACCTACGCTATTTGATGTTCAAGTTACATTTCCAAGCGGACAAGGTTTTACTGCACCTGAATTATCAAGAGCACCAGAAAGATTAAAATTTACTTGTAATGCTAGCTCAATTCCACCTTCAATCATAGGATCAATTGATGTTGGTTATTTTGGACGTTTCATAAAAGTAAGTGGTGATAGAAGGTATGAAAATTGGAGTGTAAATGTTTTAAATGATGAAGATTATATAGTTCGTAAATCTTTTGAAATTTGGCATAATTCTATTAATGCAATAGTTGATAATAAAAAATTAGCCGCACAACCAGGTGAAAGTTCAGCCGCTGGTTATAAAGGCACTGCTATTATAAATCAATATAGTAAAACAGGTAAAATAATAGCACGATATACAATGGTAAATATATTTCCTATAGCACTTGAAGGCATGAACTTAAGTTGGGATGCTCAAAATCAAATTCAAACATTTGGCGTAACATTTGCATATGATTATTGGTTACCAGAAGTATCAAGAGGCAGTCGTTAATATTAATGGCTGAATAAAATATATTATAAGGTAATTTCATGAAACTATTTGGTTTTGAACTTAAAAGATCAGAAAAAAATTATCCTACTTTTGTAACAAAAAATGATGAAGATGATGGAGCTACAATTGTAGCTCCTGGTGGTGCTTATGGTATTTATGTTGATATAGATGGTACTATTCGTTCTGAAGCAGAATTAGTTACAAGATATCGTGATATGACTATGTATCCTGATATTGATATAGCTGTTGAAGAAATAGTAAATGAAGCCATTAATATAGAAGATGAAAACCCTATTAGTATAGTACTTGATGATATTGATATTTCAGAACAGTTAAAACAAGTCATAATATCAGAGTTTTCAAATACTTTAAAAATACTTAATTTTAACAAATATGCTTATGATATATTTCGTAAATGGTATGTTGATGGTAGATTATATTATCATGTAGTTATTGACCCAAATGATCCTACTTCTGGTATACAAGAACTAAGATATATTGATCCAAGAAAAATAAAAAAGATTAGAGAAATATCAAGCAAAGATAGAGAGCCCGCATTTGGAAATGAAAATACAGTAGTGTTACCAAAAACTGTAAATGAATATTTTATATATAATGATAAAGGTTTTAATATTAATACAAAATATAATACTGGCGCCACAACTGGTCTAAAAATAGCAAAAGATTCAATAATATTTGTACCATCTGGATTATCTGATACTAATGGAACGATGGTATTATCTTATTTGCATAAAGCTTTACGTGTTCTTAATCAACTTCGTATGCTTGAAGATGCTATAGTAATTTATAGACTTTCGCGAGCACCAGAAAGAAGAGTATGGTATGTTGATGTAGGTAACTTACCTAAAGTAAAAGCTGAACAATATGTTAGAGATTTAATGATAAGACATAAAAATAGATTGGTATATGATTCTTCTACCGGTGAAGTAAGAGATGATAGAAAATTTGCAACATTACTTGAAGATTATTGGTTGCCAAGACGTGAAGGAAGTAGAGGCACAGAAGTAACTACACTTCCAGCAGGACAATCTTTAAATAATATGGATGATTTATTATATTTTCAAAGAAAAATGTTTAGTGCTTTAAATGTTCCACTTACTAGATTAAATCCAGAAACATCTACATTTACATTGGGTAGAGCTTCTGAAATTACACGAGATGAAATAAAGTTTTATCGATTTATAGTAAGATTAAGAACTAAATTTTCACAATTATTTTTACAAATACTTGAAAAACAGTTAGTATTAAAAAATATAATGACTGCTGATGAGTGGAATGAAATAAGCAATGGCATAAAGTTTAGGTTTGCAAAAGATAACTATTACAATGAATTAAAAAATAGTGAAATATTACAAAATAGAATTATGACATACACTAATTTAAGTGCTTCAGGAGTTATAGGTAAATATTATTCGGATGAGTGGGTTCGTAAAAACGTGTTCATGCAATCTGAACAAGACATTTTGGAACAAGATGAAAAAATAGCTCAAGAATCTCAAATGAATGCACAAATAAATGATACAACAGATGATGATAATAATATAAATAATAATAATGATGCTAATAATGTCGTTGATGAAATACTCAATAATGATGAACTAGATGATAATGCTAAATTGCAACAATTGATGTCACTAAAAGATTCATTAAGTAAAATGAGCACAAATACAAACATTAATAGAAATTTATTGATAAGAATTTCTAGAAATATACAAGTGTTGCAACAAAAATTACAGCAAAAAGCTATAGCAGAGGAATAATTTGATGCCAAATTTAGAAGATAAAATTAGATCATTATTGAACTTTTCTTCACAGGAAAGAATATCTGATTTTTCAAAAACTTTTGATGAAATAATGAGAGAAAAAGTATCACAAATAATAGAAAAAGAAAAACAAAATGTTGCCTCAAAGTACTTTGCAAACATTGAAACGTAATTTAAAATTAGGCAATAGTCCTGGTGTAGATTATGCGCCAAGAGCAAAGGTTGAAAGAGATTTTGTAGCTTTACATACTGTTGAATTAATACCAGATAGAAATGGTAATGGTGATGATGTATTTAAAGCATCAAATGTAAAATATGCTTTAAATAAAGAAGACCATGGTTATGAAAAAGGTGAAGATGAAGATAATTATGATCTTTTTAAAGATGAAGATGATGAGCATGAATACATTATTATAAGAAGAAAAAAGTTGCGCGAGATAGCACCCAGATTAGACATATAACAATGAAAATTATTAAGCCTTTAGCTAATACTATAACTCTTACTACTGCTAATACAATAAATGATGCAAGATTAGTATATATTTTTGCAAGCGCTGCATCTTTAATTACTGTGACTTCCAATACAAATGTAGTAAAAGGTTCTATTGTTGTTCCACCCAATAATTTTATTTTGATTGAAAAAGAAAGAACAGATACACTTACAGCAAATTTAGCAGTTTCAGCAACATCAGTAGCATATAAAGACTAAAAACAAATGCGCATATTGTCAGAATATACAAATGACATAGAAGTATTGGAAGAAAGTTTTTCTGATACACAAAAAAACCTATATATAAAAGGCATTTTTCTACAAGCAGATATAGAAAATAGAAATGGTCGTATATATCGCTTACCAATTTTACAAAAAGCAGTAAATGAATATATTGAAAATTATGTAAAAACAAATAGAGCTTATGGTGAATTAGGTCATCCTAATACACCAAGTTTAACAATCAATTTGGATAGAGTGTCACATATTATTACTGAACTTGTACAAGATGGTAAAAATTTTATAGGTAAAGCAAAAATTACTGATACACCAATGGGCAATATTGCAAAAGGATTATTAAAATCAGGTGCTAGTTTAGGCGTATCTTCAAGAGGTTTTGGTTCTTTAAGAGAAAACAACGGTGTACTTGAAGTAGAAGAAGGATTTAGATTATGCACTGCAGCAGATATAGTAGCTGATCCATCAGCACCAGATGCTTATGTAAATGGTATTTTGGAAAATTATGATTGGGTTTATGATGTTTCCAGCAATTCTTGGTATAAAGAAAAAATAGAAGAAACAAGAAAAAAACTACATAAAAAAACAGTAAAACAAATAAATGAAAATAAAATGAAAGTTTTTGAGATGTTTATAAAAGAATTATCAAAAAACAGTTAAAAATATAATGTTTTATAAATAAATTAAAATATTTAAGAGGTTTCGAATGTCAGAAAAAATAGAACAAGATAACATGAATATGCCCGTTTCTTCTGGTGCTGAAACATTGAAACCAAATTCAAATACTATTGATGATGAAAAATCCAGAATAGAATATCTTTATAAAATGATTAGTATGCTTGGTGTAATGAATAAAGAAGATTTATCTTATTTGTTGCAACAAGCTTTAGATTTAATAGGTAAAGAAGCTGATTCTTTGCCTATCAATGCTAATGCTGAAATGAATAAAGCTACTATTGCTGCTAAAAATATAAAAGAATCTTCTCATGAAAATGATGAAGATGATGAAGATGATGAAAAAAACAAAAAGAGCGAAAACAATGAAAATGATGATGTAAAAGAAAATACTGATATTTCAAATGAAAATGAAGATGATGATGAGAAAAAAGACGAAGAAGATGATGAAGATGTTGATAGTGATGAATTATTGAAAAAAATGATTGACAAAATTGATGTTTCTGATGATATCAAAGATTTAATGGTAAAAGAAGGTCTTTCCAAAGAATTTATTGATAAAGCTTGTGTTCTTTTTGAAGCAGCATTAAATGCTAGAACCAAAACAATCAATTATGCTCTAAAGGAATATTATAAGCAAAAATTAAAAAAACAAATAAAAGTACTTGAAAATAAAATTGTAAAGAAATTGGATAGATATTTGTCTTATCTATCCGAACAATGGTTAGCTGATAATGCTGTTGCTGTAGAAAAAAGCTTAAGAACTGAATTAACTGAAGATTTTATTAATAATCTATATAAACTTTTCAAAGAACATTATATTTCAATACCAGAAGAAAAAATTGATGTTGTTGAACAATTGGCCCAAAAAATCAATCAACTTGAAGGTCAATTAAATGAAGCTATAAATAATAATCAACGTTTGAAAGAAAAACTTCTTTTACATGAAAAAAGAAAAGTAATAGAAAATGCTACTATGGGTTTAAGCTTATCACAAAAGAATAAATTCTTAGAATTAGCTGAAAATTTAAACTTTGATGGTGATATTAAGAAATATCGTGAAAAATTATCTATTATCAAAGAACAATATTTTAATACTAAAACAAAGAAAAACAATATTTTAGAAGAAACATATGAAGGTGAAGATACTGCAGTCAATAAAAATATTGATCCTATGATATTTAGGTATTCTGAAGCAATTTCAAAAATTGTAAAGAAATAAATAATATTAAATAAAGAATAAAAAGAAAGGGAAGCAAATGAATATTGCTGAAACACTTCAAAGAAAATGGGCACCTATTTTGGAGCATAAAGATTTAAACCCAATTAAAGATGCCCATCGCAAAGCTGTTACTGCAGTATTATTAGAAAATACTGAAAAAGCTATTAGAGAATCAAACGCACACGGCGCTTATCAAGTTTTGTCAGAAGCACCTACTAATGTACCATTTAATGCTATGGGTGCTTCAAGCTCAACCGCCGGTGCTGGTCCATTTGACTTATATGATCCAATTTTGATTAGTCTTGTAAGACGCGCTATGCCAAATCTATTGGCATATGATATTTGTGGTGTTCAACCAATGACTGGCCCAACAGGTCTAATCTTTGCAATGCGTGCTAGATATGGTGATGCCGGTCTTGGCAATACATCTTCTCATGGCAATACAAAGGCTGGTACAGAAACCTTCTACAATGAAGTAAATACTGCATTTTCTACTGTTGTAACTGGCGCCAACACATTTGGTCAAAAGCATGTCGGTACATATCCTGGTACTTCTTCTGGTGGTCCATTAACTTCAGTAAATACATATAACACTGGTACTGGTATGAGCCGCTCTCAAGCTGAAGCTTTGGGTGCGGATGCAAATACTGCATATCCACAAATGGGTTTCAGTATTGAAAAGGTAACAGTAGAAGCAAAAAGCCGTGCTTTAAAAGCAGAATATACTCTCGAATTAGCACAAGACCTAAAAGCAATTCATGGTCTAGATGCTGAAGCTGAATTGGCTAACATTCTTTCTGCTGAAATTTTGGCAGAAATTAACAGAGAAGTAGTTAGAACTATTAATATTACTGCAGTTCAAGGCGCAGCAGAAAATACTACAACTCCTGGTGTATTTGATTTAGATACAGATTCCAATGGTAGATGGCTTGTTGAAAAGTTCAAGGGCTTGATGTTCCAACTTGAAAGAGAAGCAAATAGAATTGCCCGCGATACTCGTAGGGGTAAAGGTAATATCGTAATTTGTACTTCAGATGTTGCTTCTGCTCTACAAGCTGCTGGTGTATTGGATTATGCTCCAGCATTGGCGCAAAATAATCTTGAAGTAGATGATACAGGTACTACATTTGTAGGAGTATTAAATGGTAGACTAAGAGTCTATATTGATCCATATGCTTCAGGCGGTCAATATATGACAGTTGGTTATAAAGGTTCAAGCCCATTTGATGCTGGTTTATTCTATTGTCCATATATTCCACTTCAAATGGTAAGAGCTGTTGATCCTGGCAACTTTGCTCCTAAAATTGCATTTAAAACAAGATATGGTATGGTTGCCAATCCATTTGCTGAAGGTGCTACAGTAGGTAACGGTCAACTCGCGTTTAATACTAACGTTTACTACCGTCGCGTTGTTGTTCGTAACCTAATGTAATCAAAAAAGGCCAATAAAAATAATAAAAAACTTGGGGCAGGTTAATCCTGCCCCTTTTTATTGATTTGTAAAGAAATGCTTAAAGCATCTGGGTTCATAGCTTTCTGCACCACCAATAAGAAACATAGCATCATTATCTACCAAACGTTTACTATATTCAGCTCTTTCGGAACATATAGAACATTTTGAATATAGTACTGTAACATTTTTTGCGTATAGATTTTGCATTAATTCTATCATTATAGAAAATATGCGACCTTTGTAATCAAAATTTAAACCAAAAATAAAAACTTCTTTACTATAAGAATTTAAAGTTTCAATTGCTTTAATGAAACTATTTTTATTGTATAAATCATATTGTAATCTATATGTTTGAAAAAACTGAAATTCATCAAATAAAAATACATCATAATTTTGTATATTCTTATAAATTTCATATGGTGTTTCGATTAATTGACATTCAATAGTTAATCCATCATGTGTTATAATATTTTGTGACCGACTATCAATAATAGGTTTATAAACTATAGTTCTTTTACCTTTTGTAACACTATCATTATAAATTTCTATAAGTTTTGTGCTTTTACCCGCAAACATTGGACCTATTATAAGATAAACATTTTCAAACATATTTTTGGTCCTTAAATAAACAGTATTAAGTTAATTTTCTTGCCAATGAATGATAGACACCAGCTGCTATTTCTACCCATGTACTACCATCTACTTGTGTTGGTAAAGACATATGAGTTTTAGTATTATTACCTAATTGACCAAAATCATTACGACCCCATGCCCATAGTGTACCATCATTCTTTCTTGCCAGTGAATATTGAGCACCAGCAGCTATTTCTACCCATGTATCACCATCTATTTGTACTGGTAAATTTTTTTGAATGGTAGTACCATCTCCTAATTGTCCAAAGTCATTATTGCCCCATGCCCATAATGTACCATCATTTTTTAATGCTAATGTATGATTTTCGCCGGCAGATATTTTTGCCCATATATTACCATCTATTTGTACTGGTGAAGTTTTATTAATAGTAGTATTATCACCTAATTGCCCATAATTATTTTGTCCCCACGCCCACAATGTACCATCATTTTTTATTGCCAATGAATGATTAGCGCCACTAGCTATTTTTGCCCATGTATTACCTTTTATTTGTACTGGTAAACTTTTATCAATAGTAGTATTATCACCTAATTGACCAAAATCATTACGACCCCATGCCCACAATGTACCATCACTTTTTCTTGCCAATGAATGAAAATCGCCTGCGGCTATTTCTGCCCATGTATTACCAGCTATTTGTATCGGTGAATTTATGCGAGTAGTAGTATCATCAATGAAATTAGTATTGTTACCTAATTGACCATAAGAATTATTGCCCCATGCCCACAATGTACCATCACTTTTTCTTGCCAATGAATGAAAAGCACCTGCAGCTATTTCTACCCACATATTACCACGTATTTTTACTGGTGTACTTCTTTGAATATTAGTATTGTCACCTAATTGACCATGATAATTATCACCCCATGCCCACAATGTACCATCACTTTTTCTTGCCAATGAATGAAAAGCACCTGCAGCTATTTCTACCCACATATTACCATCTATTTGTACTGGTGAAATTTTACTAATAGTAGTATTATCACCTAATTGACCGCTATTATTAAATCCCCATGCCCATAATTGCCCAAAAGAATTTAAATTTTCATTTTTTGTAGACATTTGCCTTTCCTTTCCTTATAGATATGATTTGCTAATAATAAATATTATTACAATTATATATTTCATAAAGAAGAGAAACAAATGGCTGACGAAAATAAAAAGAACTTTCTATCACCTCTTAATTTTAAGTTTATAATAAAAAGAGCTCCAAATTTAAACTTCTTTGTTCAAGCCGTAAACGTTCCTAGTTTATCATTAGGCTCCATAGAAGTCAACAACCCAAATTTGCGTGTTCCTTATGGTGATGTTCATTTAATATATGATGAACTAAAATTGACATATGCAGTAGATGAAAATTTAGCAAATTTTATGGAATTGCATAAATGGTTAAGATCATTGGGAAAAAGAACATTTAAAGAATATGAAGATTTAAAAGATAAAAAAATATTTACTGGAGAATCTTTGCGTTCGGATATTTCTTTAAGCATACTTACAAGCCATAGAAATCCAAATTTTGAAATAGTTTTTAGAGATTCTATACCAATTTTTGTTGGTGGACTTAATTTTGATACTAGAGAAAATGATGTAAACTACATTGTTTCAGAAGCTGTATTTCGTTATGTTGACTATGAAATATTTGAATACTAAAGCTTAATTTATAAAACGGAGCAATAGTACTATGAAACAAAGTAAATTTAAAGCAGTTGAAGTAAAATCTAAATGGAATGAAGAAGATTTTGGTTGTGGTCATTATGAAATTTTAGTAGATGGAAATATTATTACTTACAAACACTGGAATGAAATACCGAAAGAATATGAAGAAATTATTTCTTTTCTTCCAGAAATACCACCAGCACCACATACTGAAAAAGAACATGAATTTATTGAAAGCATACCTGATATATTTCGAAATTTTTTAAGTAGAAGAAAAAAGAAAAATTGAGATGGCACCAGCAGTAGCAAGAATAGGCGATGCAGAATTGCCTCATTGTTCAAGTATGAGTAGAGCACAAGGTAGTCCTAATGTATTTGCAAATGGTTTAGGTATATCACGAAAAGGTGATTTAAATACTTCACATTTATTGCCCGGTAAAGTATGTCCTGTTCATAGCACACCAATAACTTCTGGTAGTAGTACTGTATTCATAAACGGTAAACAATGTGGTAGAGTAGGCGATCCAACATGCACAGCAGTAGCTCAAGGTAGTCCTAATGTATTTGCTGGTGGTTAAACATTTGGCAGACTGTTTAGCACCAACATTATAACTAGATTTAATATGAACCAAAAAAATTTGCTCGAGCTATGCTAATTTTGCATAGCTAATATGCAACAAATACCAATTGACGGTTTAAAAAATTGTGGTATAATAGCATTGATGCTAAGGAACAATAGTTAGTATATAATAATATATACTAATATATAGTTATTAGTTAGTATATACTATTATTAACAAGCCGATCAATAACATAATAACATAATTAGTTTTTTTAATATATTTTTTAAGGAATTAGTACATGAATATTCAAGAATTGATAAATGAATGGAATAAAGATTCTACTATAGATAAAGCTAAACTAGATGATGAATCTTTAAAAATACCTTTACTACATTCCAAGTATTATAATTATTTTATTCAAGAAAAACTTATACTTCAAAAACTAGAATCTGATTATAAAAAATTAGAACTTGAAAAGTATGAATTTTATACTATGGGTCATACAGAAGAAACAAAACAAAAAGGATGGAAATTACCACCAAAAGGAATGGTACTTAAAGCTGATGTAAATATGTATATCAAGGCAGATCCAGATATCATAGACTTAACTACAAAAATAAGTTTAGTTCAAGAAAAGATTAACTTTTTAGATTCAATTATAAAATCATTACAATATCGTTCTTATACTATCAAAAATGCTATTGAATTCATGAAGTTTACTCAAGGAAATTAGTTAATTCATGGAAAATGTAATAAAAGTAAAAAAACATAACAATATTTACTATGCTTTAAATGCTGAAAAATCAATTTGCTATGAGCTTATGAATCACTTTACTTATGAAGTACCAGGAGCAAAGTTTACGCCTGCATACAAAGCAAGAATATGGGATGGTAAAATAAGACTTTTTTCGCCATCAAATCGTTTATTATATATTGGTCTTCATGAAGAATTAAATGCATTTTGTAAAAAAAGAAATTATATACTGCAATATGATGATGATATTAAACATGATTTTGAGTTTTCAGAATACGAATGTAATAATTTCATAAAATCTTTACATTGTAAATATCAACCTAGAGATTATCAAATACAAACTTTTCTTTATGCTTTGCGAAAAAGAAGAGCACTAATATTAAGTCCTACATCTTCTGGTAAAAGTTTAATGATTTATTTGATTACTAGATTTTTAAATAAAAAAACTATAATCATAGTACCTACTACTTCTTTAGTACATCAAATGTTTGATGATTTTGTAGATTATGGTATGAATCCTTCAAATATGCATAAAATATTACAAGGTCATGAAAAAAATACAGATAAACAAATAGTAATATCCACTTGGCAAAGTATTTATAAGTTACCAAAACAATGGTTTAAAAATTTTGAAGTTGTCATAGGAGATGAAGCACATTTATTTAAAGCAAAATCTTTAGTTAAAATTATGACAAATTTAGTAAATTGTGAATATAGATATGGTTTTACCGGTACACTTGATGGTACTGAAACAAACAAGTTAGTATTGCAAGGATTGTTTGGTCCAGTAAAACAATTTATTAGTACTAATGAACTTATAGAAAAAAAGTATCTATCTGAGTTTTCAGTAAAAATTTTGTTACTTAAGCATCCTAAAGAAATAAGAAAAACATATTCCTCAGTCGACTATCAAACTGAAATTGACTTTATTGTAAAAAATAAACATCGAAATAAATTTATAAAAAATTTAGCGCTTTCATTAAAAAATAATACTCTTTTGTTATTTCAATATGTTGACAAACATGGTAAGGTGTTATATGATGACATAGTAAAAGATGCTATTGACAAGCAAGTATTTTTGATATATGGTGATGTACCAGGTGACATAAGAAATGATATTCGTGAAAAAATAGAAAGTATTAATAATGCTTTGATTATCGCTTCTTATGGAACTTTTAGTGCTGGTGTAAATATCAAAAATTTGTCAAATATTATTTTTGCAAGTCCATCAAAATCACGTATTAGAAATTTGCAGTCTATTGGCAGAGGCTTAAGAATTTCTGATACTAAAAATAAAGCTACACTTTATGATATAGGAGATAATTTATGTTATGGAAAATTAAGAAATCATACTTTCAATCATTTGCAAGAAAGAATAAAACTTTATACACAAGAAAAGTTTCCTTTTAAAACTTATGAAATAGATTTGGATTACACACTATGAGTAAAGAAAATAGAGAATATTTAAATAATAAGTACTTTTTTCAATTGCTTGTTGCTTATAAGCAAGCAAGAGAAAAAAATGAAAATGCTAAAATGCCTGATGAGTTAGGTAGATGCATAATGCTTCTTTGTGAAAGGCTTGCAAGTAGACTAAATTTTAATGGTTATACTTATAAAGAAGACTTAATAGGTGATGCTATAGAAAATTGTATACTTAGCGTAAAAACTTTTGATCCGGAAAAATCAGATAATGCATTTGCTTATTTTACTCAAATAGCATGGAATGCTTTTATTAGAAGAATTAAAAAAGAAAACAAGCAACTTTATATTAAGCATAAAAATTTGTTGCATAGTATGAGTACTATGAGTCCAGAAATGCTTAGAGAAGAAGATGTAAATACAGTTTCTTATAAGTTAAAAGAAAGCAATTATGCTGTAATTGAAAACTTTGAAAATAAACTAAAAAAAGCAGAAAAGCAAAAGACATGAGAGTAAATTTTTCATGAGCAAAATAGCATTGATCTCTGATACTCATTATGGCATAAGAAATGATAATCAAGTATTTTTAGATAAAAACAAAAAGTTCTTTGATAATTTCTTTTTTAAGGAAATAGATGCACAAGGTATTAAACATGTCATACATTTG
>Ga0308411_10001090_pt1 | contig 18365 bp, 14 predicted proteins | sample HotsprottomLayer_2_FD_203530 | JGI IMG/M metagenome (GOLD analysis project Ga0308411, IMG submission 203530) | Hot spring phototrophic mat microbial communities from Octopus Spring, Yellowstone National Park, Wyoming, United States -... | ecosystem: Environmental > Aquatic > Thermal springs >...
CGCGCCGTCAACCTGCATCTGCGCCAAGCCGGCTCCGAGCGACTGCACCGCGTCACCGTCGGCAGCCTTGCTGCTGACTGGGTCGAGGGAACCTCCAGCAGCTACGCCCCACAGGTCGGTAGTTCCTCCTTCCGGCGACGGCTGCACCCCGATGGCCTGTGGGCTGGCCCTGGTAGCGATCTGTGTTCGGTCATGCTCGGTGCCGGTGGAACCGTCTGGAGCATGGCAGAGGCCAGCCCCCCCGATGCCCAGGGCTGGCAGCGCATCGCTGTCGCCCCGGAAGTGCTGGCCACCCGCATCGCGGGCGTGGGCTATGGCTTCGTCGTCTTCGACGATACCGGCTCGGAATGGACGCGCGAGGGCGAAAAATGGACGACTCGGCCGTTCCCCAATCGTTTCTTCCACAGCCGCGAATCCCGCCCGGACAGCCGACCGTACTGGACAGTGCAACTCGGCCCGCGCGACGATCAGCCGCCTGCTGCCCCGGAGCAGCTACGCACCGAGCCTGGCGAGCCGTTGCCTCCCGGCGAGGCTCGCCTCTCCTGGTTGACCCCTGCGGATGTCGGCCCAGCGGGCACGATCGGTTTTCTGGTGCGCGTCGCTGGCAAGGAAATACCTCGCTACCTCATCCCCCGCGCCGGCCAACCCGGACAGCGCGTCACTCTGCATCTGCGCGATCTCGCCCTGAAACCCGGTCAGTCCGTCCAACTGGCCGTTCGAGCCGTCGATGCGGCCGGCAACGTCGGCCCCGAAACGACCGGCACCTTCGCCGTCTCCGCACACGCCATCCCCACGCTACCGGGTAAGGATCGCCTCTTGCCCGTGGGCAAGCCCTTGCCCAAACTGGGCAACGTCGAGGTGGCCATCCTCGATGAACTCGATAAGGTGCATCCGCAAAAGGGCACGCTGATTCCGCCCCAGCCCGCCGACTATCTGGCCGGCAATCACCTCTGGGACGGCCAGACCATCTCTCTGTTCGCCGGACGCAACGAGATCGTCGGCTTTCAAGTACTGCTCCGCGGCACGACACCGGGCATTCGAGCGAGCCTGCGTTTTGCCGGCGACCACGCTCCGCAGGTGGTGCTAGGACGCTATCAGCACGTCCAGACGAAACAGGGGCCGCTGCCCGATCCCATCTTGCCCCTCAAGGGTGCCCTCGCCGTGCCCACGCCGGAAGACAACATCGAGGGGCAGAAGAGTGCCAGCCTGCATGTCGAGGTGTTCGTACCGCACCGCGCTCGCGCGGGATTGCACCAGGCCAGCCTCGTTCTGGAGTCGGCCGAGGGCACACTGCGTCTGCCCGTCCGATTGACCGTATGGGATTTCACGCTGCCCGATCACCTGAGCTTTCTGCCGGAACTCAACGGCTATGGCCTGCCCGCCAGCGAACGCCTCTACTACCGCATGGCTCATCGGCATCGCTGTGTGGTGAACATCGTGCCCTACTCGCAGCGCGGCACCGTGACTCCAGGCTGGGTGCCGACTTGGGACGGCAAACGCTTCGACTGGAGCGCATTCGACCGCCGATTCGGCCCGTATCTGGACGGCTCAGCCTTTGCCGACCTGCCGCGTGCCGGGGTGCCGCTAGAGTGCTTCTACCTGGGACTGCACGAAAACTGGCCCACGCCGATGGAAGGCAACTACAACGGCGACTACTGGGCCGATCGCGCGTTTCCCGATCGCTATCGAGCCACCCTCGTCGAGGCGACGCGACAGCATGCGGTTCACTTCGGAGAACGCAAATGGCTCCAGACCCGCTTTCATCTGTTCCTCAACAACAAGAACAACTTCAAAGAGCGTGGCTGGTCGCGCGGCAGCTCGCCGTGGCTTCTCGACGAGCCGGCTCACTTCCAGGACTTCTGGGCACTGCGCTACTTTGGCGAAGCCTTCCACGAAGGCATCCGTGCTGCCCGCAGTCCGGCTCAACTGCTCTACCGCGCCGACATTTCCCGGCCGATGTGGCAGCGCGACAGCCTGGATGGCCTGCTCGACTACAACGTCGTCAGCGGTGAGTTCCGGCACTACAACCGTCTGGTTCTCGATCGCAAGCAGGCCAATGGTCAGATTCTGCTGGAATACGGTGGCTCGATCCACGTTGAGGGGACGAACCTGCAACCCGCCGCCTGGTGCCTCGATGCCTGGACGCTCGGTGCCGACGGGGTCATTCCCTGGCTGGCCATCGGCACGCCACAAGCCTGGAAGGTGGGCGAGGACACCTGTCTGTTTTATCCACCGCGATCCGGTGAGTCGGACATCACCCCGTCGATCCGGCTGAAAGCCTACCTGCGTGGTCAGCAAGACGTGGAGTATCTGACCCTGTGGGGGCAACAGATCGGCCATCCGCGCTGGGCCGTCGCCCAGGCCGTGCGCCGGGAGTTGCCTGTAGCCGGCCAACGCGAAGGCACCGGATTCGTCGGCGGCGAGGATGCTGGGCGGGTCAACTACGCCCAGTTGCGACCGCAACAACTCTGGCAACTGCGTCAACGAATCGGCCAGGCCCTATCGGCAGCACGGCCCGCGCCCAAGACGCGACTAGTCGAGTTTCGCACTCCGCCGCGCGGCCCGGCAGTATTGTCGGCGGGTCGTGTGCTGCCCATCGACGGGCCGGCTGGTCGGCCCGGTTTCACCGTGGAGCCGGACGATCGTCCCGGCACTGTCCGAAAGGCTCTGGTGCTGAACGATCCCGCTCTGGTTCGCGACGTGTTGCTCGAGGCCGACAATCCCAACAAATTGCTCGGCAAGGAGGGCCGCAACAACGCTCTCAAGAAACGCGATCGCAGCGATGCCTTCCTGGTTCGCTTCGAGTTGGATCGGCTGGGGCTGAAACGCGGGATGAAGATTCGCCGAGCCACCCTGAGCTTTTTCGTCTGGGATCCCTCGAGCCAGGGCAAGACGAAGGTCTGCGCCTTTGCCTTGAAGACTGGCTGGGATGAGGCAACTGCCTGCGCGGCCCGACCGGCTGAGGGCAAGACCTGGGCTGCCGGGGAGTTCGACCTAGCTCGTGATGCCGGCCCGGCCTCGCCTGCGGTGATCGTGCAGCCAGACGGCCAGTCGGACACCGCTGACCCGCCCATCGAATATCAGCTCGACGTCACCCAGATCGTGCAAGCCTGGCTCGACGGCCGACAGGCCAATCACGGCGTGGCCATCGCTCCCGTGAGCGATCGGTTGATCGACGAGGGCTATCACACTCGGTTTCAGATCTACGCTCGTGAGTACCGCAACGGCCAGTACGCCCCGCGATTGCAGGTGGTGCCTTGAGGTGCTGTGGGCGAGGGGAGCATCAAGAGCGGCGATAGCAGGCGTAGCAGCTATCGGTCTCCCACAGCTTGACCTCGACGACCGGGAAGCCCTTGGAGGCGGTGTACTCGAAGATCATCCGAGCGATGTTCTCGGCTGTGGGGTTGAAATCGACGACGTGAACCGGTTCGCCCTGAGCGCGGAGGGTGGGCAGGACGGGATCGTCTTTGTGGAGGATCATGCGATGATCGAGCGATTCGTCGATCCAGCCACCGACCACACGCTTGAGGACGCTGAAGTCCACGACCATGCCCAGACGATCCAGGTCGTCGGTTTCCAGGGTGATGACGGCTCGGCCATTGTGGCCGTGCAGATACTTGCACTTGCCGTTGTAGTCGAGCAAGCGATGTCCGTAGCAGAAGGTGATCTCACGGGTCACGCTGAACATGACGGCCTCTGAGAGTAAGGGGTAGGGTCAGTCAGACCAGCCTCGCGGAAACCTTTTTGCCGCTCGGCACACTTGTTACACACACCGCAGTGCTGACCGTCGATGGGGCGGATGCACGAAAAGGTGTGTTGCAGCGGCAGCCCAGCTCCGCGATGCAGCACGTCGGTCTTGTGCAGGTCGCCGTAGGGCAGCAGTACCCGGACAGCACCGCCGACCGACTGATTGACGGCCGCCGAGTAAGCCTGAAAGAACGCCGGGGTCGCATCGGGAAAGGGATTGCTACCGAGCGGAGCTAGGGCGAGTTGCGGCACGTCGTGTAGGTGGCACCAGAGCATCGTCTTGGCCAGCAGCAGCACGTTACGTCCGGGTAGGAACACCGCCTCATCGGGCGATTGGGCATCAGGGACGTTCTGTCCGGTGAGGCTCCAGTGCTTGCCGTAGAGATCGGTGACGGGTTGCTGTAAGACGACGAGTGGCCGAAGCGAGGGATGGGCCACGGCAACGAGAAAGCGGCGTAGGTGAGACATCTCTACCTCTTCCCAGGCCAGGCCGAAGCGGACATAGAGCGGATGCACTGCCGGGCAATGGTGCAGGGCCTCAGCCAGGAGAATGGCACTGTCCAGCCCGCCGCTGCACAGCACCGCCAGAGGTTGGTTCGCGATGGCGTTCATGCCCACACTTATAGGCAAGTGAGCTGAAGTTGCCAGGGGGAGCATCGCAAAGCGGACAGGAAAGGAGCGAAGACGAGCGGGCAATACTTGGCAAAGGTGAGGCCAACCAGTCGCGGCCTCGTCATTAGCGGAGTCGCTCTCTATGCTGTTGGATACACTTGTCGAATCGGTTCACGCGGGGCGGCTATGCAGTGCGGAGAGTGTGCCTGGAGGTTTCGGTCATGTCGAGACAGAGCATCGTAGCGGGATGGGTGACAATCACACTGCTCTTCAGCCTGGCTCTCGGTGGGGAGTTGACTGCTCAACTGTCGCCCACGGATAAGAGCGATCGCGAGAAACGCGCTCGCACGCCGCGCGAACTGGCCGAACAACTGGCTGCCGTCTACGGCAAGAAATTCGATCAGGTCGCGTACATCCCGGCTCTGCCTTTGATCGCCAAACTGCAACTGAGCGAAGTAACCGGCGACCCGAGATATGCCCGAGAGGTTGACGCGCTAGTAGCTCCGTTCCTGCGAGGGGACAAGTCACCTGTGCCACGCTCGGGTAGCGAACAAGCGGGGCATCTGCTGTTCGCGGAACTGGCCGGCCGTTCGCAGGGGAAGGATCGCGAACGCTGGATTGCCCTGTGCCGATTGGCCGCCGACCAGATTTTCGACAAGGCCGGCAAGCCGCGTCCGCTCATGCCCTATCACAACGAGATGAGCGATGCGGTCTTCATGGCCGGGCCGATCCTGGCGGCTACGGGTAAGCTCACTGGCGACCGGAAATACTTCGATGCCGCCGCCATCCATTTCGCCTCGATGCGGAAGTTGTGTCTGCGTCGCGATGGGCTGTATCGACATTCTCCGCTGTGCGAGGCGGCCTGGGGACGCGGCAATGGCTTTCCCGCGTTGGGACTCGCGCTGGCCTTGAGCGACTGGCCCGACGAGCATCCGGCGAAGAAGGAACTCGTCTCCGAGTTTCAAAAGCACCTGGCCGCTCTGGTTCCCCATCAGGACAGCAAGACCGGCTGCTGGCATCAGGTCATCGATCATCCCGAAAGCTACGACGAGTATTCTTGCACTTGCATGATCGGCTGTGCCATGCAGCGTGGCATTCGTCACGGCTGGCTCAACCATACCTACCAACGCAATGTCGAGCGCGCCTGGCGAGCCATCGAAGCGCGAACGGGCACGGATGGCAAGCTGGTCAATGTCTGTGCCGGCACGGGCAAACAGAAAACGCTCGAGGACTACTTCAAACGTCCAGCGATCACCGGTCGCGATGACCGCGGCGGCGCGATGGGCTTGCTGTTTGCGACGGAACTTCTCCAAACGTCGAAGTAGGAACCCAGAACGAGCTACTCACCAGATGAACTCCCTCCCCGTTGTCGGACTTCGGGGAGGGAATCCGATAATCCATCACTTGGAGGTGACTTCAAAGTTGAACTCATTGGGGCCGGAAGCCGATATGTCGGCCGTGAACGTGCTGCTGGAGTTGTAGCGAGCGGGGAGGTAGTTCTCCATGCTGCCCTGATTGACGATGTCGTTGCCCATCTTGACGGGAGCGGCTGGCTTGTAGGCGCGAATCTCGACGCGAGCCTTGCCCTCGGGAGCATTTCCCGAATACGCCCCATCCTTGATCGGAATCGTGGCAGGCACCTTGCCAGGAATCTCGAACTGGATTTCGCCATTGGGCATGGGCTTGCCGTCCAGTTTCACCTGGCCTTTGACAGCTCGCATCTTGACACTCGAAGCAGGGCCACAGCCAACCGCACAGATACTGAGTACACAGACCAGAGTAAGCATGCAACGTAACATGGGACAACTCCCAGAGAGGAAGGAGAGAATCTCACCGATGAACAAAGAGCAAGCCCGGTCAAAAGGTAACAACCCCTTTTGACCGAGCTTATGTAGCAAGAGCAGTCGGCTCAGAAGTTGGCGACCAAGCCATCGTCGCGAGTGGCCAGCATGGCCAGTGTCGCTAGAGGAGTCGAATCCGTCAGGAAGCGGACAGAGCCATCACCCATCAGGATGTTGACCCCACCGGAGTGAGCCGAGTTGAGCGGGATATTCGACCCGGTGTTGTCGCAAACCCCCTGGGCACCGCAGTTGCCGGGTGCATTGGTCCACCCTGTCTTGAGATTGATCTGGTAGCGAACGGTGGTGGTGTTGAAGGTGCGAGCATCGCTGATGACTTGGCCATTGATGAACGTCGAGTTCGAGTTGCCCCAACCGATCGTCCAGCCGTGTGGGCCAGCCGCATTCCAGGCGACCTTGGCCCCATTTTGCGTCTGGAGGTAATCTCCCTGTTCGCTCACCATCATCGTGTTGCTAGTGCCATCGGTGATGTCCAGTAGTCGGATCTGGCTGTTCATAACCAGGGCACCACCGCGGCTGATGATACCGCCCGAGCAGCAACCGGCAGCTCCGCCGGGGGTGGCCCATCGGGTTTCGGTGAAAGCCGTGCCGGCGAAGGCAGTGGGAGCGGCTCCAGAAATGGCAACGTAGGTCGGCAGCATCAACTGACCGCTACCCGGCACGCCCGAGGTAGTGAGCAGGGGCAGCGGCGACGAGGGACAGCGGTAGGTCTTGATCTGGAGGTTGGTGAACAACGGGCCGTTGGCCGTGTTGCCATAGCCCGTGCCGCCACCGATCTGCAACTGGCGGTACAAGTTGTCTTGCTCGATGTAGGGCAGCAGATAAATCATCCACGAGGCACCCCAGTTGGAGGCAGCCGGCCCGAAGGGCGGCTGATCCTGGGAAGTGGCCGGCGGCAGACGATTCAGCGTGTCGTGGTGGTTGTGTATCCCAAGACCGAGTTGTTTCATGTTGTTGAGGAACTCGTGACATTGCACGGCACGGTTGCCGTTGCCCTGCCAGAGGCTTATAACGATGCCGGCTCATCCGATGGAGATCCTCCATGCCCGTATCTTCGCGGCAACAATTGATCCTGCTTGCTCTGCTGGCGTTCGCGTTGCTCGGTCTGGTGGCTTGGTCGGGCAATCACTGGGCGAGAGTGTGGTATCACGAGCAGGCAGCCCGGACGGCTCTGGAACAGCGCGATTTCGCCACCGCTGCGGAACAGTTGCGGCACTGCCTGCGTCTCCAGCCCGGACAGGCAAATCTGTTGTTGCTCGCCGCTCAGACGGCTCGCCGCGCTGGAGAGTTCGATCGCGCTGAAAAACTCCTTCAGGATGCGGCCACAGCCGGCGAGATACCGGAAATAATCGCTCTGGAACGTCGCTTGCAGCGATTCCAGAGCGGCGAATTGACCGATGCCGAAGCCCATTGGAACTTCTGTCGCGAGCATCCCGAACATGTCAGCACGCCTTTGATCCTCGAAGCCCTGATCGTGGGATCGCTGCAAGTGCTGCAACTCGATCTGGCCCGACGCGGAATCGCCCTGTGGCTGGAACAACGCAGCAGTCCAATCGAGCAGAGTCAGGGGTTGTTCTGGCGCGGTCAGTTGGCGGTGCGTCAGGGCAATGGTGAGGGTGCCCTCGCTGACTATCGCCTGGCACTGGAAAAAAACCCGGCCAACGAGGCCGCCCAGCGACAGGCCGTCGAGATTCTGGTGCGCTACGATGCCCCCGAAGCTCTGCGATTGCTCGAACCACTCCTGCAGAAACGGCCCAAAGACGCGGCGTTGCAACTGTTGCTAGCTCGCTGTCGCCGTCGCCTAGGAGAGCCGGAATCCGCTCGATCCTTGCTCGATGCCCTGCTGGCCGACCGCCCCAATGAACCCCAGGTGCTGCTGGAACGTGGATTGGTGGAACTCGACCTAGGTCAACCCGCCCAGGCCGAACCCTGGCTGCGTCGAGCCATCGCCGTAGCTCCGCAGATGCGCGACCTCAACGCCGCTCTGGCGCAGTGCCTGCGTTTGCTGGGGCATCCCGAGGCGGCCGAGTTTGAAGAACGGACTCGTCGCCTGGACGCCGACATTCAGGCGAAGATCGACCGCGTTTTCGGGACATCGGGAGGAGCTAAATGATGGCGTTTCTGTCCGGGCGTTGGCTCCTTCGCCTGATCCTGGCCACTATCGGAGTGCTGCTCGTTGTGGCCGGCCTATGGTGGTACTCACGGCCCGTGTCGAAGGATTCACCCGAAGCGAAAGACCTTCCGACAGTGCCGGTCTACTTCACCGACGTGGCCGAGTCTTCCGGGGTGGCCTTCACCTACCAGAATGGCGAGGAAACGGATCGCTATACCATCCTGGAATCCGTAGGAGGAGGGGTGGCTCTGCTCGACTACGACGGCGATGGCCTGCTCGACCTGTACTTGCCGGGCGGCGGCACCTTTGAGGCGGGCGACCCACCGCGCATCGTCGGGCAGCCCGGTCGGCTCTACCGCAATCTCGGCAACTGGAAATTTGCGGACGTGACCGCACAGGTCATGCCCGCCACTTCGGTGTTCTACGCCCATGCCGCTGTGGTGGGGGACTACAACGGTGACGGCTGGCCGGATCTGCTGGTGACGGGGTACGGCCGGCTGGCTCTGTATCGCAACGAGTCGGGCCGTCGCTTTGTCGAGGTCACACAGGAGGCGGGATTGCGCGAGGATCGCTGGACAACCAGTGCGGCCTGGGCCGATCTAAGTGGCCAGGGACGAGCGGATCTGTACGTGTGCCGCTATCTGGATTGGTCGTTCGCCAACGACCCGCATTGCGTCAGTCGGGCCGATCCCCGACAGCGTGATGTGTGTGAGCCGACTCGCTTCAAACCCTTGCCGGATTCCCTCTATCGCAATGAGGGCGGCAAGTTGATCGAGGTATCTCAGCAGGCAGGTTTGCGAAAAGACGGCATGGGACTAGGTGTGCTGACGGCCGATCTCGACGAGGACGGCCGACCGGATGTCTATGTCGCTAACGATGCCGGCTTCAACTTTCTCTATCTCAATCAGGGCAAGCTCCAGTTCACTGAGTCTGCTGTCGCTCGTGGGGTCGCGGGCGACGATACCGGCCGCTACAACGGCAGCATGGGGCTGGACGTGGGGGATTACGACAACAGCGGGCATCCCTCCTTGTGGGTGACCAACTATCAGGGGGAGTATCACGCTCTGTATCGCAATCAGGGAAAAGGCTCTTTCGCCTACCAGAGCAACGCGACAGGCATCGCGGCTCTGGGACAGCAATACGTCGGCTTTGGCACCGCTCTGTTCGATCTGGACAACGATGGCTGGCTGGATCTGGTGATCGTCAACGGCCATGTACTGCGATACCCGCTCAGTTCGTCGTTTCGGCAACTTCCGGTGCTGTTGCACAACCAACCGCGGCGAGGCCGCCGCTTCTTCGCCAATATCAGCCGGCAAGGGGGAGCATACTTCCAACAACCCGCCCTGGGCCGGGGCCTGGCTGTAGGCGATCTGGACAATGACGGCTGGCCCGATCTGGTAATCAGCCACTGCAACACTCCCGTGGCCCTGCTGCGCAACCAGGCTCCGCGTACCGCCAACTGGCTCGGCATCCAGTTGCGCGGCAAGAACAACCGCCCCGTCCTGGGCGCGAGCGTCACGGTTGAGGCGGGCAGTCGCAAGCTCACTCGCTTTCTAGTCGGCGGCGGCAGTTATCTGTCCTCTCGCGATCCGCGACTGCTGTTTGGGCTGGGAGAGGCGACACAGGTACGTCAGGTGAGCGTGCGCTGGCCCTGGGGCCAGACCGAGACATTCGCCGCACCCGAGCCGGGCAAGTACTGGGAACTCGTTGAGGGCACAGGACAACCCCGACCGGCCGAGGCGATTCGGCCTTGAGTCGGGACACTGGTTAATAGGGGATCATTTCTTGGCCTTTTTCTTATCCGGCTTGCGTGTATTGGAATACGAGTCAGCCGGCCAATTCGCTCGCACCAGAGCTTGCAACTCCTTGACGATTTGTGCGTGCTTCGGGTCGCTGGCCAGATTCTTCCACTCGTGCGGGTCGGTGGAGTGGTCGTACAACTCCACGCCGCGTTGGCCGTTGGCCCACTCGGTGTATCGCCAGCGTTCCGTGCGGACGGAGTGACCGGGAAAGCCATTGCGCCAGACCTGGGTATAGGCGGGGCGACCCCATCGAGCGGCGGGATTGTCGAGCAACGGTCGCAGGCTCGCGCCTTGCAAGTCGGCGGTCGGCGGTAGGCCGCACAGGTCGGCGAGGGTGGGATACACATCGAGCAATTCCACCGTGCGACCGCAGGGCTTGCCGTTGCCCTTGGCCCGCGGATCGTAAATCAACAGGGGCACGCGAGCCGACTCCTCGAACAGGCTCTGTTTCATCCACAAGCCGTGCTGGCCGACCAGATAGCCGTGATCGCTCCAGAAGACGATAACGGTTCGCTCGGCCAACTTGAGGCGATCCAGAGCATCGAGCAACCGGCCGACCTGTGTATCTACAAAAGTGATGGTGGCGTGGTAGGCGCGCAGAGCTTCGCGAGCCTTCTCCTCGCTGACTCCGAAATGGGGATAAGGTTGCACGGAGGCGAGGGCCGGAGTGGGGATCAACTTGCGGTGTTCGAGCGGTTCGACCGGAAGTCGGACGCGATCGAGCGGATAGAGATCGAAATACTTTTTAGGAGCGACATAGGGACAATGAGGGCGATAGAAGCCGCAGGCCAGGAAGAAGGGCTTGTCGCGGTTGGCTTCCAGCAATTTGATGGTCTCGCTGGCAACGAGGCCATCGGTCTGCTCTTCATCGGTGCCGTCGGCAGCCAGGAAACTCAGGGAACTGCCCAAACCGCGTTTGGGCGTGTGGTTGATGATGCGATCTTCCTCCCTCTTGTCCCGACCGCTAGGGTTGACGCGATGCTCCCAGGAGGCGGGATCGTCCAGCCCGTTGGTGCCGATCTGGCCAGGATTGCCGTAGTGGAAGATCTTGCCCACACGAGCTACATAGTAGCCGTGCTTACGGAACAACTGCGGCAAAGTGACCACGTCGGGCAGAGTGGTCTTGCGGAAATCGGTGGTCAGGTCGAAGATCTTCGTTGTATCGGGTCGAAGCCCTGTCAGGAGGGACACCCGACTAGGACTGCACAGAGGAAACTGACAATACGCTCGGTCGAAACGCACGCCCTTGCGCGCCAGGCGGTCGATGTTCGGCGACTGGACGTAGGGATGGCCGTAACAGCCCAGATCGTTGTTCATGTCATCGACGGCGATGAACAGGACGTTCATGCGCGGTGCGGCACTCGCCGTCAGAGGAAGCAGTAAACCTAGCATGGCGGAGAGGAAAAGGCAGATCACCAGCAGACCTCCATGAGAGTAGTGAAGTAGAAATGGACATCCGGTAGTGCCGGATTAGGAATGCTCTAGTTGTTCGTTATGGGACTGGCACAATCGACTCAGGAATCGTGAAGTTCTTCGATGTGGACGACCAAACGCACCCCATCACCTCGCAACGGACTCTGTGACGGTGTTGTGAGTACATAAGTTTTCTCAGAAGGTAGTTTTTGCTAAAAGCGATCCGCATTTATAGTTATGAATTGACCAGACACTCGTCCCAGTAGTCACGCACTCCATGATGCAGCCGCGCTCCAAACTGGGTGATCACTTTCATGGCCAAGAAGCAGGCGGCTCGAGCCGCCTTGTCGGGACGAACTTGATGGGTCAAGCCATACAGGAAAGCGCCCGCCAACATGTCGCCCGCGCCGGTCAGATCGACCGGCGTGCAGGCGAAGGCCGGCACATGGGCCACTGTGCCGGCATGGCGGATGAACACTCCGTTAGCACCATCCGTGACGACCACCGAGGGCACCTTAGCTGTCAGTAAGCTGAAAGCCTGCTCGGCATCGGCGGCTCCAGTGATGGCACACGCCTCGGAGGCGTTGCAAAACAGCAGATCGGTTTGTTGCAGGGCCTCGCGAAAGGCCTCGCCGAACACCTGCGGGACAAACGCATCCGAACAGGTCAGCGCGACCTTCACGCCATGCTTGCGGGCCAGTCGAATCGACTGACGAATCGCCTCCTGTCCAGTGTTGGCATTGGCGAACAGGTAGCCCTCGATGAACAGCCACTCCGAATCGCGTAGCCGAGCCTCATCGACGTGTCGAGCCGACAGATGACTGCTGACGGCCAGACAGGTACGCATGGTGCGTTCCGCGTCGGGAGTGATGATGCAAGCACAGGTGCCGGTGTTCTCGTCCACGACGATGGGATTACCAATATCGACCCCCAGTTGATCGAACTCGGACTTGTAGAACAGGCCATAGCGGTCGTCGCCGACACAGCAGTTGAAAGCGGCTTCGCCGCCCAGTTGCGAAAAGGCAATGACGGAGTTGGCCACCGAACCGCCGCTGACTAGACGCGGTTCGTGATCGTGGAAGCGGGCCAGCAATTGCTTCTGCTCGGCCAGTTCGACCAGCCGCATCGAGCCGCGCTCGAAGCCGAGCGTGGCGAACTCCTCGTCGCTGACCTCCACAAAGATGTCCACCAGAGCGTTGCCCAGGCCGTAGAGCTGAAAAGCCTTCATGAAAGATGGGGTTCCTTTAGGATTCAGGTTGCGAGGCAGCAGGAGGCGACTCAGCACTTTCTGCTGCCCGGATCGTACCTCGTCCTTCGACGAGGGTTAGGGTGATACCTTCCATGATAGGCTTGTCGTCCTGGTTGAAGAACTGGCGTTTCCAGGTGATTTCGCCACGCCGACCGCGAGCCCGCGACTGCTTGTCCAGTATAGAGCTAACGACGTAGATGGTGTCACCCGGAAAGACCGGATTCTGAAAGTGCCACTCACGAATGCTGAGGATAGCCATCGTTCGCATCGGCGGCGCGTGAATGCCCAGACCCGAACCGATAGCGAAGACCAGCAAACCATGCGCGATGTGCCGACGAAACGGCGTTGTCCGGGCGAAGTGATGGTCTATGTGGATCGGGTTGAAATCGCCGGAAAGCCCGGCGAAGTTGACGATGTCGGCCTCAGTGATGGTTCGCCCCAGCGACCGCCACTGTTGCCCGATCTCGACATCGTCGAAATATAGGTGGCTGGGAGTGAAAGACATGGCTGATCCTTCGAGTATGGAATCGTGCGAGCTGCTACCCAACGGTGTGGGAGCCAACAATCCGTTGCTGTCGTTGTAGCGAATCGGGGTAATATTCCGCAAGTGGCTCAGGCCGGCCGAACCACTCGCCCTGTTCGGGCCGATTCGTAGATCGCCTGGATAATGGAAACGGCCTTGCGGCCCTCACGGCCATCGACCAGCGGTTTTCCGCCTTCGCGGATGGCTCGAACGAAATCGGTCAGTTGCCGAGCATGTCCCTGATGCGAAATGGCGGCTGGATTGCTCGACCCGCCGGACGCGCCGACTTTCTGGGCGAAGCGTTCCTTGACCCGGCGGTCGGCCTCGGTTTCCGGGTCGAAGTCCCAACGGAGGATATCATCCTGTTCGATGACCGCAGTGCCGCGGTCGCCGTGAATGGCGATGGTCTTGGGCAAACCGGGATGAACGCTGGTCGTCGCCTGGATCACTCCCAACGCTCCGTTGGCAAAGCGAAGAGCAGCGACGGCGGTGTCCTCGACCTCGATGCGTTCGTGAGCTAGTGTCGCGGTGAAGCCGACGATCTGCTCGACCGGCCCCATGAGCCACTGGAGCAGATCGACATTGTGGATCGCCTGGTTCATCAGTGCCCCACCGCCATCGAGAGCCAACGTGCCTTTCCAGCCGCCCTCGTCGTAGTACGCCTGCGACCGCCACCATTTGCACGTCGTCTCGCCCAGAGTCAGCCGACCGAACTTGCCGGCCTCGACAGCAGCTTTGAGTTCGACATTGGCATCGCCAAATCGCGACGGAAAGATGGTGCAGAGCAGAACGCCGGCCCGATCGCAGGCTTCGATGATGGCATCACAGCGAGCGATGGTGATCTCCAGAGGTTTTTCCACCACGACATGTTTGCCGGCCCTAGCGGCGGCAACGGCTGGTTCGAGGTGCGCTCCAGAAGGCGTGGTGATGATGACCACATGAATGTCAGGTCGAGCCAGGGCTTCGCTCAGGTCGGTGTACAGGGCGAGGTCGGCCTGCAACTCGTCGGCCATTTTCTTTGCGCTGGCATGAGAGCGACTGACCAGAGCCAACAATCGAGTGTTTGGCACCTCGGCCAACGCCCGAGCGTGAAAGCGAGCGATCATGCCGCAGCCAACGATGGCAACACCCAAAGGAGAGGAAGATGTCACGACAGTTGCCCTTTCCGTGCAGAGACGACCTGTAAGAGGTGCCACTCTCGGCCCAACTGTTAGCTATCGTAGGTGTTGGCCATCAGGACGCAAGAGGCGAGCGAGCGAAAGCCCAGGGCAACTCGTCTTGACAGATTCCCGCAGTGAGTTATACCGCCAGAGCGATCCGGGGGGTTCGGATCGTCCTGATTGAGCCTTCTCATGGGGAGTACAGGGCATGCGCCGACTGCGCCACCTTGTCGGGCTGTTGCTGCTCGTGGCAATCGGCCTGAGCGGCTGTGCGACGAACGAGTCGTCGATCCGTCCTCCCAAACCGCCCGAAGAATTCCGCGATCCCCCCGATGAGCCGCGCTACACCGGCCCAGTCCAGTACCCACGCGAGACCATGCAAGAAGATATGCTGCTCAAGAAGAGCAAGGAAAACAAACCGCTCAATCCCATGACCAATCCACGCGGGCCAGGCGGAATGCCGGGCCGTATGATGATGCCACAGTAAGGGCCATTTTCGGGGTCAACTCGCCTGCTTTGACAGCGAGTTGACCCGATTTGCCTTGGAATCGCTCGGCTTTTATCTCGGGCAACTCTTCTCTCCGCCCGATCGACAACCTCTTCGCAACTTCCCGTCTCGGTTCCACAACTGGCAATCTGTAGCATTCCTACGGCGGTCGAGACAGGACAAGAGTCCATGATTGCCCTGTTAGCAGTAATCCCTTCCTGAGTTCTGGTCGATTTCCAGAGTAACTATTGCGCCTTCGACACCTGATGCGAAGTGGTGTCCCCCCCTGGCGAGGATTTCGATCATGCGCTGCCGACTCCTGTTGCTGTTGGTTGTCTGGCCGTTACTCGTACCGCCCCTCGAAGCGGGCATCTTCTTTGGCCGCAAGAAAGAGCCGGTCGAGCCGAAGAAACGAGTGCAGGAACTAATCCTGATCCTGAAAAACGATCGAGACGCGGATAACCGCATGCGGGCCGCTGAGGAACTGCGACATTATGACCTCATGCAGTTTCCCGAAGTGCTACCGGCTCTGATCCAGGCCGCTCAGGGCGATCCCCGACCTGCCGTGCGATTAGAGGCGGTGCAGAGTCTGGGCAAACTACGGCCTATCTCGCAGTCGGCCGGGGAAACTCTCGAGGCGATTCTAGCTAATGATCCCTCTATGAGGGTGCGATTGCAGGCTCGAACCACCCTAATGCAATACCAATGGGCCGGCTATCGCAGCACGGGCAAACCGCCCAGCCCAGTTACAGGCATTGCCCCAGCTGAACCGCCGTTGGCCACCACTTCTGGCCTGCAATCTTCCAGCGCCTCACCCGCTCTTCCGCCCGTGACGCAACCGTCGTTGCCACCGCGGCAAATGACGCAATCGACCACGCCGCAACTGCCGCCGCAGCCTGCTCCGCAGCCGGCCCCTTCTGGGTGGTTTTCGGGTCGGCTGTTCCGCTGGATGTTGCCCGGCTCCAGTTCGCAACCTGCGCCTCAGTCGTATCCGAGTACTCTACCTGGAGGCGCGACGACTAGCGAGCCGCCCTTGGCTCCGCCCATGAATGACACGCCCACGCCGCCGCTCGCCACTCCGGCCTTGCCCTCCTCCCCGTCGGCACCCACTGGCCCGCTCAATGGGCCGGAATTGCCCTGATCAGGCGCGATCCAGGGTGTCTTTAGCCCAGTCTCTCGCGGCAGCAACGGCAGAGACTGGGCTGTCGGTGTTTTCCACTGCCGTCAATCCAGCGTGGCCAGAGCCAGGGCCAGACGACATCCCTGTAGATAGTCGGGCACCTGCACGAACTCGTCGATCGTATGAATCTGGTTCTGTCCCGCTCCGAAAGTGATCGTGGGAATGCCGTGTTTGACCAGCCAGTTCGCGTCTAGACCGCCGTTGCTGAGGCGCAAGTTGGCCTGTAGCCCGATCGTCTGAGCGGCTTTGCGAGCCTGTAGCACTACTGGAGCATCTTCTTCGAGGCGGAAGGGATGATAGTCTAGCCGTGAGGTGAATTTGACTTTGGCCTTCTTGCCCTTATCGTCCAGCACTTCGCCGGCTGCCTCCAAAAAGGCCGACTTGTAGACCGACACAATCTGTTTGACGAATTTTCTGTCGTGGCTACGGGCTTCTCCTGTCAGACGGACGTAGTCGGTGACGACGTTGGTGGCATCGCCTGCGGCCTTGCCGTCCTTGCCGCCCAGGCTGCCGACGTTGGAGGTTCCTTCTTTGCCTTGCTGAGCGATCTTGCCGAAATAGCCCTGTCGGCGAACGCTGGCTAGTGCTAGGGCTGCCACCAGTGTTGCCGAGATCCCCTGCTCGGGATGAACTCCGGCATGTGCGGCCTTGCCGAAGATCTCCACTTCCCAGCGTTCGGCTCCGACCGCAGCGATGGTGAGTTCGTCGGCCTTCTTGCCGTCGATGTTGAATCCCATCTGCACCTTGCCCAGAGCTTTGGTGTCGAGATAGCGGGCACCAAAGAGGCCGCTCTCCTCGCGAACCGTGAACAGCAGGGTCAGCGGGGGATGAGGCAGGCGGTGTCGCAACAGCGTGGCCACCAAGGTGACCAGACAGGCAACTCCGGTGCGGTTGTCGCCCCCCAGAGCGGTCGCTCCTTGAGGTCGAATCTTGTTGCCCGAACGAACCGGCACCGCACCTGCTGCTAGAGGCACGGTGTCTAGGTGCGTGGAAAACAGCAAGCGCGGCCCAGGTCGCGTGCCAGGCAACTGGACGATCAGGTTGCCGGTTTGCGTCGGTAAGGGGATGCGTGTGTGGGCATCATCGTAGCGGATAGCGTCGCCTGGAACGCCGACGGCCCGTAGCATTTCGGCGGTTCGGGCAGCAATGGCAGCTTCCTGTCCTGTCACTCCTTCGACCGACAGCAACTCCATCAGCGTGTGTACAGCAGACGCGGTATCCGGAAGTTCAGGCGCGGCAGGCATCTGTCTCTCCCTGTGTGGTCAGTGCCTCTCTGTCCGCTATATTACTCCTCCAACCCCGGGCCGCCTTTTTTCGCGCGCGGATCTTTGTGGCCTCGATGGATCCACGACACCGGGTTGTGCTTGAGCAAAGGCTTCATGCGCCGTCAACGGGGCGTGGATTGTACTGCACATGAGTAATGTATCGAGTGACTCGCCCTCTTCGCCAGCGACATCCAGTTCGCTTCGTCAGCAATTAATTCGCGGTGCCGGGGTCATCATCGTCAGCAGCGTGATGTTCAGTTTCATCAGCTTCTGGCGAACGGCAGCCGTGGTGCTGTGCGATCTGGCCAGTACGGCCTACTACATCGGCGGCATCGTCGAGCAGATGATCGGCCCGGCCGCTCCCTGGTTCATTCTTTGCGTGCTATTGCTGGCCTTTGCGGTCGGCTTGGTTTACATCGAAAGTTGCTCGCTGTTTGTTCGCGGTGGGGTCTATCGCGTCGTCCGTGCGGCACTGGGCAGTACGGCTGCCAAACTGGCCGTTTCCGCTCTAATCTTCGACTACATCTTGACCGGCCCCATCAGCACTGTCTCAGCGGGGCAGTACGTCATGGGTCTGTTGCTCGACACCATCAAGGAACTGCAACTGGGCACCGTGTCCGAGACGCTGCGCGACGACATCAAGACCGGCGGAGCGGTGGTTCTGGCTTGTGCCATCACGCTGTATTTCTACCGTCAGAACATCCGCGGTATGCACGAATCCTCGGACAAGGCTCTCAAGATCATGCAAGCCACTGCGGTCATGGGCATCATCATGATCGTCTGGTGCTTCATCACCTTGATGCTTCGCCCCAGCGATCAGATCAATCCCGTTCCCTTAGCACCCGATCTGCACAAAAAGTTTGAACTGGATCCCAAAACCGGCCAGAACACCGACCGCCCCAAGATTGATCCGGCAACTGGTAAACAAGTCGATCCTCTGGGCTTTTTGCCACAT